>Ga0134126_10005147_pt1 | contig 16336 bp, 13 predicted proteins | sample KB31752_FD_96881 | JGI IMG/M metagenome (GOLD analysis project Ga0134126, IMG submission 96881) | Terrestrial soil microbial communities with excess Nitrogen fertilizer from Kellogg Biological Station, Michigan, USA - KB3-175-2 | ecosystem: Environmental > Terrestrial > Soil > Unclassified ...
AGAATCACGGCGAAGTTGCAGCATTGTCCGCAAAGACTAGTTCCTCCGCCGCGCGAAAGTACCGGTGCTCCGTACATCCGGCACAGACGCATGGTGGCAATCGCATCTTCCGCATCACGCGGGACGACCACACCGATCGGGACCTGACGATAATTGGAGCCGTCGGTGGCGTAGAGAGCGCGATCGCCGTCTCCGAATCTGACTTCGCCTTTAACTATCTCCCTAAGCGCTTTTTCGAGCTCATGCGCTTCAGCAAACCGCTTGTGCTTGGAAGGATCATGGGAACTGGGTGGAAGAATTGAGGGATTGTGAGCAGCTGGAGTCAACGCCACTAGCTTTTGCATGACTTTAGGTTGGATTGCTGCGAGTAGTCCTCAGTTTGCCGAAAACAGAACAAGCAAACGCCATAAGCAACAAAGGCAGCCATAAAACGGCTGCCTTTGCTCAGTTGAGATCGGTATCAACGATGAGTGGTGCGTTTGCGTGTCGTACTGCGCCGCGGCGGAGCTTTCTTCTTCGTGGAAGGAGGCTCTTGCTTGGAGCCTTCCGTCAGCGTCAGCATGACTCCACCGCCGGTATTCGGCAGGCATCCGGCCGGCTGCGGTTGCTGTGCGTTAGCTCCAGCAGCAGCGGGCTGTTGCTGTTGTCCGGCAGCAGCGTTCTGTGCAGGTTGCGGCGGAGGCAAAGGAGTGTAGCTGGTTGCTTTGCCCACCCAGCGTCCGGTTAGCATCGTTCCCGCTTGCGGCACTTGTGAAGCCGGTAGCGGCTTCGTCAACTTGAGAGTAACGTCTGCCTTGCCTTCCTGAATGTCATCATCAGTGGTGGCGAGCTGAAGTTCGTCCGCGGTCGCGCTGACGACCTTCGCTGGATGCTCCGGACTGCTCACCGGAATTCCCTTCCCGTTCAGGAACGTCCAAACTGCATCCGCATCCTTCTGATTGCCGGAGCCGAGCACGAAGAGCCAATCGCCATACGCCATCTGCGAGACGTCGGGATTCTGCTTCATGATGGTGTCGGCGAACTCGCATGGAGTCGGCGGAGGCGGAGCTGGTGTGATGGTGAATCCAGCGGGAGGAGCTGGCGAGTTCTGCGCTGCTTGCAGCACCTGGTCCCATCCATCGGTGCTGCCGTGGTACTTCTTGTAGTAGTACTGCGCGAATTTGTTGATCTGCTGCTGCGCGGCCGCATTGTTGGCCGAAAGATCTACAGCGCGCGCTGCATAGAACAATCCGTTGATGTAGTCGGGAGGATTGGCTTGCAGATAAGCAGTAGCGAGCGGATAAACATCCTGAAGATTGTTCGCATCTTCGGGAACCGCAATAGCGGCTGCGAGCGCTTTCTGGGCCGTTGCATAATCCTTGCGCTGCAAGGCGTCCATGCCAATGGCGCCGTTGAAGATTACTTTCACTCCATCCTGCAGCTTCTTGTAATCGGCATCGGAGACACCAGCCGGACGCGGCATGGTTTCCGCAGCCTGTAATCCGCGCTGCGCATACTGAGCTGCCTGCGCATAAAGCTGCGGGGCATTCGCCGCGTTCGTCCCAGCCTGCGCACGGGTGACAAATGTGAGCAGCGCAAGCGCGCGAATATTGCTCGGATCGACCTGCAGCAAACGATTCGCTGCGTCGGTCATCTTCGGACCATTGTTGGCCGCTTGATATGCAGCCATCAACTGCTCCAGTGTCTCTTGCTTTACCACGGTATTCGGATACTGTTGGAGAAAAGCTTCCAGAGCCTGCGCCTTCGCGTTCGGATCCTGCGCGCTGATCGCGCTCATGTAAGCGTTGTACTCGGCAGGATCTTTGATCGTCTTCTGCTGCGGTTGTGCGGCCTGCTGACCGCCTGTGGTCTGCTGACTGCCTGTTGTGGTTTGTTGACCGGCTGTGGGCTGCTGTCCGGGTGTGGTCTGCGCGGGTGCAGTACCCGGCGCCTCCTGGGCGAAGCCATATGCGGCAAATGCCAACAAAGACATCAAGAGCAACTTCTTCATTCGAAGCTCCTTAATTCGCGGTCCTGGCAGGAGCACCTTCTGCGGATCCGCGTCACTCGGCACTAGATTTGTGAAACACGGGCACAACCGGCACAGCGGACATCCCACTCGAGCTCCGCCGCTGCATTCACATCAGCAAAAGCGAAAGCTCTATCGAATACCGCTTACGACGAGAAAACGCTGATTATAAAAATGCACCATCCACATAGCAAGCGGGGAATTCCGCGAAAACGCTGTTGCGACTCTTTACTGATTAGATGCAAGTCACAGCTCGTTCATCCTCTTTCACCAGCGAAAACGCACACCGCTCCTCTTCCATTTTGACACCGGGAATGTGCGGGAGTTCCTGATTGATTCAGAACAAATGCTGGTAATTGTCTCAGATTACCCGATGATGCCTGGTTGCAAGCATCTGGGTGAGGGTCGGCACCTCCGGTGGTGGAGCGGTGAGTACCCTCACTTGGTCACCCGTTCGCTACCGCGAACGGTACGGACTCACGTGTTCATCGATCTCTAGCGCAGCGTCTCCCCATGCTGCATGGCGACGACCTGAGCACCGCTTCCTTCAAGCAGCTTTGCCAGTTGGGGGGGCCGTCCTGTAAGGACTGGAAACGTATCGAAATGCATGGGAATAACGAATTTTGGCTTGAGCAGCTTGCAGGCGTACGCCGCTTCGCGCGGTGACATCGTGAACAGATCGCCAATCGGTAGCATTACCACTTCGGGAGCGTAGAGCTCGCGAATGATCTGCATGTCGCCAAAAACATTCGTGTCGCCGGCGTGATAGATCTTCAGGCCGCCTTCCAGCTCGATGACATAGCCGCACGCCTCGCCGCCGTAGATGATCTGTCCGTCATCTTCGATTCCGCACGAGTGGTCGGCATGAACCATGGTCACGCGCACGCCTTCAATGGTCTGCGAGCCACCTTTATTCATGGGCTGAATCTGCTTGGCGCCCTTCTTCTGCAGCCATAAGCAGAGTTCGTAAACGCCCGTGATCTTCGGATTGTGTTTCTTCGCAAGCTCAACAGCATCGCCAATGTGATCGCCATGTCCATGGGTGCAGAGCATCACATCGATTTTCTTGAAGCTCTTCTTGTTGTCGGGACAAGCGGGATTGTTCATCACCCACGGATCAATCACGATCGACTTTCCCGAAGGAGTTTCAATATGGAACGTCGCGTGTCCAAGCCAGGTAAGTTTGTGCCCTTTGAGATCGATCACGAAAAACTCCCGCTGTCGGCTGTCGGCCATCGGCTTTCGGCTATTGCTTGGAAGCGTCGGGCGTGTCGCCGATTGGATTTTGTGTCTGTTAGGAGATATATATGCAAGATGCAGTTCGGAGTACCCATGCAAGAGCCGAGTGCCGACAGCCTACTTATTCCACGCTGACCAGCCGCCGATCAGCGAATAAACGTTGTTGAATCCCATCTTCTTCAGCATCCAAGCTGACAGAGCAGAGCGACTTCCGCCGCCGCAGTAAAGAACAATTTTGCGATTCTTGTCGGTAGTCACCTTATCGATGTCCCGCTCGATCACACCGCGTGAGATGTGCTTTGCGCCAGGAATCATGCCGCGCTGAGCCTCGTCGGGCTCGCGAACGTCGATAAGGTCAAAGTTGTCCCCGCGCTTCTGCATGGTCTTGAGCGCCTCGACATCGATCTCCTGAATTTCTCGTTTCGCCTCGTTACAAAGCTGATTGAATTCCGGCATCGGCATAAGAGTGCTCCGCAGAAAAACAATCGATTCTAAGCCGTTAGGTTGGAAGCCCGCAAATGTGAAAGATCCCTTCAGAGAACGCGAGTGCCGTCATGCTCTTTCGGAAAAGCTGAAAGATGTTGGGCGCAAAGCAACCGCGTACGTTGCTGAGATGCCGAGTGGGATTTCAACTACCGCGAATCAGGATCACCGACGCGCGGTAGATTAGTCCGTCATCCTGGCAAGCGCAGCCCGCACGTGAATCTGCGTCGTATCAAGGGCAGGCACGCCCAACTGCGCGTCGCGAAGAATGGGCGGCAGCTCTGTGCCGCCGAGAATGACGGCTTCGATGTGATCGCGCTCTCTCATGTGCCGAACAATTGCGACAAGCTCGCTTCGGGTCTCATCTAGAAAGATCCCGTTTACCAACTCGCGGAAGTATTTCTCGTGCACGTAGTCTTGATCCGGATCGCTCGGCACCACAATCTGAATATTCTCTCTGGAAAAAACTTCGGGATAGAAGCGGGCCTTCATCGTAAAGCGCGTACCTATGAGCCCCACCCGCGAGAATCCCTGCCGGTGCGCCTCCTCGCGTGTAGCTTCGACGATGCTGATCAGCGGCAGCGGCGATTGCCCGGCGATCTCGTCGAAGACAATGTGAGGAGTGTTGGCCGCAAGCAGTCCAAAGTCGGCTCCAGCTTTCGCCAATGTGCGAATCTCTTCGACGAAATAATTTGTGAGCTCGGTCAGGCGGTTTGCCGTAACCAGATCCACCGCTTTCTTCATGTTGATGCTGTTGATAATGATCGACGGCGCGTCCGCGTCTGGGTTCTGTTCGCGATGCGTGGTGATAAGCGACTTGTAGTAGTCGATTGTGGCTTCGGGACCAATGCCGCCGATGATTCCCAGCGTCTTCATAGAAAAGCCTAGATTTCGCAGATTGCGAGCTGGATTCTTTTTCCGTCATAAACCGTCGCGAACCGTCTGAATACCACCCCGGCGACGAATTTCTTGAATCAGATACGTAAGCGCGCATCTCTTATCGGGGTACATCTGACCTTATCTGCATGATCCACTTCCTAACAAACTGATCGGAGCCGAAAGCTGATGAGTGAAGCAAAGCGAATTGCCGGGCTGTACCGCAGCGTATACGAAGGGGACAAGAATGGGGAGGCTTGGCATGGGCTCGCTCTCAAGCCGCTGCTAAAGGGCGTGACAGCCGAACAAGCTGCCCGCGTTCCGAAGAAGGAAGCACATTCCATTCGTCAACTCGTACTGCACATCGCCTACTGGGAGGAAGTCGTGCTGCGACGCTTGAACGGCGAGGTGGTGGACGCTCCCCTAAACACCCCGGACGACTGGCCCTCCAATCGCAAGTTGACGAACCCGGAGTGGCAGGCCGATCTTAGTCGTCTGGAGAGCTCCCACCTGGCTTTGCGTCGAGCGATTGAATCCCTAACAGATGACAACCTGAAGCAAATAGTCCCAAAGCGGGACCACGACAATTACACCCTGCTACACGGCATTATTCAGCATTGCGTCTATCACAGCGGCCAGATCGCGCTGGTGAAAAAGCTCACGTCTTAAACGCGGCGACAACATTTGGATCTCCGTGCCGGTCTGCACCCGCCACCGTGGGATTCGCAATCCAGAGATTCGCTCCCTGATCTTTCAAGTAACCTTAGTCACTTTTGAATCTTTGGTATCGCCCCAAACACTTCCAATGCACCGATTCTGCGGGTAGAGTCATGGGGACAAAGCTCTGGAGATGCTAAGGGAGTACTCTGCTCAACGCATGCACCTCATGCTCGAATCCGCCGGCAAGACCGACGTAGGCTGCGTGCGCGCCAACAACGAGGACAGCCTCGGTTGGGATCAGAACCTCGGCATTTATATCGTCTGCGACGGCATGGGCGGAGCGCAGGCCGGCGAAGTCGCCAGCAAGATGGGCGTCGATCTCGTGCTGGACTACTTCCGCGCATCGAAACAGAACGGCAGCTACGCTGACGTTGACGGTATCCCCGAAGATCTCTCGCCCGCAGGGCGCCATCTTTGGAGCGCTATCCAGCAAGCAAACACCGCGGTCTTCGATGCGGGTCAGAAAAACGATCTTCAGCAAGGCATGGGCACCACTATCGTCGCAGCTTTCTTTCACGACGATGGGCTGCTGACGCTCGCGCACGCCGGCGACAGCCGCATGTACCGTCTGCGCAATGGCGCGATCGATCAGCTGACGCAAGATCATTCGCTCGTAGCCGAACAGGTTCGCCGCGGGATGATGAGCGCCGAACAGGCGGAGCGCTCCGAACTGCAGAACATCATCATTCGCGCGCTCGGTTCCGAGCCGAACCTGGAGCCCGAGGTGCAAGACCTGCTGGCTCTGCAGGATGACGTTTATCTGCTCGCGACCGATGGGCTTACCAAATTGGTAAAGCCCGAATCATTGAAGGCAATCATCGAAGGCTCGCGCTCGCTCGACGAAGCATGCGAACATCTCATCCAGGCAGCCAAAGATCAAGGTGGAGACGACAACATCACCTGCCTGCTTTTGCGGGTAGTAGAGCGTCAGTGGTATCACAAACTTTTTGACTTCGCGCTTGGCGGAGGAAACTGAATATGGCGAAACTCTTTCTTAAATTCGAAGACTCTGTCTTGAAAGAAGTTCCTCTTTCGCAGAACCCCGTTACCATTGGACGGCTGCCCGACAACACCATCCAGATCGATAACCTCGCTGTCTCGGGCCACCATGCGAAGATCTACTGGGACGCCGGCAAGTACGTGATCGAAGACAACAATTCCCTAAATGGGACGTACATCAGCACCGCCCGCATCAGCCGCCAAACGCTGAAAGACGGTGACGATGTCGTGATCGGCAAGCACACCATTTCTTTCAAAGACGAAGGCTTCACCCTGCTCTCAGCACAACGCGCGCCTGCGCAGCAGAACACGCCGCCGCCGATGGCCAAACTCGAGAGCACCGTGATGCTCGATACCAAGCAGATGAAGGAGCGCCTCGCCGGCTCGCCTCCTTCCGGCTCGCAGCAGGGACTCGGAATCGCCGGCGCCGGCGCAGCGCGCCAAAGCTCGGCCGCCACCGCGGACCGAATTGGAACACTCACCGTCCTCAACGGCAAGACCGACGAACGTGAATATCTACTGACTAGCAAGATGAGTGTGATCGGCAAGTCCGACATGGCATCGATCAAATTAAAAGGATGGTTCGCGCCCAACATGGCCGCCATCATCTCCAAGCGCGACACCGGATACTTCATCGCCGCCTCCGAAGCAAAGATCAAAGTGAAGATCAATGGCGAAGAGATCACCGGCCAAAAGCCACTCTCCGACGGAGATACCATCGAGGTAGGGGGTGTAACTATGGCATTCGGATTCCAGGATCTAACAAAATGAGCCGCCGGTTGCGCACCATCAGCGGCCAGCCCCGGCGCAAGCCGGGGCTTTTCCTTGCGCGTCCTTCATTCGCGTCTCTACTTATCACCCCGAGGTGAACCATGACCTGCGATCGTGAACTCCTGCGAAACGTCCCGCTCTTCGCTCTACTCGATGAAGACGAAGCTGCCGTGCTCGCCGCCCAAGTCGAGCTGAAGCAATTCTCGCCACGCGAGCGCATCTACAAAATCGGCGACCCCGGCGGACGCGGATACATCCTTGTCTCCGGCCGCATTCGCGTCTCGACCGTCGATCAGGACAACCAGGAAGTCATCATCGACGAGCCCGCCGCCGGCGAGTTCTTTGGCTTCGCGTCCATGCTCGATGGCACCGAACACAAGAGCGGCGCCATCGCGCTCGAGCCCTCGATGTGCATCGAAGTCGATCGCAACGACATCACCGTGCTGCTCACGCGCAAGCCGCACGCCGGCATGGACATGCTCAGCGTCCTCGGCCGCCAATTTCACACGTCGCAGGAACTGATCCGCCTCCGTGCCGCACGCAATCCCAACGAGTTGATCGAAGAGAAGACCACCACCGGTGAGCACGTAGCCGACGCCGTCGCGCGGTTCGGGGGCTCATGGAAGTTCATCATCACGTGCCTCGTAGTGCTCATCGTGTACACCGCGACCAACGTCTCCCTCGGACGCTCTGCGTGGGATCCGTATCCTTTCATCCTGCTGAATCTTTTTCTGTCGATGCTCGCGGCCATCCAGGCGCCGATCATCATGATGAGCCAGAACCGCCAGGACGCCAAAGACCGCGTCCGCAGCGAACTGGATTACGACGTCAACCGCCGCTCCGAAATTCAAATTCAGGGTCTGGCAAGAAAACTGAATCTGATCGCCGACAAGATCGACGACGTCGAAGACTTGGTCCGCGGCAAAGTGAACGCGTAGGACAGGAACGGCGAACAGGAAGGTCACGAATGCAACATCGAAAGGTCACAGAGAAGTTCTCTTGTGACCTCTTGTTTCGCCTCCGTGACCTTCGTGTTCGCCGTTCTCGGTCTACCGTATATTGATGAAGTACATTCACGCGGGCCTGTAGCTCAACGGTTAGAGCAGGGGACTCATAATCCCTTGGTTGGGGGTTCGAATCCCTCCGGGCCCACCAGGAAAAAGCGGCAGTCGGCAATTAGCAGTCAGCATTCGGCCACACGAAAATCAAAGGCGAAGACGTTCGTGTCGCCGCGTGGATTTTGGCCACCTTGCTGCGCAGTCACTTCGTCATTTAGGATGATTGTCGGCGCGCAATCACGGCGCCGCAGATCCTCGCGATCACCCACCCAGCTCGTCTTCCAACATCGAAGCATGGGCGCGTAGCTCAACTGGCAGAGCAACTGACTCTTAATCAGTAGGTTGAAGGTTCGATTCCTTCCGCGCTCACCAACTCCTTTGTTTTCAGCAGTTCATCCAGGCAACGTAGGCAGACGTAGTCAAAAAATTGTTACGAGATGTTACGAGGTTTGCAGCGTTCCGCAAGCGGATGTGCTTTGAAATCAACACGCTTTTTGAGCAAAGGAGCCGAATCGGGCACTGATCCTTAATCGGAAAGTTGAAGGTTCAGCTCTCTCGAAGATGCCGGTATGCTCCGCAGCGCGTACCCAAGCCGTTCAATTTCGCGACTCCAGATACACTCTGCGCGACCCAAAGAGGCCCACCCAGTGTTGCTCGCTGCTGACTGAATATTTTGAGTCCTTGGATTATAACTATAATCCAATGAAATAACATGCGCTACGAACCTGAACACAAGACGCGCACCCGAGATCGGATCGTGCGAAACGCCGCTCGCAAGCTCCGCGCTGAAGGGCTCAGCGGCCCTGGTGTTGCCGGTGTAATGAAGGCGTCCGGCTTAACAGTCGGCGGATTTTACAAACACTTTCGAAGCAAAGACGAACTTCTTGCCGAAGCCATTGCGCGGGGATTCGCGGAGTCTAACGAGAGAATTTTTTCTTCCCTGCAAAACGTGCCGCCCGAGGAGAGGTGGAAGGAGATGATTCGGTTGTATCTCTCAGAGGAGCACTGTGATGATCCCAGTTCCGGCTGTCCGGTAGCGGCTTTAGCGCCTGAGATGGCGCGTGCCAAACTGGGGATTAGAAAACGGATTTCAGGCTTGATCAAAGAACGCAAGGACCGGTGGATGGACTTCATGCCGGGACGGACTGCGGCCGAGCGAGAGCGAAACTTCTTCATCATTCTTAGCGCGATGGCGGGTGCGGTATCCATTGCCCGCATCCTCACGGAGCCTGCCGACAAGGAGAGAGTCTTGGCGAGCGTACGAAATCATCTTTTGCACAGCTTCTGATTTTTTTTGCGACCTTTGGATTATTGTCATAATCCTATGCCGCATGAAAGGACTTCTATGAATATTCGAAATCGCACCATTCTGATCACCGGCGGCTCCGCAGGTATCGGCCTCGCTTTCGCGCTCAACTTTCTCGAACTCGGCAACGAGGTCATCGTGACTGGTCGCCGGCAATCGATGCTGGATGAGGTCAAGGCGAAGTATCCGAGGCTTCACACCATCCAGAGCGATGTCGCCGACTCAGCACAGATAGCGGCCCTTGCGAAGCGGGTAAAAGCAGATTTTCCCAAGCTCGATTTGCTGATGAACAACGCGGGAATCATGCTCCATAAGAATCTCAAGCTCCCGGCGGCCGACCTCAACGCGTTAATGGCTGAGGTGAATATCAATGTGGCGGGCGTGATTCGCATGACTTCTGCATTCATCGACATCCTCACGGCAAACAAGGGCACTGTAATCAACGTATCCTCTGCCCTTGCCTTCGTGCCTCTGCCATCTGCGCCGATCTACAGCGCCACTAAAGCGGCAGTTCACGCCTACACCCAGTCGCTCCGCTTCCAGTTGGAGGAAACCGGAGTGGAGGTCATCGAGATCATGCCCCCTGCAGTGAAGACTGACTTGTCGGCGGACATTACCGAGGGCGACGGCGTCACCCTGATAACCACCGACGAGTTGGTGAAGCACTCATTTGCATCGCTGAAGGCGGGCGCACTTGAGATCCGGCCGGGGCAGGCGAAGCAGCTCGCGTTCATGCGGCGCCTTGCACCCAATTTCATTAACAGGCAGCTCTGGAAGGCCTCAAAGAAATTGGTTCCGGTCGGAGTGATGTAGGCAGTCCTGGCTTCCCGAAAAGAGGCTGAAAGGATGTATCAAATGTTCTCTTACAAAGGCTCACGCGCCGCATGGAAGTTCACTTTGGGAATCGGCTTTGTGTTCGCCCTGGGCGCGAGCCTCACCGGATGTGCGGTCGGACCGAAATATCATCGCCCGACCGTGAGCGTGCAGCCGTTTCACAATGCACCTTCTATCGAAAGTCGCACCGCCTCTTTGCCGGCTCCGCCCCTCGACCAGTGGTGGACGGGCTTCCGCGATCCTGAGCTGACGCGGATCGTGAAGCGGGCACTGGATCAGAATCTCGACTTGGCCGCTGCCATGACGCGGGTGCAACAGGCGCGTGCCGCTGCGCAGGGAGCAGGAGCGCAGCGCATGCCATCTGGAAACCTTTACGCTTCGACGACCACACTGTACCAATCAACTGAAAGTACGACGGGGCGTCTCGCGTCGCACCTGCCCGGCTACAGCCGCACTCAGAACTACTACGATCTCGGATTCATCGCGAGCTGGGAAACGGATCTATTCGGCAGTTTGAAAAAAGGAGCTCAGGCTGCTACGGCCGAGGCGCAGGCGGCTGAAGCCTCCCAGACCGGAACTCGCATCACGGTTGTGGCGGAAGCCGCTGATGCCTATATGCAGATACGGGGTGCGCAGGCGCGCTTAATCTTTGTCCAAGACCAGATCGGGACTGACAAGCATCTCGTCGAACTCGTGCAGCAACGCAGGGATGCGGGTATTGCTTCTGACCGCGAACTCGCTCAGGCGCAAGCTTTGCTGTCGCAAACACAGGCGACGATTCCATTGCTCACGGTCTCTCTTGAGGCGCAGTTGAACCGGTTGGACGTGCTGATGGGCGCCCAGCCGGGAACGTACGCGGCGGAGCTGACGTCCGTGGCCGACATTCCCGATGTACCACAAATTTCCGGTTTTGGGACGCCCACAGATCTGCTGCGCAGGAGGCCTGACATCATCGCTGCCGAGCGAATGGTTGCTGCCTCGAACGCTCGCATCGGTCAGGCTCTCGCCGAATACTATCCCAAGCTCTCACTTTCAGGAATCGTCGGGTCGCAAGCGCTCGCTCCTGCGCATCTCTTCGAGCAGCAAGGATTTCAGCCCATCAGTGTTGTTGGTCTGCGCTGGCGACTCTTCGACTTTGGCCGTGTCGCTGCAGAGGTGAAACAAGCGCGAGGCGCTAACGGCGAAGCGTTGATCCAGTATCAAAGCTCAGTCCTCCACGCGGCCGAAGACGTTGAGGACGCATTCAGTTTGCTCGTCCAGTCGGAGAACCGCCGAAATGAAATCCTTCGTGAAATCGCTGAACTGCAGCGTGTGCGCGACCTGTCAGAACAGTCCTACGCCGCCGGCGTCATCGCACTCACCGACGTGCTCGATGCGGATCGTCAATTGCTTGCGGCCAAAGACGACTTGGCCGTAGCCCGAGAGAGCGCGGCACGCGCAGCGGTCGGTTCCTATCGCGCTCTCGGGGGCGGCTGGCTCCCATAATGGAGCCCAATAGATAAAAGGAAGAGTCCCTATATGAAACGGATGAATTTCAATCATTCCGCCCTGGTGCTGATCATTATCGGCTTCGCAGTCAGCTTGACTGGTTGCGGTCAGAAGCGGGAGTTAGACCCAAGAACACAGCCGGAGTTGGTTCGAACAGTGGTAGTAGGTTCGTCGTCCGGAGCAGATCCCTCATTCACGGGCGTGGTCTCGGCGCGTGTTCAGAGCAATCTTGGTTTCCGCGTTCCCGGAAAGATCACGAGCCGTCTAGTGGATACGGGGCAGTTTGTTCGCGCTGGACAACCGCTCATGACGATTGATCGGACCGACTATGTCCATGCCATTACCGCGCGAGCAGAAACGGTCACTGCGGCAAAAGCAAAAGCAGTTCAAGCTGCTGCCGATGAGGCCCGATATCGCGGTTTGGTAAAGACAGGTGCGGTTTCCGCTTCAACTTACGATCAAATCAAGGCGGCATCGGATGCAGCACAAGCCGAACTCGCTGCTGCCACTGCGCAGGAGCAGGTCGCACGGGATGAAGGCGGCTACTCCGAGCTTCTCGCCGATGCAGATGGAATCGTGGTCGAGACCTTAGCCGAGCCGGGACAAGTGGTGACGGCAGGGCAAACGGTCGTGAAGCTCGCCCATTCCGGTCCGCGAGAGGCCGCAGTCAACCTCCCAGAGACATTGAGGCCGGCAATTGGATCGACCGCATACGCAACGCTCTACGGCAGTACGACGAGGATTCCAGTTCGCTTGCGACAGCTTTCCGGTGCTGCTGACGCGCAGACTCGCACGTTCGAAGCACGTTACGTTCTCAAAGGCGCTGCCGCGAATGCTCCGTTAGGAGCAACCGTCACAGTCCATCTCTCCCGCGACGTAGGAACTGACGTGTTGCAGGTACCGGTCGCATCCGTTCTCGATCAAGGGAAGAGTCCCGGTATCTGGGTACTGAACCCTTCCACATCCACTGTCTCATTTCAACCTGTGGAAGTACGCCAGGTGGGTGAAGAACTGGCAACCATCAGCGGAAACGTGCACGCCGGACAACAGATAGTAGCCCTTGGAGTCCATCTCCTTCACGATGGCCAACGAGTGCGCGTCGAGAACGCAGAACTTCGATGAGCGAGCACTATATGTTCGACAAAAAAAATACGGCGAAGCAGTTTCTTAACCTATCGGCGCTCGCGGTCCGCGAAAAAGCGATCACTCTGTTCTTGATCACCATGATCGTTGCTTCCGGCATCTTTGCCTTCCTGAAACTGGGACGCGCCGAAGATCCTACCTTCACGATCAAGGTGTTTACCGTTGCAGCGGTGTGGCCCGGCGCGACAGCACAGGAAATGCAGGATCTCGTTGCTGAGCCGCTGGAGAAGCGCATGCAGGAATTGCGCGACTACGATCGCGTAGAGACCTTCACCCGTCCCGGGCTTGCGCTGATGATGGTGAGTCTCCAGCACAGTACTCGCCCAGAGGACGTCCCGGAGGAGTTTTACCAAGCCCGTAAGAAGCTAGGCGATGAGGCACACAAGCTGCCTCAGGGCGTATTCGGTCCGTTCATCAACGATGAGTATTCGGATGTGACGTTCGCGCTCTATTCGGTTGAGGCTCCAGGTCTTCCTCTTCGCCAGCTTACGCGTGAAGCCGAAACACTCCGGCAGAGGATGCTTCATGTGCCTGGCGTGAAGAAAGTTGACATTGTTGGAGAACGCCCGGAACGCATTTTTGTCGAGTTCTCATATCAACGCTTAACTACGTTAGGAGTCAGCGCACGCGATGTCTTTGACGCACTGGTCCGAGAGAATGCGGTTACTCCGTCTGGGTCTATCGATACGAAAGCTCAACAGGTTTACATTCGCCTGGATGGCGCACTCGATGATCTGCAGAAGATTCGAGATACGACCGTTGTGTCAGGCGGCCGCACTGTCAAACTCTCTGACATGGCGGACGTGAAACGCGGATATGAAGATCCCGCAACCTTTCTAATCCGTCATAACGGCCAGCAGGCGTTGTTGCTCAGCATCGTGATGAAGGAAGGATGGAACGGTCTCGATCTTGGCAAAGCTCTGATTGCCGAACAGAAGAAGATCTCCGCTGACCTCCCGGTAGGCATCACCTTCAGCAAAGTAACGGACCAGGCCGTAAACATTCGCGAAGCGGTGAATGAGTTCATGCTGAAGTTTTTTGTCGCGCTTGCCGTCGTCATGATCGTCAGCTTCATCAGCCTAGGTTGGCGCGAAGGGATAGTCGTGGCAATGGCCGTTCCGCTCACGTTAGCCGCCGTCTTCGTCATCATGCTTCTGACCGGGAGAGTTTTTGATCGCATCACGCTGGGCGCGCTGATCCTCGGTCTTGGCCTGCTGGTGGATGACGCGATCATCTCCATCGAGATCATGGTGGTCAAAATGGAGGAAGGGTGGGACCGCATCCGAGCCGCTGGGTACGCGTGGAGTCACACTGCTGCTCCAATGCTTTCGGGAACGCTTGTCACTGTCATTGGTCTCATGCCTGTCGGGTTTGCTCGCTCGACCGCCGGTGAGTATGCGGGAAACATCTTCTGGGTAGTAGGTTTTGCACTGCTCACCTCATGGGTTGTAGCCGTAACTTTTACTCCTTATCTCGGGGTACAGATGTTGCCGGAGATCAAGGCCGTTTCGGGCGGGCATGGCGCTATTTATGCGACACCCGGCTATGAGAAGCTCCGTCGCCTAATTGCCTGGGCGGTACGCCGGAAGGCTTTGGTTGCTTCCATTGTTCTGGGTCTCTTTCTGGTAGCTGTTGCGGGCATGGGACTTGTCAAAAAACAGTTCTTTCCGCAATCCGATAGGCCTGAACTCTTGGTAGAGGTGACTCTGCCACAAGGCACCAGCATAGAAGCCACTGACGCGAGTGCGAAAAAAGTAGAGGACTGGCTGCGGCTGCAACCCGAAGCAAAGATTGTTACGGCTTACGTTGGGGCGGGCGCTCCGCGCTTTTTCTTTTCGTACAATCCAGAACTCCCGAACCCAAATTTTGCCAAGATCATTGTTCTGACGGCCAATGAGAAGGCCCGAGACGCTTTGAAACTCAGGTTGCGTGATCAGGTTGCGCAGGGCCTCGCGCCTGAAGCCCGTGTGCGCGCCTCGCAACTGGTATTTGGACCGTATTCACCCTGGCCGGTTGCATTTCGCGTCATGGGTCCCAATTTGGAAAAGGACCGCGCGATTGCGGCGCAGGTGCAGGCCGTAATGCGGGCAAATCCCCATACTCGACAAGTAAACCAGGATTGGGGAGAACGCGCGCCAACAGTGCATTTTGTGCTCGACCAAGCCCGTCTGAAACTGATCGGTCTTTCGTCTCACGAGGCTGCCGAGCAGATCCAATTTCTTCTAACCGGTGCTCCAGTGACGCAGGTCCGTGAAGATATTCGAACGGCGGATTTAATCGCTCGAAGCGCAGGAACCGACCGCTTCGATCCAAGTAAGTTGAACGACATGACCCTGATGAATCAATGGGGGAAGGCGGTTCCGTTGAGTCAAGTCGGCCACATCGAGATTCGCCCTGAAGATCCGATCCTCAAACGCCGTGACCGCCTGCCGACGATCACGGTAGAGAGTGACATTGACGAATCACTTCAGCCTCCGCAGGTCTCCGTCGAGATTGAAAAGGCGATTCAGCCGATCATCGCAAGCCTGCCCGAGGGGTACAAGATAGAAACGGGCGGCAATATAGAAGAGTCTGAAAAGGCGAACAAGGCACTTTCTGCGGTGTTTCCCGCGATGATCGTCCTGATGCTCACGGTGATCATCTTCCAGGTCCGATCATTTTCCGCGATGTTCATGGTGCTCCTAACCGCGCCTCTCGGACTCGCGGGCGTAGTTCCAACATTGCTCCTCTTTCATCAACCATTTGGCTTCAACGCAATCCTCGGACTGATCGCGTTAGCTGGCATCCTGATGCGCAACACGCTGATCCTCATCGGCCAAATTAAGACAAATCAGGAGGAAGGACTTGATAGTTATCACGCGGTGGTGGAGGCGACTGTACAGCGATCACGGCCGGTGATCCTCACAGCTCTTGCAGCCGTGTTGGCTTTCATTCCTCTGACCTTCTCAGTGTTCTGGGGTTCGATGGCATTCACACTGATTGGGGGCACTGCCGTGGGTACTGTGCTGACTCTTATTTTCCTGCCTGCACTCTACTCAATCTGGTTTGGAGTAAAACCGCCAGCAGTCGCAAGCGAAGAGGAGGAGCAGAGCGATGAGACGCACGCGGTGCTGGTACAGCAAGGGGCGTTCCGAACTGGAGATGTTTATGGCCAGTGATGGGCCGCTCGGATGATCTGAGAAAACGGAGGTGGGTGATGTATGATGCGGTAATTATTGGCGGCGGCCCCGCCGGGTTGAATGCAGCTCAACTGCTAGGCAGAGCGCGACGGAACGTCCTTTTGTGTGACACAGGCAAACCGCGCAACGCTGCATCTCACGCCATGCATGGGTTTCTTTCGCGAGACGGTTTCGATCCATCTGAATTGCTGCGCATTGGCCGCAGCGAGCTGGAAAAATACGGGATTGACAT
>Ga0134126_10005148_pt1 | contig 16335 bp, 14 predicted proteins | sample KB31752_FD_96881 | JGI IMG/M metagenome (GOLD analysis project Ga0134126, IMG submission 96881) | Terrestrial soil microbial communities with excess Nitrogen fertilizer from Kellogg Biological Station, Michigan, USA - KB3-175-2 | ecosystem: Environmental > Terrestrial > Soil > Unclassified ...
ACCGGGATGGCGCCCTGCGGCAGCACGATGTCTGCGCGGAATCCCATCGGCCCCGGGCCGTAGCAATCCTTGGCGACGGTGGCGCGCGTTGCGACGAACAAGTGTGGGCCCGGTATCAGACCTTCATTGATTGCGCGCTGGACATCCACGTCCGAATAGCCCGCGCCTTCGGTGCCGAGGTCGCGCAAGGCGGTGAAGCCGGCCATCAACGTGTCGTGCACGTGATTGACCGCCTCGACGGTGCGGTAGGCCAGGGGCTCCTTCAGCACCTGATCGTTCCACAGCGTCTCGTTATACGGGTGCAGGAAGATGTGCGAATGCGCATCGATCAGGCCCGGCATCAGCGTGGTGCCGGGCATCTCGATCACCTGGGCGTCGGGAGGCGCTTTGATCTGCTCAGCCGGGCCGACCGCGGCTATCCTGTCGTGCTGCACCAGCACTACCCAGCCGGCCTGAGTCTGCTCGCTGCGGCCGTCGAACACGCGATCGCCCTTGAGCAAGTAGCTCGCATCGGGCGCGGGTTTGTCCGTGGCGCCGGCACCAAACGCGAGCAACGAAGCACACAAGGCGGCCGGTACTATGCGCAACGACATGGCGACTCCCCAGATGGATACCCCAGCAGAGTACACCCGATGTACCCGCAATATGCAGCCGCGAGCCTACCCGTGGCCCACCGGCGGCCATGCCAGCTCCAGCCTGTAGTCCTGAGAAAACACCTCGTAGGCCGGCGCTTCTTGCGACGGGGATCTGTGTCGGTGGCGCAGCAATCGCCAGTTTCCATCCATCACACGAAATCTGCCTCCAGGCGCCCGAACCCTGGCGTGTTGGGCCGAGGCGTCGAAACGCGCGGGGCCGGCTCACCGCACAAAGAGGCGAGTCCGTCCAAAGTGGTCTCCCACCCGGCCTGGATGCGAGCCCTCTGTGTCTCGCTTGACAGGTCATACTCGTGCGTCAACACGAGAAGCGACTCCTGCCCGACCGGCGCCAACTCGAGCATCACGCGGTCATCGCGCTGCGCGTACTTTTCGACGAACAGGCTGAATACCAGCCGGTAGGGTCGGTCGACTGCGAGAAACTCGCCCACGTATTCGACGTCCCCGCTGGCGCCACGCTGCGCGATCCGGAATCTGCCGCCAACCCGCGGATCCATTTCCGAGTCGACCGGGTCGTCCGTGCGGAGAGCAAACAGGAACGTCCGAGCCGCCTCAGCATCGAGCCAGGCATCGAATACCCGGTCGGGCTGCGCCTTGACCCGGCGGGTGACACGCACGCTGCCGGCACGCAATGCCGGGCTCGGACCGTGTTCGATACTGCTCCAGAGGCTCATGACCATCTCCTGCCGTTAGAGGCCCGGACCGCGTGGGTAGCTGTCGGTCGGTCGAGATGCAGTAATTCACGCTGAGATTGTAGAATCCATTGAGGACAGGATCTGTCCGCGACCAGAGCCCATACTCCAACGCGTCATGCTCAAGACTTCCGCGCGTCTGCTTCGCCTGCTTTGGCTGCTCCAGTCGCGACGCTACTGGTCCGGCGCCGAGCTCAGCCAACGGGTGGAGGTCGACGCGCGCACGATCCGCCGCGACATCGATCGTCTGCGCGAATTGGGCTATGCCATCGCCGCCTCACCGGGGCTCGGTGGCGGCTACCAGCTGAAAGCGGGCTCCTCGCTGCCGCCAGTGCTCCTCGACGATGAGGAGGCGGTGACAGTCGCGGTCGCCGTGCGGGCTGCCGCCAGCAGCATCGGCCGGATGGAGCAGACCGCTGTCGGGCTTCTTGCGAAGCTCGATCAGTTGCTGCCGTCGAGACTGCGCAAGCGCGCGAGCGCGTTGCACTCGGTCACCCTATCCCTCACCCAGATGAAGGCGGCTCCGCCGATCGACGTCCTGACGCAGATTGCCGCCGCGTGCCGCGACCACTTGCGGCTGCGCATCAGCTATCACGATCGTACCGGCAACGTTACATCGCGGGTGATCGAGCCGCTGCGGCTGGTCCACACCGGCTATCTGTGGTATCTCGTCGCCTGGGACTCGCAGCGCAAGGACTGGCGTACCTTTCGAATGGATCGCGTCGAGCGTCTTGCCTCGCGCGGGCCGCACTTCGCGCCGCGGGACTTTCCCGGTGATATCGCCGCCTATGTGTCCCGCTCGATCAGACAGGTTCCGTACCGGCACCGAATGCGGATCCGGTTGAAAGGCTCTGCGACGGAGCTCGCGAAGCTGATTCCGAGCTGGTGCGGCGTCCTGGAAGCGCTGGACGAAGAGAGTTGCACCCTGAGCACGGGCGCCGACTCGATCGAGGCGCTCGCCGCGCAGATTGTCCTGGCCGGCACCGACTTCAATATCCTGGATGGACACGAGCACGCCGTGGAGCTGCGAAAAATCGCAGAGCGGCTCGATCGTGCGACACGCCCGCATCCTCGGTTGCCCCCTGACTGACGCGCCGTGCGCTCGCCCTCGACGGCCGCGCCTTCGTCAAACAAGCCTGCAGTGGCCATCCCCCCCGGCCTGAGATCGTGGCGGCGAGTCGTGGAACGCGCGGAGCCATTGCGTACCCTGGAGCTATCGAGCCTCTGACGCGCGACCTGCCTGCACCGCCCCCGCAGGCTCGCCGGTTGGTTCAGAGTCGCGCATCAGATGTCGCGGCATGAAAAAAGCATTGGCTATGAGGGTCGGTACAATCGCGCTGCCGATGACAGCGGCGATCAGGTAGGAATATTGCCGCTGGGAAACGATTCCATGGGTCAGGCCGAACAGCGCCGAGATGCTGCCGAAGGTCAGCCCCGTAGACATGAGCAGCGTCGTGTACATCGACTCCTTCCGGGGCGACCTGAAGACTTTGGTGATTGGGAACACTCCGACGAATTTGAAGAGCATCTTGGCGCCCAGCAATAGCAGCAGGATGCCGGGCGCGGCCAGCAGTGCGGGGACCGATACAAACGAGCCCGCGCGAATGAAATAAAACGGTGTCAGGAGCCCAAAGGTGAGCGTGCGCAGACGCCGGACGAGGGAGTGGTCCTTGCCGACCGTGCCGGCGAGGATCATCCCCAGGATATATGCGGGAAGCACCGGCTCGCTGCCGGCCCATAGGGCGAGGGCGCCGAGGCCAAACATCGCCAGGAGCAGGAGTTTGGCCTCGAGCTCGGAGGGGCGACCGCCATAGCGCCGGAAGAATCGAGGCACGACCCATGGCAGAACGACGAAGGCCGCGGCGCTTGCGGCCACGAATACCAGCGTCTTCGAATTGAATGGAGAGAACATCAGACCCAGACCGAGCACGGTCGCCAGATCGTTCACGAAGCACGCCGCCAGGACGATCTTGCCGTATTCGGTTCGATTGAGACCGGACTCCAGCATCACCGCGTACACCACGGCAACCGAAGTAGTGGACAGCGCGATTCCGCTGAGCCAGCTGGCAGCCGTGCTCCAGCCGATCACATAGCGCGCAACCGCCGCGCAGCCCAGGAATGGTGCTGCGAAAGCAATCAGCCCCACGATCGTGGCCTGCTTCCACTCCCGGCGCATCACCTGGGGATCGAGCTCCGCGCCCGCGAGGAAGGTGAGAATCACGGCGCCAATACTGGCCAGGAATTTGACCCATGATTGGTCCGTACCCAATGCCGCCGCGCCCAGAGCGGCCCCGATGATGAGTTGGGCCACGGTGCCAACGATGATCTCCGACATGGCCGTCGCGATGCGAAGCCAGATGGACAGCAGGGTGGCGAGCAGCGCGAGCCCGAGCCACAGCGTTGCAAGGCTGTAGATTTCCGTCACGATCGGCTCCGAGTCGGTCGACCAGAAGATTTCACGGTTGCGCGGATGTCCCGATCACTCCGAACTGCGCGGGCAGCCGCGAGTACACGACGCTGAGGCGTTCGTGCCGGAGGCTTTCCAGCAGCCGATCGGCCATCTCATCGGTGAGAATGAACTCCACCTCCACGGTCATCTCCCCGGCAAGCTCGAAGAAGTGCTGGGAATGGAGCACACCGTGCCGCCCGAACCCCTCGATGGCTCTGAAGGCCGAGCCGCCGTGTACGCCCATCGACCTGGCGTGCTGCAGCAGCCATTCGTACAGCAACCGATGCCGATGCTTGACGTTCTCGTGCATGTAGAACCGCAAATAGGTTCCCTTCATCGGATGCTTCCTCACGCAAGGTTGGTTTATCCGCGCAGAAGATTGGCTGCCAATGTGCCCAGCGGAACTGTAGGAAAGACAGGATTGAGCGCAAGGGACAAGCCCCGGCGAAGCCATGCCCCGAGTGCCGCCCGGGAGCCTACGGCCAAAAAGTTGAGCGCAGGCACTCAAGCGTCCAGCCTTTGCGTGCGACAAGTCCGTCAGGCAGGCCGATCTGGAGGGGGGTGGGCTGTCGCACATGTGGCCTACCTCCTCGCCTTCAGACGGCGTGTGGTAGGCATCATCAGCCCTTGCGGACGGTTCGCGGAGGAATGCCATCTCCGACTGCGTCCATATCTTACGAGATTGGGGGCAGCCGTCAATCCGCGACCCCGTCTCCGGGTCGTGCCGCAATGGGAACCCGGAGTGCTACTCTTCTCAGCATGGCGCATATCCTCCTGGTGCGGCATGGCCATGTGGAAGGCATCGATCCGGAACGGTTTCGGGGCCGTGCAGATGTGCCGCTGACGGAAACGGGCTGCAGTCAGGCCCGCTCCGCCGCCGCATTCATCGCCGCAAGATGGAAGCCCGTTGCCGTGTACACGAGTCCATTGCAGCGGTGTATCCAGACGGGACGCGAGATCGCCGCAGGTTGTGCTGTATCACCAGAGGTGTTGGAAGGACTCAACGATCTCGACTACGGCCTTTGGCAATGGAAGACGCGCGCGGAAGTACAGAGCCAATGGCCGGATTTGCTGCAGTGCTGGTTCAGCGCGCCGCACCTGGTCCGTTTTCCGGACGGCGAGTCGCTGCAGGATCTGGCCGCACGTATCGCCAATCTCCTGCGGGCGCTCGCGGAGCGACATGCGAACGATACACTGGTTCTGGTGGGTCACTACAGCGGGATCCGTGTTCTGCTACTGCAAGCGCTGGACCTGCCACTCTCGGCATATTGGCGTCTGACCCACGACCCGGCGGCAGTGAGCGAAGTTGAGCTGACGAGGAATTCCCTCCGGGCGCTGCGAATCAATCAGAAGCCCTGGGCGTAGACCAAGGCCGTGCTCCGCATGGAGGGAGCAACGACGGGGACCTATGTTTCTCAGGAGGCGGGTCCGGACATCCGTTATCAGCGGGTCGCTCATCTGGAATCCGGCCGCCCGAGCAGGGTGGCGGTATTGTTTGACAGAGGATGTGGCAGCTCCTGCGAGGAATTTCTGCTCGCGGTGCGCCAGAGCTTCGATGTCAAGCTGGTGGGGCGCCCAAGCCACGGTTCTCTCGACTACTCCAATCTGCGCCCACATGAGTTGCCTTCACACGAAAGGATCCTCTGGTACGCGACTTCACGGTCCGACCGTCTGCCAGACTTCCCCGTAGACCTGATGGGCATCCAGCCAGACATTTTTCTGCCCGATCGCGGAAGTCAGAAGGGGGGCGATGGCGAAGTGCGGCAGGTGCAGAGATGGTTGGAGCGCGGTGTGCTCGCACCCGCGCAACCTTAGGTATTACCACATTTGCTGGCGACGAGGCTCCGGCTGGATCATCATTGGGCAGATCCCTTGGTGAGGGGCGCGCCACAATGGCCGCCGCCTCGGTGAGAGACATCCGTCCGTTACCGGAGTACCCGAAGAAAATGCCGGCAATGAGAAGCAAGGCAACGGCTCGAGGCGGTGCGCTGCGACTCGGCGCTACACTGGTCTCCGCTCTGGTCATCACGCTCTCATCGGCGCACGCAGCCGCCGTGCGCGACAGTGTCCGTTCGTGGCGCAAGGCCCATGAACAGGCCATCGTTACCGACTTCATTGCGTTGCTTTCCATGCCTAATGTCGCGACCAACGTGGCGGACGTAGAGCGGAATGCCACCTACATCGAAGGTCAATTGAAGGCGCGAGGCTTCGAAACGCGGCTCCTGACAGCCGCGCCTGGTACGCCACCCTCGGTTTACGCCGAACTGAAGTCTCGCGGAGCGAAGCGTACGGTCATCTTCTACGCTCACTATGACGGACAGCCCGTCGGGCAAAAAGGTTGGATCACCAGTCCCTTTCAACCTTCCGTGCGTACGGCCCTCCCGGAAGCCACACCCGTCGACTGGCAGCACGCGACAGGAGCACTGGACCCGGACTGGAGGGTATTCGCTCGCTCGACGGGCGACGACAAGGCATCGATCCAGGCCATGCTCTCGGCGCTCGATGCGCTGAAGGCGGCTCACGTTGCACCGACGGTCAATATCAAGCTTCTCTACGAGGGCGAGGAGGAGCAGGGCTCACCGCACTTCGCGGCCCTGGTCGCGCGCAATATCGACCTGTTGCACGGCGACCTTCTCATCATGGGTGACGGGCCGATGCACCAGAGCGGCAGACAGATGGTGAATTTCGGCAATCGCGGCATCGCGAGTCTGACCATGACGGTCTATGGGCCGACCAAGCCTCTGCACGACGGCCACTACGGCAGCTGGGCGCCCAGTCCCGCGGTCATGATCGCGAACCTCATCGCGAGCCTGCGCGATGACGACGGTCACATTCTCATCCCACACTTCTATGACGATGTCGCGCCGGTCTCGGCCGCGGACCGGGCCGCGCTGAGTGCGATGCCGCCGGTGGAAGCGGACTTGAGGCGCGCCCTGGGGCTGGGACGGAACATCGGTGGAGCGCGCCTCGCCGATGGCTATCTGCAGCCGACTCTCAATGTGCGTGCCATTCACGTGGGGGATGAAGGTCCATCCGCCGCCAACGCAATCGCCACTCAGGCCGATGCTTCGTTCGATTTCCGCCTGGCGCCAGGCGAGACCCCCGCTCACACCCGGGAGCTGCTGGAAGGCTATCTGACGCAGCAGGGCTGGTTCATTGTTCGAGACACGCCCGATCTTCAGACCCGCCTGTCCCATCCCCGGATCGTCCAAGTCAACTGGGACGAGGGGGGCTCGCTCGCCACCAAGACACCCCTGGATCTGCCTGCATGCAAGGCGGTCGTCGCTTCGATCGGTCGCACCGTGGGCTATCAGCCCATCGAGTTACCGATCGTGGGTGCGAGCTCCGGGCTGGCCGATATCGTCAGCCAGCTTCGCGTCCCGATGGCGGGGGTCAGCATCGCCAACTATGATGACAACCAACACGCCCAGAACGAGAATTTGCGCCTCGGTAACCTGTGGGACGGCATCGAGGTCTACGCCGGTCTGGTGGCAGACCTCCGATGGTGATTCATGCCGGGTTGGCCGCCTTCGCGCCTTGGGCCATGCCGGTCAGGACCTATGACCGGCTCAGGCTCAGCTACCAGATCCTCACCCGCTCGTCGGGAGCGAGATACAGCTTCTGGCCGGGCTTGACGTCGAACGTCGCGTACCACGCATCGAGGTCGCGCACCGTCAGCTCTGAAATAGTCGCCAATTCTGCGGATGTCCGAGCCCTGCGACGCACCCGGTGCCGCGGCCTCCGTTCGGCGCCACTGGCACCGCCGGGCCACGGCGGCGGGTGACGGTTCGAGGACCGACGCTGCACCGTGTTTGCCCGAGTCGGGTGCGCGTCAGACCGACGCCTTCGTTGTCCACGCTGCAAGGTAGCGCGTCACTGGCACTCCATGATAGTAGGTACGAAAACATGCTGCCCAACCTTCATGGCAAACACCCGCTGTTCGGAAGTCCGGACTGAACGGACAGTCCGGATCCTCGTGCTCGTGATACCGGAGCGGCTATGGACGACCGTATCTCGCAGACCCGCGCCGAATTGAAGCCCGCCAGCCGACCGGTTCACGCTACATCGACCCTTGGCGCGCGGCAGCCCGGTAAAGTGACGTCGCATGCCGTTACCTGCTGGCATGCGCTGCTCTGTGCAATCGCCGTGTTGAACCTGGCTCTCTGGGCATTGTCGGCGGTCGCGGTCACACATGGACAAGTCGCAACCGGTGTCCAGTCCGGCGCCGCTTGCCAGATGCAACTGCTACTGTCGGCCCTGTACGTGCTCGCGTGCGCATTCCGTTCCGTGCTGCCCGTGTACGACGCTCCTCGCATCGTTCTGGTCAATTCTCGATTGTCGAGCGTCATGGTAGGCCGTTCGGTCGCAACGGCGGGTGAGCTGTGCTTCGCCGCTCAGTGGGCCCTGATCCTGTACCGTATCGCGCTGTTGACCGATAGCTCCCTGGGGAAGGCTGTCTCGCTAGCGATTGTCCCTCTCATCGTGCTCGCCGAAGTGTGTTCCTGGCACGCCGTGCTGACCACAGAACAGCGCGGGCATGTGCTCGAGAACTCGATCTGGGGATTGTCGGCGGCGCTGGTAATTGTCAGCTTCCTCATGATCGGACCCCATCGAGTGGCGGAGCTGTACCCTACGATCATCGGCTGGTGCGCCGGGGGTATCGCGTACGTTCTGTTCATGGTCTTGTTCGATGTCCCCATGTACTGGTCGCGCTGGCTTTCTGATCAACGGGCGGGACGCCAATACCTGAGCGTTGCCCAGGGTGCAGTCGATCTCGCCCGGCGCCGCGTAGTGTCCCGCCGCTGGGAGGACTGGAAGACCGAGATTCTGTGGATGTCGCTTTATTTCACCTTCGGCGTCTGGAGTAGCGTCTCGATTGTTTATGCATGCCTGACCATGGGTCAGCAACATTAGTCGGAAGCCGTACCGGTTACGCCCCGACACAGCCGTTAGCGTGGTTGCCAGTGGGTCGGTTGCGGCGGTGAGCCAGCCTGGGGAGACGGTGCGATGAAACGAGCTCTGGCATTGATGTGGGGCGCAGTTACGGATCGCCGTATTTCCGACGATCGGAAAGGGTGGCTTCGTCGTTGGAGGGGCCCATGGGAGCGGTCGTGTCTACGAGCAGGGCAAGTATGTCGGCGACACGACGGTGACCCAGTTGAGTGTCGGGTTTCAAGCCGGAGCCCAGGCTTACAGCGAGATGATCTTCTTCGAGGATCGGCGCGCCCTCGAGGAGTTCACCCTGGGTAATTTCGAGTTTGGGGCGGACGTCAGTGCGGTGGCCATCACGGCCGCTGCGAGCGGCACTGCCGGCACTGAAGGTGCGACGGCCGGAGCCAGCGGCGGAGGGAGGACTGAGGGGGCCCCGCATGCGGTAGTGTGTTCGCGCCTCCAGCCGCCCAATCGCCACGCGCTTCGCAGCCCAGAGCTTGTGTGAACGCGATCACGTCTCGCATCTCCCGGATGGACAATTATATCAATATATGTAGACTTATTGCATGGAACGAAACAGAAGGCCTTCCGCTCACGCGTTGTTGCTGCTCGAGGCGTTGACCGCACAACCGCGTGCATGGCAGTACGGTTATGAGCTGTCACAGATGACAGGTCTCAAGTCGGGGACGCTCTATCCGATCCTGATGCGCCTTTGCGATCGTGGAATGCTGGAGTCCAGGTGGCAGCGCCCTGCCCAAGCCGGGCGGCCGCCGCGCCATATGTATCGGTTGACGGCAGCGGGCACGGCATATGCGCGAGCCGCAATTGCTGCAGACACCAAACCTCATCGGAGCCTCTCACCGCGAGGAGAACTCGCATGAGCTCGGCCGAGGAGAGGGCGCGAAGGGCCGCTTTTCGGCTGGTCAAGCATGCCGCCTGGATTTCGCCTCCGCATCGCGAGGAGTGGTCGCGCGCCATGCTCCATGAGCTGGATCATATCCCGCGTGGAGCATCGGCTTTGCGGTGGGCGCTGGGGTGCACCTTTGTCAGTTATCTGGAAAGGATGGACATCATGACTCGATCTTTGGGAGAGCTTCCTCGCTGGCTCCTGTCGCTCGAAATGGCGGTCTGCCTCGTGCCCCTGACCTGGCTCTTCATTACTCTTCTTGCTACAACGGCGCGCGGAGTCATGCCGTTAGGCTTCGGCATCCTCTCCGGCTCGGTGGCACTGCTCGGCCCCGTCGCACTCGTGGTAGCACTCAGACTCGCCCACACCGGCAACGCCAGGGTGGGCCGCACCACGATCACGCTCCTGGCGCTGCTCGCCGCCTGGACGGTACTTGCAAGCTCGGTGCAGGTACTACGCAGCGGAATTTTTCTCGCAACCTGGCGGGATTACGTACTGATCACCCTGCTGCCAGCCTTGGCCGTGATGCACCTGCTGCAGGTCAATTCGGCTCGGCGTGCGATGGCCGCTCCCCGGGTGCCGACACTACCGACTGGGTAGCTCACCGCGGAAACATCTGGGGGGTCGTCCGTTCTGTGCTGATGACCCTGTCACAAGAGGGCTCGCACCACCGTCTAAGGTGCGGCAGCGGCTATTGAAGGCTCCAGACGTTCAACTCCGCGATCGCAGGCACTGTGGCGCCGTCGGCCTGATTGGCCGCGAACCAGCCTCTTATCGCGTGCGCGACGGATCCGGCGCTGGCCTGCTGCAACGCAGCAGGCCCTGTCCGCCGCCCCGGGTGCGTTAGACTCGAGGTGAATGAGATCACCTCAGATTGGATTTCTGGCTCTCGCAGCCTTGCTGCCGACCCTCGTCTGGTCGGCGGTGGATGCCCCCGTCCAGTTACCGCAGACCCCGCTGGCCGCGGCGACTCGAGTATGGCTCCGCATTTGCCAGGCGCCGAGTCTCGAGCGCTTCACGCAATGGGCGACGGCGAATGTCGCGGACGAGGTTGCAAAGCAAGAGCCGCCGAAGGATCTCGCGCAAGAGGACTTTGATTCCTGTACCGAGCAGGGAGGTTTGAGGGTCATCGAGGTCACTGAATCGACGCCGCAGCAGCTGTCACTGAAGACCGTCGGCATGAAATCCGGAATCTGGCTCGAATTGTCGCGAAGCATGAACGCCGCGGGCAAACTCGACCGACTCAGCTTGCTGCCCACGGCGCCGCTGGAGAATTCGCTGCCGCAGGATCTGAGCGATGCCGGGATTGCACGCTACGTTCGAAGTACCGTGACGCGCTTGTCGCAAGCAGGTCTCTTCTCCGGCATCGTTACGGTGGCCCGCGGTACACAGGTGATCGCAACGGCCAGTGCCGGCTTCGCGAATCGGCAGCGGAAGACCCCGATCACCGGCGATACCCAGTTCACTCTGGGCTCGATGGGCAAGCTCTTCACGGCGGTGGCGATCGGCCAGCTCATCGATCAGGGCAAAGTGTCGCTGAATGACCTGGTGGGGCGGTTCTTTCCCGACTACCCCAACTGGACCGTGCGCAACAAGGTCACCGTGCAGATGCTGTTATCGCACACCGCGGGCATGGGGAACTTTCTCGGCAAGCGCACCCCGTCAATGATGCAAGCGGGTGTCAGGCGCGCGGTGGATTTCATGCCTCTGTACGAATACGACGAGCCGCAGTTCGTACCCGGCAGCTCCTGGGCCTACAGTAATGCCGGACTGGCGCTGGCCGGCGCGATCGTCGAGAAGGTGTCGGGGGAGGACTATCCCGATTATCTGCGCAAGCACATTTTCACGGTGGCGGGCATGACGAACAGCGATCCGAACAATGTTCCCCGCCCATTTCCGGCCCTGGTCACGCCATACACCCGGATGTCGGAGCTTGGGCCGGCGGGTGCCTGGCATGAGGCCCAGCATGACATCGGCAGTCCCGCAGGCGGTGCGATCTCCACGGCCGATGACCTGGTACGATTTGCCGACAGCCTTCGCAATGGAAAGCTGCTGAGCAAGACCACTTTCGAGTCTTTCACCAGACCGAGCAGTCGATCGCCGCCCGGCTTCCGCTACGGTGATGCTTTCGAGATCGAGGACATCTATGGCCGCACCGCGGTGGGACATGGCGGTGGGTTTCCCGGCGTGAGCACCCACCTGCACATCTTCCTGGACGCGCCCTACACGGTGGTGGTCCTGGCCAATCAGGACCCCCCGACAGACATGTATGCCGGATCCGCGGTGACGGCGCTGATCGCGGAGAGAGCCAAGTCGGCCAGGTAAGCTGAGCCGGCTGACGGCGCAGGATTCAGTCAGTATCAGCAAACTATGGACATCGAGGCCACAGCGGGCGGATGTCTTGGCCGTGAGACCGTACGACGGCTCTCGCGCCGGTCCGATCTTCAGGGCTTGTTGCAGCTCGCGCTGCACGCTGGTCTGCTTTGCGCTACGGGCCTGATCGTTTGGACGAGCCGTGACCATCCATGGCTGCTGGGAGCGCTGGTGCTGCACGGCATAGTGCTCGCCTTCCTGTTCTGCCCGCTGCATGAGTCCATCCACCGCACCGCCTTCGCAAGCCGGTGGCTCAATGACGTGGTGGCCTGGATTTGCGGCGCACTGCTCATGCTGCCCCCGGAGTACTTCCGTCTGTTCCATTTCGCGCATCATCGCTTCACCCAGGATCCGATGCGCGATCCGGAGCTGGCCACGCCCGCCCCCGCGACACTTCGAGCTTACCTTTGGCGTATATCCGGTCTTCCGTACTGGCGTGATCGGCTGAGTGTCACGTCGCGCCACGCGTTCAGCGGACGAGTGCCGGAATCCTTCGTGCCGCTCGAGAAGAGGGCGGCCATTGTCACCGAGGCGCGGACTCTGTGGGCCTGCTATCTGTGTATCCTGGGTGCCTCCCTCTACTGGCAGCGAGCCGACGCGCTGGTCTATTGGGTGCTTCCGGCCCTTCTCGGTCAGCCTTTGCTCCGGTTGTTTCTCCTTGCGGAGCATTGGGGATGCGACCTGAGCGATGACATGCTGCGGAACACGCGCACGACGCATACGAGTGCCTTCGTGCGGATGCTCACCTGGCGCATGCCTTTCCATGCCGAGCACCATGTCTGTCCATCGGTACCCTTTCACGCATTACCCGAGCTCCACGCACTGATCGGCCCGAGTGTCCCCCTCACCGCGCCAGGCTACCTCGCTCTGCACCGTGAGGTACTGCAGCGCCTGCGCGCCAGCGGCGCAGGGTGATGGGCCGCCCGGGGAGGCCTCAGCTCCTGACCTTCGCTAGCCGGGCACTTTCCCGCTTCAACGGCCGGGAGACCGGACAGACCTCCTGCAGGTAACCGTTGGGCGTGTTGCGGAGATTGTCCCGCACCAGACTGTAACGGATGAACTGTCCCTGCCGCTCGCCGGTGCCGGCTCGCCGGGGTCAACCGGTGGTTATCCGGGTCCCACCGCCGAACGTGGGCGCTTTCTATCCCGAGTCGGCTTCGAGGAGCTTCCTGGCCTTCAGCAGCGCGCGGCGCCCGGCTGAGCTCAGTCCTGGATAGGCCAGCTTCAGCGACTTGAGTCTGGAAACGATTACATCGGCAACGACCGTCCGCGTAAACCATTTGTGATCGGCAGGGACGATGTACCAGGGCGCCCAGTCAGTGCTCGTCTGATTCAACGCGTCCTCGTAGGCACTCATGTAGTCGTCCCAGTGAGCTCGCTCCTTCACGTCGCCAGGAGAGAACTTCCAGTTCTTCTCGGGGGCGTCGATGCGCGCCAGCAATCGCCGCCGCTGTTCGGCCCGGGAAAGGTGCAGAAAGAATTTCAATATGATGGTGCCGTTGCCGACGAGATGCCTCTCGAAGTTATTGATGGCCTCAAATCGTTGCTTCCAGGGTCGCTTTGCCAGCGCTCCGGGGGGCAGCCGCTGAGCTTCCAGTAGTTGCGGATGTACCCGAACGACCAGCACCTCCTCGTAGTAAGAGCGATTGAAGATGCAAACCCGGCCGCGTTCCGGCAGGACCTTCGTATCGCGCCACAGGAAGTCGTGATCGAGCTCTTCGGCAGAAGGCGCCTTGAACGAGTGCACCTGCGTCCCTTGCGGGTTGACGCCCGACATGACGTGCCGAATCGTTCCGTCCTTCCCGGCTGAGTCCATTCCCTGCAGGATCACCAGCAAGGCGTAGGTGCGCTGCGCGTAGAGGAGATCCTGGTACGTCGCGAGCTTTCCGGTGTCCTCTTGCAATTTGGCCGCAGCATCCTCCTCGCTCTCGAAGTGGCTGGTGAATCCGGCGTCGAAGTCCTTAAGACGGATGCGCTTGCCGGGCGGGACGATGAAGTGGCTGTGATTCATTTGACTGCGCTCATGCGTGTAGCGTGAATGCCGGCCCGTCGGCCATTTACTCGATTCGACAGATCGAACGTGTTTTGCGACCAGACGAAGAGGGTGGCTCCGTTATACTACGAAGTCCCGGAACCGGCGGATCGGAACCAAGATGAGAATGCAGCGATTCATCCTTGTCGCAGCCGTGGCAACTTCCTCCGTGGGCCTGGCACACGCCGCTTCGGACGATCCCTACATCTGGCTCGAAGACGCGCACGGCGCCAGGGCCATGGCGTGGGTGGAGGCAGAGAATGCCAGGACTGTCGGTGTGCTGGAAAAGGATCCCCGGTACGCCGGGCTTTATCAGGATGCGCTGGCGCTCGCCCAGGCGAAGGATCGAATTCCAACCCCCAGCATCCTCGCAGGAGAGGTCTACAACTTCTGGCAGGACGCCGATCACGTGCGTGGCATCTGGCGAAAGACCAGCCTTGCCAGCTATCGGACGGACAATCCGCAGTGGTCCACGGTCCTGGATGTTGATGCACTCGCCAGCGCCGAAAAGGCAAACTGGTTTTTGACCGATACCACCTGCGTGGAGCCCACCGAGCGACGGTGCCTCCTCAGCCTGTCCGATGGAGGCGAGGATGCGGTGACCGTCCGCGAAATTGACCTCAAGAGCCATTCATTTCCCGCGAAGGGCTTCGTTCTCACAACGGGTAAGCAACGAGTGGCATGGGAGAACGAGGACACGTTACTGGTGTCCCGTGAATGGGCGCCGGGCGATCTCACGACTTCGGGATATCCGTTCATCGTGAAGCGCGTTCAGCGGGGCCAGCGCTTGACTGCTGCAAAGGAGATTTTTCGCGGGACCTCGAGCGATGGCGGCTATGGAGTCACGCCGCTGGTGTTTCACGACGGTGCTGGCAACCGGGCGATTCTCATAACGCGCCCGCTGTCGACGTTTGAGTCGGAGACTTACCTCGTTTCCGGAGCCAGGGTCACCCGGCTTCCACTTCCCAAAAAGGTGGACTTGCAGACTCTGATCGACGGGAAGGTCATATTGAGCCTTGCCGAGGACTGGATGGTCGACGGCAAGAGCCTGGCCAGTGGCTCCCTCGTGGCGTTCGATCTCAAGGGCGCCGAACGCGATCCGCGGCACCTGAAAGTTGAGCTGCTCTACGCGCCGGGTCCCCGCGAGACCTTCAGTGAGGCGAGTACCACCCGCGACGCTCTCATCGTTTCCACCTTCGACAATGTTCGCGGGCGCGCATGGGTATACCGGCGCGGCGCGGATGGTTCGTGGGAACACGGACCGCTCGAGCTTCCAGACAACGCCACGATCCGCATTACCGACACGAGTCTGCACAGCGATCACGCATTTCTCAGTGTGGCCGGCTTCCTCCAGCCGTCCAGCTTGTGGGAGCTCGATGCCCGAAGCCATGCATTGGCGCAGGTCAAGAGCCTGCCGCCAAAGTTCGACGCCTCCAGGCTGACCGTCGAGCAGTTCGAGGCGACCTCGGGCGATGGGACGAAGATTCCCTACTTTGCCGTGCATTCAAAGGAGATGCCGCTGGATGGCAGTAACCCGACCATCCTGTACGCCTACGGGGGTTTCCAGGTGTCGATGACACCGTCCTACTCGGCTTCCATGGGCAAGTTGTGGCTCGAGAAGGGTGGGGTGTTCGTGCTGGCGAACATCCGCGGCGGCGGGGAGTTTGGTCCTGCCTGGCACGAGGCCGGATTGAAGACTCACCGCCAGGTCATCTACGACGACTTTGCGGCGGTCGCGCACGATCTGATTTCCCGCAAGATCACCAGTTCCCGGCGACTGGGAATCGAGGGGGGCTCGAACGGCGGACTCCTGATGGGCGTGGAGTTCACTCAGCATCCGGAGCTGTGGAACGCGGTGGACATCCAGGTGCCGCTCCTGGACATGGTCCGCTTCGAGAAGATCGCCGCTGGGACTTCCTGGGTGGGCGAATACGGGAGCGTCTCGAATCCGGACGAAGCCGCGTTCCTCGAGAAAATCTCTCCCTATGCCAATCTACATCGCGGCACGAAATATCCGGAAGCCTTCATCTGGACGACGACCAAGGACGACCGTGTGGGGCCCCAGCACGCCAGGAAGTTTGCGGCGCGTCTCTCTGAATACGGGATTCCTTATCTATTCTACGAGGTGATCGAGGGCGGCCATGGGTCGGGGGCCAACCTGGCAGAGAAAGCCCATACGACGGCGCTGGAGATGACGTATTTCGCGCGGAAACTCATGGATTAGCGCGGGCTGCGCTCGTTTGGCGCAGGATCTCATCTGCGCGGTGAGTCATCCGACACCTCGGTGAAGATCTGCT
>Ga0134126_10005149_pt1 | contig 16335 bp, 13 predicted proteins | sample KB31752_FD_96881 | JGI IMG/M metagenome (GOLD analysis project Ga0134126, IMG submission 96881) | Terrestrial soil microbial communities with excess Nitrogen fertilizer from Kellogg Biological Station, Michigan, USA - KB3-175-2 | ecosystem: Environmental > Terrestrial > Soil > Unclassified ...
ACATCACCTAAACTATACGCTGGGCTATTATTATTTGCTATAGTCGTTCCATTATAGGCAACTGATATCTGAGGAGCTGTAGCATTGGTAGTTCCAGTAAGCACCAGGTTGATTTTATAAGATGGTGTAGTAGGGTCATTGCTAGGTATAGTAATTGTAGCTGTAAAATTTCCTGTTGTGCCCGAAGGTACAGCAGCTTTTATAACAAAAGTAGTACTTTTGTTAGCTGCTACAGAAGTAGCAGGAGCAGTAGTAACGGTAAAATAAGAAGCATTTGTACCACTAAATGTAGGAGTGCTTACAGTTAACGCTTTTTGACCTATGTTATCAATAGTAAAGGTATAGCTTATATTTGTACCTTGTTGTATATTACCCAGGTTTAGCGTACTTCCTGAAGCATAGTTAAGCCCGCTTTCTTGTACTAAAATCTTCTGGTTAGGGCTTGTTCCCGGCTGCCAGAAATTACCTGTCATCATAAATAAGGAAATACATCTTAAAGTATTACCAAAATATCCTGAAGGATTAGAGTTTTGATAGGCATCAGAAACTCCTACCGCCTGTGAATACATTTGGTTCATCAAGCTTTGATTAGTAGAGCCCATAATACCTGCTGCAAAAGTAGAAACGAAAGTAGCATAATGGCCACCGCTACCTCCGGCTTGTGGTACAGGACCTCCTACGTTTGTTGCTCCTGTGCTATTTACATAACTTGCTATTTTAGTACATTGAGCTGCACCTTTAGCATCATTATTCCATATTACGTCTGTTGCCATTCTCCAAGGGTTACGGCAAGCATCATAACCATACTGGCCAGAAGTACTATTGGTCTGACAGTTACAAGTTGTTCCATTCTCAAAGCTCCAATCACTTACCAACCCTGTTGTAGTATTAGCATTGGCTTGAATAAGAGTATAGGCAGCATTTACCGCATTGGTACCCCAAAAGGTTGCGTCAGCAGTAACAGCTGTTGCATATAGCTTATAGTAAGCTGGTGCGTGATAACTTGGGTTACGGCAATTAGTACCTGTTCCCCAGCCATCCCCATTTGTTGGCTGGAAGGTACCTGTGTAATCCATATCATGTAGTTTAATATTGTTGATAAGTGTTTGTGCTTCTGTTGTGTAAGTATATGGGCTGGTGGCAGTAGGCCATTGAGTAGCGGCAACCAATAGAGCAGTTGCAGCATCTTCATCAGCATCTGTTGCAGCATTAGCTTGTTTAACGCCAGAGCAACCATTAGTCTGCCAGTTTAGCAAGCCATTGCCATCGGCATTTGCTTTATAATAGGCCCATAACCCGTCAAAAACAGTTTTATCAGCAGCGTATGCTGATAAAAGCATTCCATAGCCTATACCTTCCGATACAGTTATGGTTGGGTCATCAAACTTAACTCTATATTGAGAGCCACTACATACCACTATATAATCATTTTTCCATGTGTTATAGGCATTACCAGCATCTGTCGCAGCCCCATAAGAACCTGATGATGGAAGATTAGTTGGCATTATTCCATAATTGTATTTGGTATTAGAACCAAAAGGAATAATAGCCCCTGAAGGGGTATTAATCTGTGCCTTTGAGACAAAAGATAATGCTAATAGCAGCAATAGCAGCATATAAACATTTATCCTGTATAATTTTACCATAGAATTGTTATTAAAGTGTGAAGTTTAAGTATAGTAATATGAAATTATAGTTTTTGATATTAAATAATATTGAAGCTAGTTAAAAAACACACCCAATCAAAATAAAACAATAAAAAAACAAAATAGTACAATTTTTTAAAAAAGGAGAACTGCATTTATAGATATTATGCTTATTTTTTTGACTATAAGGCCTATATTTTAAGTAAGAATCCAATCTCTAAAAAGATAATTAAGCTTCCTCATTTGTTTCAATAAATTCCTTTTAGCTTCTTAATCTTTCATAAAATGATTCAACTCACTGCAACTCTTCTTAATATAAAAGGCCGGAATTTCTCCCAGCCTTTTCCCTTCAATTCAGCTACACAATTCTTTAGTTTATTATTATTACTTTAGGTGGTATCAGTTTATATATTATTGGTGTTACAATCCTTGAAAGAAGAGTAGAACTAATTAAACCACCAATCAATACTAATAGTCTAAAAATTAGTTTTTGTCTATCAAGTATAAGCTATTGGCTTATAATAAACTGGAGATTCTTTACATTTAGGTAAATTAGTAATTATGGAAAAACATCCTCTTTTAAGGGAATTACAATCTAAGCATGATTTTCCGGAAGCTGATTTTCAATCCTTGTTAGACTTATTTGAAGAACGCTACTATAAAAAAGGTGAAATAATATTCAGGGCAGGCGAAATTGTAAAATATGCATTCTTCATTTTGCAAGGCTGCTTCAGGCAATTTTATATTAATGCAGAAGGTACAGAGAGTACTATTTATATTATGGAAGAAGGGCGGTGGATAGGAGAGATGTCTAGCCTTATAAATGAAACGCCTACCAATATGAGCTTACAGGCTCTTGAAGATTGTAAAGTTCTAGCCATTACAAAACCTAAATGGGAATATGCCATTCGTAATATTCCTGAGTATTCTCTCTACCATATTAAAAACCATTATCGCATGATTGCCTGGTTAAAAGAACAATTAGGCAGGGCCGTTACAGAAAAACCAGATGATATATATAGACGACTATTAAAAGACTCTCCGCACTTGTTACAACGTTTACCACAATATGAGATTGCAAAATACTTGGGTGTAACTCCTGAAACGCTTAGTCGCATACGTAAAAGAAATTTAACATTGTAGTTAATGAGTGTAGAAAAGCATCCTCTTTTAATAGAGTTACAAGCAAAGCATGATTTTCCCGAGAATGATTTTCCAAAGCTGCTTTCTTTTTTTGAAGAACGAAGGTTTAAGAAAGATGAAATGATTTTTAAATCTGGCGATGTAGTAAAAGAAACTTATTTTATTATGAAGGGATGTTTGCGTCAGTACTATATAAGTCCGGAGGGGACAGAACGTGTTATTTATTTTATGCAAGAAGGAAATTTTTGTGGGGAGCTAAATAGTTTTCTGCACGAAATTCCTACTAATTTAAATATGCAGGCCTTAGAAGACATGGTAGTACTTTATATAACCCGTAAAAATTGGATTACAGCCATGACTACTATCCCTGATTTTACAATGTACTACTTAAAAAACCATCAGCGTATTTTTGTAAAACTGAAAGAAGAACTGGGCAAAGCAGTAAATGAAAGCCCTGATGAAAAATACCGTCGGCTTTTAAAAGAAAGCTCTGAATTGCTGCAGCGTCTTCCTCAATATCAGATAGCAGCTTATTTAGGTATTACTCCAGAAACACTCAGTCGTGTACGAAAAAGAAATACCCACATTTAATTTCTTGATCGTAATCAATGTGCAAGGGTTTTATATACTGTTACTTTGTCCCATCATTAAACCCTTAAAAACAAAGTAACATGAAAAAAATTATTATCCCTGTAGCCCTTATAGCCCTAACCCTGTCAATTGTAGCTTTTAAAAGCGTTGGTGCAGAAGGCAATGTAACTGTTATTAATACAGTAGAAGTAAAAGATTTTGCAACCTTTAAAAAAGCCTTCGATGCTGGAGAGTCTGTTCGTCTGAAAGGAGGTATCAAAGTAGTAAACATATACCAGTCGGTAGATAATGCTAACATAGTAACAGTAGTGGAGGAAGCAGCCAGTGTAGAGTCAGCAAAAGCGTTCTTCTCAGACCCTAAGGCAAAAGAAGCAATGGAAAAAGCAGGTGTTATCTCAAAACCAGATCTTAGAATTTTAAATAAAGTACAATAATCATGAAACATAACGAAGTTATCAAATTCGGCGGTATGGAAATACATTACTGCCTGGATGCACAAGATACTAAAGGTACTAGTACACTGTTTAAATGCGTAATTGGTGCAGGTGCAAAGATTGCAGCAGCACATTATCACGAGAGCTTTGATGAAACAGTTTATGGTTTGAAGGGAGTTGCTACCTATACTGTAGATGGAAAAACTATTGAATTATCCGCTGGTGATTCGCTGTTTATACCTCGTGGAACTGTACATGCCTTTGCTAACAAAAGCGACCAGGCCATTGAATTTCTTTGCTATATTACTCCCGGTTTGTTAGGGCCAGATTACTTTAAAGACATTGCAGACATAATTAATGCTGGTGGCCCTCCAGACATGACAAAATTAAAACAAGCCATGCTTCACCACGGACTTGTTCCAGTGGCAGGATAACTAAAAGAAATTACTATATTCATAAAGGCAATCTTTCGGGTTGCCTTTATTTTTGCTATGTATAGTTTAACCGCTATGATGATAGTAAGTCAGACTAATAGTAAAACCCTTTCTTAATGTTTAAACATGTTTTTGTATGTTGCAAAAGTGTTAAAGTAGATGTATATTTCCTGATGAGAATGTATTCTTTATAATTTTTTAAACCAATTAAGCCTAATTTTTAACAACAAACAATTATGAAAAAAATCATCTACCTATTTCTTTTTAGTGCCTTATTTTTCAATGTCAAATATGCTTCTGCTCAAGGTCAGTACGACAAAGGAAACATACTTGTCAATGGAGGTTTTGGTCTTGGCTACTATTATAGTTCTGGTGGTATTCCAATACTTGTTTCTGGTGAATATGCTATAACAGATGCTATATCAGTTGGACCTTATCTGGGGTATACTTCCCGCACTTTTACAGAATATACATGGAAAGAGAGATACACTTTTATAGACTTTGGTGCAAGAGGCTCTTATCACTTTATGAAACACTTGAACCTGGATATAGATAAATTGGATCTTTATGGAGGTCTGTTCGTTGGTTATCTTGCTGCAAACTATAAGCTTGTTAATGCACCAGTAGGATATAATGCCTATTATTATAACACTGGTACATACGGAAGTGTAGCCAGAGTAGGTATTTATGCAGGTGCCCGTTATTATTTTACAGATATGTTTGCTGCATACGCAGAACTTGGATACGGAATAGCCCCTTTAAGCCTTGGAGTAACTCTTAAATTTTAAAATAGTAATCATAAATAGTTGTAACAAAGAAGACAGGCTTTCACCTGTCTTCTTTGTTTTTAATAATAATTAAAAATATTGAGAGAGTTTACGACCCTTTTATTCTATTGCTAGTTCAAGCTGCCTTTCAACTTCTTTTCTAAAAAAGGAAGAATACTCCATACCTTCCTTTTCAGTTAAATGAAGTCCATCCATAGTTTTCACTTTCTTGTTATATGTAATATAGGAATACCGGTCGTGAGGGAAATTTTTATAGAGTACTTTTCTAAAAATAAAAGTATTAGGTTCCTCCAGAAGGCTATGGTTAATAGGCATTTCAAAGAAAATTATTTTTACTCCTTTACTTTCAAAATAATCGGTATAAGATTTCAGGATATTGACAGATTCATTTAGCTGCTGTTCAGTAATACTAGCAATCATTATTTTACTACCTTGTATAAACTCTAAAAAAATGCCTTCAGGAACATGATAATTTTTTAGATATGGGTACCAGTTTTTTCTTAGACTGCTGGTAGTTACAATAGCAGGAAAATTTTCTTCTCTTGTAAACGAAAAATATTTATGAATTTCATAAGAAGGAGTAGTAAGAGTCTTTTGAAAGTAGTGTGGATTCTCTTTTTTCAAAAGACCATTTATTTCTACAAAAATATAGTCAGGTAGCTTTTGTGATAGTTGCAACATTCTTAGTCCGTCAAAAGTACTCATACCAGCAAGGCTTAAATTGTAAAAATCTGATGGAAGACTATCTTGAAAAATCATAAGAGACAGAGAAGTTCCTACAATCACTTTCCTGCATATTTGTTCTTGAAATATAAATTGCTCAGTTCTTATACTATTTGCCTGATAAAAACTTTGTCCTCTTGTATTTACAGGTACGAAAGTAACATATAACCAGTAAGCTATAATTAGAACAGATGCGGTAAGAAGAGATTTCTTTATCATATCAAAATCTAAAATAGATAAATGAAGAAGCAGGGCCACTATTGGTTATAATTAGGAAGATCATTATGGCAAATACAATAAAGTTATATTTCTGGATAGTAATAAAAGCAGCATGATATTTTGCATACAAATGATATAGTATCACTGGAATAGAATACATTATAATAAATAGTATAATATCATAATTATGAGTTGTTATCTGATTATTATAAATGTGTTGAAGATATCTCAATAGAAAGAAGTGACTACTATATCTAAAACAAAGGCACGAAAAGGAAATAAGAAGAAAAATAATTATCCAACTAAACCCTTTCACCCACGGTAGTTTGTTTTTTGATGGTAGGACTTTATTGATAAAGCGTTCCAAAACGAGAAATAGGCCATGCAATGTTCCCCATCCTAAATATACCCAGGATAAGCCATGCCATAATCCACCAATAATCATTGTAAGAAGAATATTTAGGGCAGTTCTTGCATTTCCCTTTTTGCTTCCTCCTAAAGGTTTATATACATATAGCTTTAAGAAAGTTGATAATGAGATATGCCATCTTTGCCAGAATTCAGAAAATGATGTAGCCAGATAAGGAAAATTGAAATTACGTTTTAGTTGATAACCAAAAAGACCTGCCAGACCTAAGGCAATGCTTGAATAGCCAGCAAAGTCAGCAAATACTTGGCAGGCAAATCCCAATGTTAAGAATACCAGAGTAAGTCCTGAGAGGGAAAGAAAGTTGGGGTACTCCATAAATACCAGGGTCTGATGCTTAAGATTATCAGCTACTACCATTTTTAAAAAATATCCAATTACAAGCTTGCGGAAACAATATTCCCAATCTATTTGATTAAACTTCTTCTCAGAAATTTGGGGTAGAAAGTTATATGCCCTTACAATGGGGCCAGCTAGAGAATGCGGAAAAAAGGAAATGAATAGTAAACTCCTGGTTAAATGTTGAATTGGTGATGAAGGTATAACCTTTGTTCTTTCATTAAAATCATTCCTGAATACATCCACTAGTAACGATATACCCTGGAGACAGTAAAAAGATAAACCTATAGGAAGGGAAAGAGAAAGAAGAAAATTTATAGGATGGTAAATAGAAAAGGAGCCGGTGTTTAGAGATTGAAGCAGTTTAAAACTTGTAAGAAGTCCAACGTTGTATACTATTCCAACTATTAGATAGAATATTTTTATACGGGTGTTAACTGTTTGGGCTACCTGGTAACTTGCAAAAGCATTTACAACAATAGATACTATAAGAAGAATGAAAGGATGAGCACCTTCCCAGGCGTAAAAGAATAAACTTCCTGCAATAAGTACAATAATCTGATATTTTTTTAGAAAGGATAAATAATACAGACTAAATACAGTTAATAGGAAGAGAAGAAATGGAAATGAATTAAAGAGCAAAGCAAACTTATTTTATCGTAAAAATACCGATAATTGATAAGCTGAAAAAGCCCTCTCTTTAATAACCCCTGGTTTTTAGTAGTAAATAATAAAGAAACTAGATAAATGCTATAATAAACACAACCAATGCAATATATGGTATTATGAAAATGCCGAATAATTTTTTGTCTAGAGAGTCTCCCCCTTATTTTCGGCGCCCCTTAATATGTTTTTAGTAGTAATTATATCTAAAAATGTTCTTTCAATTGAAAGGCAGTTTACTTTATGGCTATAGGTTTCTTATTATCTCCAATGGCAACTAGTGTAAAAATTCCCTCAATAGCCTTTTCTCTCTTATCCTCGTACATTTCTTCAATAAAAATTTCCACCTTCACCTGTATGCTTGTTTTACCTACTTTTACAATAGTTCCTATTATTTCAACAATAGTGCCAGAAGGTATTGGTTTTTTAAAGTCTATTTTATCTGATGATACAGTTACCATCTTCATTCGGGAATAACGGGTAGCTGCAATAAAGGCTACCTCGTCCATGTAAGACAAGGCAGTCCCTCCAAACAAAGTATCATAATGATTAACTGTGTTTGGGAAAATAGCTTTGAACTGCCTTGTTGTAGATTCTTTAATTCTTTCTTCTATAGTCATAAACTCTTGTTACTACTCTGCTGATATGCCTTCAGCAACAGTTTCCCTTAATTTTCTGGCTGACTGCACCATATTTTTAAGAGCAGTTTCTGTTTCCGCCCATTTACGCGTTTTTAGCCCACAATCAGGGTTTACCCATAAATTCCTTGCCGGAATTACATGTAATGCCTTACCTAAAAGAAATTCAATTTCCTCGACTGTCGGCACTCTAGGCGAATGTATATCATATACTCCAGGCCCTATTTCGTTAGGATATTTGAAATTTGCAAATGCTTTTAACAATTCCATCTGCGAGCGCGATGTTTCAATGGTAATTACATCAGCATCCATATCTGCTATATTCTTAATAATATCATTAAACTCCGAATAACACATGTGGGTATGTATCTGTGTTTCGTCAGAAACAGAAGAAGAACTGATACGGAAAGCTTTTACTGCCCAGTTTAAATAACGCTCCCAGTCAGCCCTATGCAATGGGAGTCCTTCACGAATTGCTGGTTCGTCAATCTGTATTACTTTTATACCTGCTTTTTCTAGATCAGAAACTTCATCTCTTATAGCAAAGGCAATTTGCATAGTTGTTGTTTCACGTGGCTGGTCGTTTCTTACAAAAGACCATTGCAAAATAGTAACAGGCCCGGTAAGCATACCCTTCATTAATTTGCTTGTCTTTGACTGTGCATAGTTAGTCCATTCTACTGTCATTGGTGTTTTACGTTCCACATCACCGAAAATAACAGGAGGCTTTACACATCGCGATCCATAACTTTGTACCCAACCATTTTCAGTAAATACAAAACCTTCCAGCTGTTCGCCAAAATACTCCACCATATCATTACGCTCAAACTCACCGTGTACCAGCACATCAATACCTATCTTTTCCTGCCATTCAACAGCTTTGTCAATTTCAGTTTTAATCTTTATTTTATAGTCGTTCCATGTTAATGCCCCTTTTTTAAGCTTGGCACGCAACTGTCTTATATCATCGGTCTGAGGGAAAGAACCAATAGTAGTAGTAGGGAATAAGGGAAGCCTTAAACTTTGCAACTGCTTCTTCTGGCGTGCAGAGAAACTGCTATGCCTTCTGTCATCTTTATCAGTACTATTAGCTATTCTGTCTTTAACATTTTGTTTATGTATAAGTGTAGAATTTCTCCTGCTTTCCATAGTGGCTATATTTTCTTTTAAAGCATAAGCCAACTGGGCAGAACTATCAAGGCTTGCAAGCTTCTTAAGAGTAACCACCTCATCAATTTTTTGCTTTGCAAAAGCCATCCAATTTTTAATTTCAGGCGTTAGTACTTTCTCATCAGTTTCGTAACTAAGGTCACAAGGAGAGTGCAACAGCGAGCAGGATGGAGCTATCATAATTCGTTCTTCACCTAGTATTGCTGTTGCCTTGTTAATAAACTCTAAGGACTTACTAAAATCATTCTTCCATATATTTCTGCCATCTACTCCCCCTAAAGAAAGTATGGTTTTAGAAGTAACGAATGATGTTTTTAGTATATCTTCTAATTGCGATGGACAACGTACAAGGTCTATATGTAGTGCATCTACTGGTAATGATATTGCTGTAGCAAGGTTGTCTGCCATACAGTCAAAATACGTAGCCAGCATTAATTTTAACGAAGGGAATTTCTTTCTTAGCTTGCTGTATACTGTCTGGAATTCTTCTTTTTCTTTTGCAGATAGGTCCATGCAAAGAAAAGGCTCATCTAATTGTACCCATTCTGCTTTCTGTTTTTCCAATTGCTCAAGCAGTTCTTCATACACAGGCAATAGGTTATTAATAAGTTCTATCCTATGGAAGCCCTCTTCTTTTTCTTTGCCTAATAGTAAATAAGAAACAGGGCCTATAATAACGGGCTTGGCATTTATACCAAGTTGCTTTGCCTCGTAAAACTCGTTTACAATTTTGTTAGAAAATAAACTAAATTTCTGTCCTTTCTTAAACTCAGGAACAATGTAATGGTAATTGGTATCAAACCACTTTGTCATTTCCATGGCAATAATATCTTTGCCATCGGTTTGATATCCCCTTGCCATGGCAAAATACAGATCAAGCTCAGTATTTTTCTTATCCAGGATGATTTCGTAATACTGTTCAGGAATAGCATTTACTACCATAGACATATCAAGTACCTGGTCGTAAAAAGAAAAGTCATTACAAGGGACAAGCTCTATTCCCGCTTCCTTTTGTAAAAGCCAGTTCTCGTGGCGAATATTTCTTCCTGTTTGTATCAGATTCTTCAGACTGTCTTTACCAGACCAATAGGCTTCACAGGCTTTCTTTAAAGCTCTTTGTGTACCAATGCGAGGGTATCCTAAATTATGTGTTATCATAGTTATTTTCAGAATTATTTTCCTTACAAAGGTATATTAATAGAATTTTAATCTAGTATCTACAGACTTAACTTTGGTTAATTAATCTTTTTAAATATATTTAATAGAATAAAAATCTAAATACTATCTTTGATTAAGTATAAAACAGAATAATTATCTATGGAAGAACTTGATAAAACTGACATTGCACTTTTAAAACAGCTTCAGGAAAATTCCACCCAGACAACAAAAGAACTTGCGCATAAACTTCACCTTACACCAACGCCCGTCCATGAACGTATTAAGAAGCTGGAAAAAGAAGGTTATGTAAAAAAGTATGTGGCGCTTTTAAATCCTGAAAAACTTAATAAGGGCTTAGTAGTATTTTGTAATGTATCATTAAGGCAACATGAGAAAGAAATAGGTAAAAAATTCGTAAAAGATATCTTATCCCTGCCTGAAGTAACGGAATGCTACAATGTTTCCGGAGATTATGATTTTATGTTGAAAGTAATGGTAAAGGATATGCCTGAATACCAAAACTTCATTATGAACAGGCTTGGTTCTATCCCCAATATTGGAAATACCCATAGTGTATTTGTAATGGGAGAAATAAAAAATTCCACCTCTTTGCCTTTATAAACCTAAAGATTTTCAGTTCCTACAAATGGGCGTTATAACATTATAGCTTCTAAACGGTATTATTACTGAAGGGTACACTTTTTAGAATAATATAATTTTTATATGTCTAATTCATATTCATCGACAGGTACTATAAGCAGCTTCTTTATAGAAGTAGCCAAAATTGTACGATTTGGATTACGTTTTTTTCAGGAAGCTTTTGTTCCGCCAATAGAATGGGGTGAAATAAGAACGCAAAGTTACGAGATAGGATATAAATGTTTGTCCCTTGTAAGCCTTACCAGCTTTGCTATGGGGTTAGTAATTATTATTCAATCACGACCTACATTAGTAGAGTTCGGTGCAGGCTCATTTCTTCCTATAATGGCAGCAACATCAGTGTTTAGAGAAGTAGCTCCATTGGTAACAGCATTGGTATGTGCTGGTAATATTGGGTCTAGCATAAGCGCCGAATTGGGCTCTATGAAAGTGACGGAACAGATAGATGCCATGGAAGTCTCAGGCACTAATCCTTATAAATTTCTGGTAGTAAGCCGTGTTGTAGCAACAGCCATACTTGTACCAGTATTAGTAATGTATGCAGATGCTGTTGCTTTACTGGGAGCTTTCCTGGGTGCAAATATACAAGGTGAAATAAGCATGCAGTTATTTTTTGGACAGGTTTTCGATACCATTGCTTTCGGTGATATTATCCCTGCTACTATTAAATCTTTCCTCTTCGGATTTGTGATAGGAATAGTTAGTTGTTATAAAGGGTATACGTCTGGTCAGGGTACTGAAGGAGTGGGCAGAGCAGTAAATGCCGCTGTAATATTATCTCTACTAATGGTAATACTTTTAGACCTTATCTCAGTTCAAATAACCAGTCTTCTAGACCTTATTTAATACATGGAAGAAATGCAAAACAATACACAAGTTCCGGTAATAGAGGTCAGTCATCTATATAAGTCCTTTGAAGATATAGATGTGCTAAAGGATTTTAATATTCGATTATATAAAGGGGAAAATCTGGTAATAATAGGGCGCTCTGGTGTTGGAAAGTCTGTTCTTATCAAATGCATTATAGGTTTAATACGCCCGGATAAGGGTACCATAAATTTATTGGGGAAAAATATTCTTGACATAAAGCATAAAGAACTAGACGAATTACGGACAAAGGTTGGTTTTCTTTTCCAGGGAGGCGCTTTGTATGATTCAATGACGGTAAGGGAAAATCTCGAATTTTCATTGCGACGGAAAATGAAACATGTCTCAAAAGAAGATACAGATAAAATGGTAAAACAAGCGCTGGAAGATGTGGGACTTCCCAATACAGCAGAAATGATGCCTTCTGAGCTTTCTGGGGGAATGCTGAAAAGAATAGCATTGGCACGGGCATTAATTCTTAAACCAAGTGTAATGTTGTATGATGAGCCTACTGCTGGCTTAGACCCTGTTACGACCAGGGAGATCAGTGAGTTAATAGTAAAGGTACAAAAGCAGTACAACACTTCTTCTATTATTATTACTCACGATGTAGTATGTGCAAAAATTACTGCTACAAGAGTAGCTATGCTTATTGATGGTATTTCTTATAAAGAGGGGTCGCTTAAAGAGGTAATGGAGTCGGAAGACACTAAAATTAAACAATTTTTTACGGAAAGTGTGGAACAGATATAAATAATTACTATGGAAAAAGAAATTAAAAAGTCGGTAATGTTAGGGGTCCTGGTTGCAGGAGGGGTGTTACTGTTTACTATAAGCATATTTATAATTGGTTCACGAAAAAGTTTATTTAGTAAAAGCATTACTATTTATGCTACATTTAAAGACATTGGTGGTCTTAGAAAAGGCGATTATGTTCGGTATGCCGGAGTAAAAGTAGGCGTAGTTAAAGAAATACAAATAGTAAATGATACTACCGTACAAATAGGATTGAGCTTAGATCCCGATATACAACACATAATTAGAAACAATGCGCTTATAGCCATATCCTCAGATGGATTAATGGGGAATAAAATGGTAAAAATTAAAGCTAGGAAAAGTGTTAACAGGCAGGCTAATTATATAAAGGATGGAGATACGCTTACTTCTGTTCCACCTTTAGATATGGATGCACTTACTAAAAAATTCTTATCCCTGGGTAACGACGCTGAAACTGTTATGCAAGATTTCTCCCAAATAAGTGAACATGTCAAAAATGGCGATGGTGTTTTAGGTATGCTTATAGAAGATAGTAGTGCATCAAATAGATTAAAACATATACTTAATGAGGTTGATCAGACTAGCGATAAGTCAGTTATGATTTCTCAACACTTAGTAGATATAACAAATGAATTGGAGCACGGTGATGGCGCTGCTAGTATGCTTTTAAACGATACTTCCATGAAAGGAGAATTAAAACATATAGTAGACTATCTTACCCAAAGTAGTCACTATATGGAGCAGATTACTTCGGATATTTCTGATATTATGAATAAAAATAATGTGAAGGGCCAGGATAGTGCATTTGTAAGTGACATGAGGAAAAGTATAAAAAATGTTAAAGAAGGGACTGATAAATTTAATGAAAATATGGAAGCTCTTCAGCATAATATACTACTAAGACATTACTTCAAAAAGCATAAAAAAGCAACTTCATAACCAGCATATTATTAAACTATATACCGGTAAGCACAAAAGCTCCCCAGTAATATGGCTGGGGGTATTTAGTTTTTATCAGTTTCTGTGCAGTTTTAAATGCCTCAAATTTATTTTTAGTAGTAAGATAGTTTTGATAAAAAGCAATCATAAAATCTTTAGTAGCCTTATCATCTACTTTCCATAGGCTTGTCATTATACTTTCAGCACCTGCAGCCCTGAAGGCTCGTTGTAGTCCATAAATTCCTTCTCCGGCATCTATCTCACCTAGGCTGGTTTCGCAGGCAGAAAGTATAACTAGAGAAGTATTTTCCAAATTCAAATTTTGCGCCTCATAGGCAGTTAATATACCATCATAGGTGTCAGGGTAATCTGGCGAACTATAGTAATTTAATACCCCTGCCAGTAGTAGGCCAGAGTTCGCCATAGCGTTAAACATTCTATACCCATCAGTAGCAGCAGTTCCTGCTTCTGACCAGTAGCCATGGGTTGCTATGTGTAATATGGATGGACTTTTAAGTTTATATAGTTTATCTTCCGTAGCCTGATCTTTAAGATATAGAGTAGTGTTTATTTTTTTGTTATCTAACTCTTTTTTTATAGCCATTGCTTCCTCTTCTGTTCCTGGTAGGTCTGCAATAGTACTTCCCCTGAAGTCACTAAATGATCGTGTAGCATCAGTTTCTGTAGTGGCTGCGGCTAGGGTATTATTTTCCAGCTTATACGATGGTCTTCCAAATAGAGTAGCATTAGTTATCGTTTCATATTTTTGATTATTTAATATATCATTACTACTTGTTGTGTAATGAATATCTAATTCATCCAGAAGATATTGACCTGATTGAGGATTTTTTAAAGTAGGTAAATTAATAAGATGATAAATGCCGTCGGGGGCAAAATATATTTTCTGTATACCTTTTAATTTCTCTTGAATAGGAGCCCAATAATGTTTGTATGATTCTTTATCATCTTGCTTAAATCTTATACTATTCTTATAAAGTTTGTAGTATTTATTATCTAAATCAGTACCAATATCAGAAAGGTATATAACTTCCGGATATTTACTTGTTGAAGTAACAATATATGCAGCGTAGTAAATAGTATCATTGTAATAGCGCTGGTCTCTCCATTGAAAGCGAGATATTTCAATGGCAGCTTCTCCCTCTTTTAGCTTACTTTTTATTTCTTTCCAGCCAGTCGGTTCTATTTTTAAGTAAGCTTTAAATCCCTTAGATTTTATAGCAAGCTCATTTTCCAGGTGGTCTACTTCTTCCTGTAGTTTCTTCAGTTGTTGTTCGTTTACAGTATTCGTTGAATCAACCGTAGGGTCTTCCGTCTTTCTATATAGTCTTATTAACTCTTCTTTACGAGCCAGCCAATCTTCGTATAATTTAATGGTAGCAGGGTCATTAGCATTTATAAAAGCTTGTTTTCTCTTTTGTACTCCTTTTAATGAAATAGATTTTGTTAATAGTAAATTATTGTATGCCTGTTCTGCCAAGGAAGGATAAATATTAGGATATTTGTTTTGCGCTATTTTAACAAAGCTATGGAAGTTGTCATACCCTTCTTTAAGCCGGGAGTTATAGTAGGTAACAAATGCTTTTTCACCAAAAGAAAACAATACATCATTTATCCAACTTACATTAAGTTTAAAAAGCTCGTCATAAGTTGCTTTAGATTCCGCAATATTCCGGTCACGCATAGTAAAGTAAGCATAACTGGCAAAAGGAGATGTTGACTCCTTAAAATCTCTTGTTACTTTTATTTGTTCCAGTAGTGGTTTAAAGGCATCATGGTATAGTGAAGCACCTAAGAAACCCAGATGCCTTGCCCTCATTAAATTTATATTTAATTCTGCATATTGTTTGTAACTATCAAAATGCGTTTCTGTCTCCTGAATGTAATAAGACAACGGCTGTTTTAGGGCTTTACTATTACCAGTTTTCATTAAGTAAACAGGTAGCATAGACAATTGATACTGTTTATTATTAGGATACTGTTTGTTATGGCAATCAATCCATGCTTCATTGCTGGAATCTCTCTTTGCCCATAATACTTCTGCCTCAGAATATTCTTTAAGCATTTCACTGGCAATAGATTTCATGGTAAGTCGGCTTGCTGGAAAGGGATTACAGTAACCAGATTTGTAAAAAGCTTTTCCATAAAAATTATACTGTTCATCGGAAGACTTTATGTATGAACGATAATCCCCAATAGAAAGATAGTAAATAGTTTTGCAGTTATAGGCTTCTGATTGGTAGGATGTCTTATATACATCCATAGTAGCGTCTTTAGACAGCTTTTCCATTTTCTTAATATACTCTTCTGCCTTCAGGTAGTCTCCAGAACGAGAAAGAAAGTTGGTATAATAAGAATAAGTATAGAATTCTTTTTGAGGGTCTTTTTCAAATAGTAAAGCTGTTTCATAAATCTGTTTAGCCTTGGTATAGTCATTTACTCGTTCAAAACCATAGGCAACATAAGTGTAGTTGTTGTAATTTTGTATAGAAGGATTTTGATTAAGGTAATTCAAAGCTAACTGTATAGTCTCTGCTTTTTTAGCATTAAATAGTGAAGGAAAATAAGAATTATGCCATTGCATTATTACACTGGTATTTGCGCTTCCGGTTATTTGTGCCAGAGACTGGTCAGCCATTTCTTTACATTTCTCCGCCATTTCAGGGTCAGGTGTTTGGTTCATAAATACCTGATAAAGCAT
>Ga0134126_10005151_pt1 | contig 16331 bp, 12 predicted proteins | sample KB31752_FD_96881 | JGI IMG/M metagenome (GOLD analysis project Ga0134126, IMG submission 96881) | Terrestrial soil microbial communities with excess Nitrogen fertilizer from Kellogg Biological Station, Michigan, USA - KB3-175-2 | ecosystem: Environmental > Terrestrial > Soil > Unclassified ...
AGCAGCAGCACGTAGCTCATGCTGGTCAGCGGGAAAGCATAGCTGAGGTCCACCCGCGAGAGCACCCCCCACCAGACGGCGGCCTGGGCGCAGTAGATGGCGATGCCGGCCAGCACCCGCCAGTTCTGCAGGGCATCCCAGGCGAAGCTGACCAGCGCCCAGGAGCGGAAGGGGGAGCCGTCAATGCCGTGCAGCTGATTGATGCCGGCCTTGTAGAGCAATTGGCCGGCGACCTCCATGCCGACGGCGATCAGGATCATAAGGAATACAGTCACGGTGGGATCCCTGGGGTCGGCAGCTTCCATGGGCGGAGGGTGGGTCATACCAGGCGGCGCTGGGAACCCTGCCACTGGAAGGCGGTAGGTTGGGGCAGTCCGATGTGTTCGAGCAGACGGGCGGCGAACTGGCTGACCACGGCGTCGAGCGAGGCGGCGCGATCGTAAAAGGCCGGCGTCAGCGGGAAGATGGTGGCGCCGGCTTCGTCGGCGGCCAGCAGATTGCGCAGATGGATGCGGTTCAGCGGCGACTCGCGCACCGCCAGCAGCAGCCGGCGCCGCTCCTTGAGGCAGACGTCGGCGGCGCGCTCGATCAGGGAATCGGCCATGCCGTGGGCGATGGCGGCGCAGGTTCCCATGCTGCACGGGGCAATGATCATGCCTTCGCTGGGGTAGGAACCGCTGGCGATATTGGCCCCGATGTCGCGGTTGTCGTGGGCCTGAATTTTGAGCGAGGGGCGGCCGAGCAGGCGCTGGGGCAACTGGTCGAGGGAACCTTCGCCCAGGTCCAGCTCCTCGTGGGCGACGCGCAGGCCGTGGGGCGAGGCCACGAGGTCCACATGGGCGACGCGGGGATCGCGTTCGAGCAGGGTGAGGAGAGTGCGGGTGAGTGCCGCGCCGCTGGCGCCGGTCAAGGCGAGAGTCAGGGTGAGCGCGGAGGGCACTGAACAAGGGTAGCAGGAGTCAGGGGTTGAGGGGCAGGGTTCCCGCGCGCGCCCGTGCCTCTACAATGGTGGACGTGCAGGAAGCCGAACTGAGGGAGTTGCTGGAGCGGGTGGCGGCGGGGGAGTTGGCGCCCGCGGCGGCCGCGACGGCATGGATGGCGAAGGAGCGCAAGGCGCCGTTTGAGGATTTGGGATTTGCGCGCGTGGATCACCACCGCCGCCTGCGGCAGGGAGCGCCGGAGGTGATCCTGGCGCAGGGGAAGACGTGCGAACAGGTGGCGGCGATCGCGGCGGCGGTGGCGCGGGAAAGTCCGAACCTGCTGGTGACCCGGGCCGACGCGGCGGCGGCGGCGGCGGTGCAAAAGGTGTTGCCCGAGGCCGGCTACCATGCCGAGGCGCGGGTGGTGACCGTGCGCCGGGAACCGCCGGTTAACGGCCGGGGACGGGTGCTGGTGGTGGCGGCGGGGACGAGTGACTTGCCGGTGGCGGAAGAAGCGGCGATCACGGCGGAGATGTTCGGCGGTCCGGTCGATCGCCTCTACGATTGCGGCGTGGCGGGACTGCACCGCTTGCTGGCCGAAATCGAAACCCTGCAGCGCGCCCAGGTGGTGATTGTCGCCGCCGGCATGGAGGGGGCGCTGCCCAGCGTGGTGGGAGGATTGGTTTCCTCGCCGGTGATCGCGGTGCCGACCAGCGTCGGCTACGGCGCCAGCTTCGGCGGCCTCGCCGCGCTCCTGGGCATGCTCAATTCCTGTTCCGCCAACGTGGTGACGGTCAACATTGACAACGGCTTCGGCGCCGGCTTCGTCGCCGCCAGTATCAATCGAAAATAGGATCCAGGATTTAGGGGTCAGGGGTCAGCCAACGCAGCCCCCCCGGCCCCCGCAACTCTCGCAACGGCGGCCTGCCCTGCGCGAGCTCTGCCCAACCTTCTGGAGATGCGGAGCCGGGCGCCGCCGCCCGGCGCCCGCGATCAAAACAAAGCGCGCGTGCCCGAGGCCGGGGCGCGCGCGCTGGTTTCACTGGGATGTTTGCTTACTTCTTGCCAGGGGCGATGGCGTCCTTGGCGGCCTTGGCGACGCGGAACTTGACCACCGTCTTGGCCGGGATCTTGATGGTCTCGCCGGTTTGCGGATTGCGCCCCAGGCGCGCCTTGCGCTGCTGCTTCACCAGCTTCCCCAGGCCGGGGATGGTGAATTGGCCGCTGCGCTTGGTTTCCTTGATCGCCAGCGCGGCCAGGGTTTCCAGGTACTGAGCGGACTCTTTCTTGTTCAGGCCAGTAGCTTCGGCCAGGTTGGAAACGATCATTGTTTTGGTCAGAGCTGCCATGCAACCTCCTCAGAAGGGGTACGAAAAACAAGGTGATTGTACACGAGGCACGCTTAAAAGTGGCACTGGCAAGGGAATATTTTCACTTGACTCGCAATCGTGTCATGGGGTGCGGCGGGCCAGAGGGCCTGCAAACTGGAGCCCTGGTAGACGGCTTCGAAGCCCTGCTCGGATTGGGAGACCGAGTATCGAGGCCGCACCCGCCATCCCGCCGCCCCGGGGGCCTCGAGTTCGAGATGCAGTTTTCGCCAGCCGTCGCAGAGGGTGAGCGTGCCCGAGGGAAGGCTGCCCGACCAGTGTAAAGAGTAGCGTTGGCCGCCGTGCAGCAGGCCACGGTCGGGAGCATCGGCGGCCAGCAGGTTGAAGATCCATTCCATGGCCAGGGAAGCGCCCGCGGGCCTCCGCCAGTGATGTTGACAACTCAGGCGGTTCCCATCCAGCACAAAGGATTTGGTCATGCCCTCGCGGGTCAGTTGGCAATGGCCGGGGCGCAGGGAAGCCATCTGCCAGGGGGCTTGGTCGGGGATGCCATCCACGTAAAGACGGGCGCCGGCAGGCGCGGCGGTGTCGTAAGCCAGCTTGGATTCGAGGGTGGCGTCGGGGGCGGCCACAGCGCCGGGCAGGTGGGCGGGGTTTTCGACCGCCTGGCGGCGCAGATCGTCATGGTAAGGCTCCGGGTGGAGGCCGATGGAATTGACCAGGTTGGCGTCGGCGGCCAGGGCATCGAGTTCGGTTACGGTGGCGCCGTCGGCGGGGGCGAGCAGCAGCCGGAGATGGCCGGAGCGCATCTCCACCGTCTCCGAGCCATCGCCGAGCAGGTCCCAGCGCCGGGTGGGCGGCGGGGGAGAGGCGGCGGCGAGCAGGCGGTCGGCGGCGAGCAGGTGGGTAAAAGCCTGGTTGCGCAGATGAGGCGAGTAGAGGCCGCCGAACCAGCCGTGCCAGTATGCGTCGTTGCACTGGGCGGCGAGCACGTGGGTGCGGGACGCGGCGGCCGAGGGGGCGGCGGCGCAGCGGCGGCTGAGGTCCAACTGCGACTTGTGCAGCAGGTTGGCTTCCGGGTATTTGGTCAGGAAGCCGCGCCAGGTGGCGCTGCCGGCCCATCGCATCATCTCCGGATAGGAGGCGGTCGGCAGGTAGATCAGTCCGCGGGGCGGGTGGGCCGCGAAATAATCGGAGAGACGCACGGTGGCGATCTGATCTTGCAGATGTTCGAGGCGGTCGAGGAAATCCTCGAGCCAGCCGTCCTGATAGACATGCTTGGCGGTATGCGGCCAACTGCCGAATTTTTCCAGATCGTCACCCATGGTCAGCAAACTCTCCGGGTGTAGAGCGGCGGCCTGGGTGAGGAAATCAATGCCGTTGGCGACCGGCTGGAAGGGCAGCGCCTGGCGGAGAAAGTAGTTCGAAGGGACCAGTGCCAGGGATTCACCTTGAGACTCGGTGAGCCAGTAGCCATGGAGCTCTCCGGGAGCGATGCCGGCCTGCTCGAAGTGGCTGTCGTCGAGCATCGTATAGCGCAGGCCGGCGCGGGCCAGCACGGCGGGCAGTTCCGGTTCCCAGACGCGTTCGGCCAGCCAGGCGCCCTGCGGCCGTACACCGAAATGCCGCTCCAGGGCGGCGCTCAGGCGGGCCAGTTGTTCCTGCTGGTCGGCGGGCAGGATGGAGCTGAGGATGGGCTCGTAGTAGCCGCCGCCCAGCAGCTCCAGCCGGGACGCGGCCAGTAAAGAGCGAAGCTGCTGGATATATTCGGGGTGATGCTCAGCCAGCCAGTCGAGCAGGAAGCCGGAAAAATGCAGGTTGAGGCGCAGCCAGGGGCGGCGGGCGGCGGCGGCGAGAAAGGGGGCGTAGGCGGATTGATAGGTCTGCTCGATGACGGAATCGAAGTTGCCGACCGGCTGGTGGGCGTGCAGAAGAAGGGCGAAGGCAATCGCCATATTCAAATGGTAATTGCCTTCGCCTGTAGGGAGGAATTAGAAATGGAACGAGCCGCCGATGCTGATGCGCGCATGGGTGGCGCCGCCACCCGGGGTGAAGCTGGTGTGAATCAGATCCAGTTGCAGCAGGCGGATATCCGCCCATCGGGTGAGGTTGAGCTTGAGGCCGCCGCCGATATCCCAGGCGAAGCTGTTGAAGCTGGCCGAACTGGAGGCGCCGGGAGAGGATGTGTCCTGACTGAGGCGTGCCCAACCGAGCAAGACGTGACCGTAGGGGTCAAACACCCGGCTGGGCATGTCGAACTCGGGGCCCAGCAGGGTTGTCCACTCGGTGCTGCGGACGGTGGTGGCCAGCAGGGTGGTCGAGCCGGCCGCCCGGCCGAAGTTGGCGACCAGCGAGAGGCCGGGTGCTTTCTGCAGCAGCGGCCGCCAGCCGGCCCGCCCTGTCCAACCGTTCAGACCGATATCGCCGGTAATGTGCTCCCAGGCAATACCGATATCGAAAGGCAGAGGCGGCGCGCTGCCGGGCCCGATGTTCAAGTTTTCGGCCAGACCGGCCGGTTGCCCGGCGGCGGAAGGGGGCCGGAGGCGCGGGTTGGTAATGGGCGAGTTGTTGAGCGAGCTGACCAGCGTCTGACCATCGCCTTGGGGTTGAATTTTGCCGGCGAGAATTTCCTCCCAGTACTGATGCGGGTACATGGCGCGGTTGCCGCTTTCATCGGGCTGCAGAATGGCGCCGTTGACGTTGACGCCGGCGAAGAGACCGCGGCTGCGGGCGTAGGCGACCACCTGCGAGCGCATGGCGGCATCGGTGGCGGCTTCGACGCGCCGTCCAATCGGGCCGGCCGCGGCGGCGGCGGAAACGCCCAGGCGGACTTTATTGTTGAGCACGCTTTCCAGCCCCTCGCGCGACTGGAAGACCATCACCACGTCGGCCGATTCGACCCCGATCTGCGGGCCCAGGCTGGCGCCCCCCAGGGCGACGAAGATGGGTGCGCTCCACCCGGTTCCCTTCGCCGGGGTGCTGGGCAGGGGCGCGCCGGGAGGCGGGGTGGGGTTGGCGCCGATGTTATTGCGGCAGGTGGCGATGCCCTTACCGTAGGCTCCGCCGATGCCCAACGCCAGGTTCTTGTAGCCCGGAATGATGACCAGGCACTGACCGGTCCTCAGCAGATTGCGCGGGATGGCGTCCCCCGGGCCGGTGAAGATGGTGCGGAAAACTTCCGTGGCCCGTTGTACGCGGCGCACATCCTCGGTGCGGTCGGATTGGGCGGCGGCCATCAAACTGAACATGCCGCCGATCAGCAGCAGGGTTACACACAGACGGCGAGGGCGAGGCAGGGGCATAGGGACTCCTACGGTGCATGGCTTACGGACCATGGCGTTTGACCTAAGGGAAGCGTGGAATTGGCCATCCCGTTGCTTGCGTGCAGGCGAGCGTGGAAGCGAGTGGAAGGCCGGCGAAACGCGGGGGCCGCGCCGTTGGCACCGTGGGCCAAATCGGCGCGGAAGGCTGCGAAATTCACGCAGTGGCGGCCCGCCCCCGGCAAACAACGAGGCGCGGACCCGACCGGGCTGGGGCTCACGGGGTCCCCAGCCCGGTCGAGCGTCAAGCGGGTCGAGTGGCGAAGCCACTCGGGGTCCCGCGCCAATCAAAGATAGTACCCTGTGCTTAAATGATTAGGAAGGAGCCGCGGAGATGGCCGACAACCCCCTGAAATTGAAGCGCATTCACCACATTGAGTTCTGGGTGGGGAACGCCAAGCAGGCGGCGTTTTTTTATCGCCACGCCTTCGGGTTCTCGCAAACCGCCTATACCGGACTCGAAACCGGCAACCGCCGGCGCACCGGCTACGTGCTGGAGCAGGGCAAGGCGCGGTTTCTCCTCACCACGCCGCTGACCGGCGACGACGCGGCGGCGGAGCATATCCGCCGGCATGGCGACGGCGTGCATGACGTGGCGTTCGAGGTGGATGACGCCGATGCGGCGTTTCACGCCGCGGTCGAGCGCGGCGCCCGGCCGGCGGTGGAACCGCACGATTGGGAAGACGAGCTGGGCGTGGTGCGGCACGCCGCCATCCACACCTACGGCGAGACGCTGCACTCCTTCATCTCACGTCACGGCTATTCCGGCGTGTTCCTGCCCGGGTATCGCCCCCAGGAAGCGGCCGGCCGCGACCAGGGAATTTTGCGCGTGGACCACATCGTGGGCAACGTCGGGCTGGGGGAGATGAACCAGTGGGCGGACTGGTACAGCCGCGTGCTGGGCTTCAAACGCTTCATCAGTTTCGACGACAAGGATATTTCCACCGAGTACAGCGCGCTGATGAGCATCGTGATGTCGGATGACTCCGACTCCATCAAGTTCCCGATCAACGAACCGGCGGCGGGGCGGAAGAAGAGCCAGATAGACGAGTACCTCGAGTCCTACGATGGCCCCGGGGTGCAGCACATTGCCCTGCAGACGCGCGACGTGGTGGCGACGGTGCGCGGTTTGCAGGCCAACGGGGTGGAGTTTCTGCGGGTGCCTGATTCCTATTACCGCATGTTGCCGGAGCGCGTGGGCGCGATCGAGGAATCGGTGGCCGAGCTGGAGAAGTTGGGCGTGCTGGTGGACCGCGACCAGGACGGATATCTGCTGCAGATCTTCTCCAAGCCGGTGGAAGACCGGCCGACGTTGTTTTTCGAGATCATCGAACGGCACGGCAGCCGCGGCTTCGGCAAGGGCAACTTCCGGGCGCTGTTTGAGGCGATTGAACGCGAGCAGGCGGTGCGCGGCAACCTGTAGGTCATCGAAGAGGGAGGGCGCACATGCCGGTCTACCATCGTTTGGGCAAACTGCCGCCGAAGCGGCACAGCATCTTCCGCCAGGCGGACGGGTCGCTGCACCCCGAGGAGCTGGTGGGCAACCACGGTTTCACCGGGCCTTCGACCCTGCTCTATCACCTGCACGCGCCCACCCGGGTCACCGGCATCCGTGCCCTGCGGGAGATGCCGCTGCTGGCCGATCCGGAACCGACCTTCCGCCATCGGCATTTTAAGACCGGACAGCTAACCGCCGCCGCCAGCCCGACGCTCGACCGGCAACCGCTGTTGTTCAACTCCGAGGTGTGCATGAGCTTTGTGCGCGCCACCCGGCCCGACGGCTTTTACTACCGCAACGCCCAGGCGGACGAGCTGGTGTATCTGAGCGAGGGCGAAGGGACGCTGGAGTCGCAGATGGGTTCCCTGGCGGTGCGGCGGGGCGATTACGTCGCCATACCGCGCGGCATCCTGCACCGCTTTGTGTTCCAGGGCGAGTTGCGCTGTTTGGTGATTGAGAGTGCCGGCTACATCCGCACCCCGCGGCGGTACCGCAATGAGTTCGGGCAGTTGATTGAAGACAGCCCCTATTGCGAGCGCGATTTCCGTCCGCCGGCGGAGCTGCCGGTGCACGACGAGCGGGGTGAATTCAAACTGGTGGTGAAAAAGGGCGAGCGGGTGCAGGAGATCACCCTCGACCATCACCCGCTGGATGTGGTGGGGTGGGATGGGTACTACTATCCCTTCGCCTTCAATATTGCCGATTTTGAGCCGCGCGTGGGACGCTTCCATTTGCCCCCGCCGGTACATCAAACCTTCGAGGGCGATGGCTTTGTGGTCTGCTCGTTCTGCCCGCGGCCGTTTGATTTTGATGCCCAGGGGGTGCCGGCGCCCTACAACCATTCCAACGTGATGTCGGATGAGGTGCTCTACTACGCCAACTCGGAGTTTATGAGCCGCAAGGGGATTGAGTACGGGTCGGTGACGCTGCACCCGGACGGAATCCCGCACGGGCCGCATCCGGGGCGGACGGAGGAGTCCATTGGCAAACACCAGACCAACGAACTGGCGGTGATGATGGACACCTTCCGGCCCTTGCAGGTAGCCATGCCGGCGCTGGCGATTGAGGACCCCAGCTATTACCGCTCCTGGGTGGACGACGGCGGATCCCATCCGCTGACCGGCGGGCTGTGAACGCTACCGTCGAAATCCTGCTGAAGCGGGCGATTGACTATGCGGGCTTATTTCCGCCCGCCCATCTGGGCATGGCGGAGGCGGTGGACAACTATCGGCGCTACATGGCGGGCGAGGATCGCTGGGCGCTGGGGCGCTTTGTGTGCCCGGTGGAACGGCTGCCGGAGTTCGAGGCGCAACTGCGGGACGACGACGGAAAGCAGGAGCCCTGGAAGCTGGCCGCGCTTTCCAAGGGCGTGCCGGAGGAGGATCACCAGGCGATCGCGGTGTTCAACCTGCGGGCGGTGGGCAAAGCGCGGGTGGACACGGTGGAGGCCAGGGTGGCCAGTCCCGCCGAGGCGCGTGCGCGCCTGCGGGCCCAGTCCGGGCTGATGAACTACTGCGAGGTGGATCCGGCCGTGGCGGGATGGGAAGCTGTGCTGGATGCGGTGCGGGAGGGAGAGGCCCGCGCGAAGTTGCGCACCGGCGGCGTGGTGGCTGAGGCCATACCGCCCCCGGAGCGGGTCACAGCCTTTCTGGCGGCCTGCCACCAACGCGGCCTGAGCCTCAAGGCCACCGCCGGGTTGCACCATGCCTTCACCGGCCGCTATGCGCTGACCTATGAGCCGGGCAGCGCCCAAGCGACCATGTACGGGTTTGTCAATTTGACGCTGGCCGCGGCGTCCCTGGAGATGGGCGGCGGCGTGGCTGCTGCCGATCACATACTGCATGCCGCCACCCCGGCCGACTTCGCCGCGGTCAGCCTGGAACAGATGATGGCCGGTCGCCGCTTCTTCGTCGGCTTTGGATCCTGTTCCTTCGAGGAACCCCTGCAATGGCTGCACCAGCTCGCCTGAACTAACTTCAGTTGCCAGTTGCCAGTTTAAGCCGCGGACAATGCGGTAGTTGCACGGCAACGTCGCACCCGAGCCTGTCCCGGCCGACGGAAGACGCTTCCGGACGAGGGCGCCCTGGCACGACGCCGCCGCGCCCGAGCCCGGTCTGGCAACTGGCAACCGGCAACTGGCAACTGCCTACCAGCAACTGGCAACTGCCTACCAGCAACTGCTCTTCAGTCGTAGTATTCGAGTCCGAGGTGGGTAATCATCTCCTCGCCCCGAATATGTCGCATGGTGTTCTTCAGCTTCATGGACTGAATGAACAGGTCATGCTCGGGGTAGAGGCCGGGCGGGGTGATGGGGCTCTTGAAGTAGAACGACAGCCACTCCTGAATGCCGATGCCGCACAGCGACGGAGTGCGCTTGGCGAGGTCCATGAGCAGCACCAGGTCGAGCACGATGGGCGCGGCGAGAATCGAGTCGCGGCAGAGGAAATCCACCTTGATCTGCATCGGATAGCCGAGCCATCCGAAGATATCAATGTTGTCCCAACCCTCTTTGTTGTCACCGCGGGGAGGGTAGTAGTTGATGCGGACCTTGTGGTAGAAGTCCTTGTACAGCTCGGGGTACAGGTCGGGCTGCAGGATGTGCTCGAGCACGGAGAGCTTGGACTCTTCCTTGGTCTTGAACGACTCGGGGTCGTCGAGCACCTCGCCGTCGCGGTTGCCGAGGATATTGGTCGAGAACCATCCGTGCAGGCCCAACATGCGGGCCTTCAGCCCGGGGGCGAGGATGGTCTTCATGAGCGTCTGGCCGGTCTTGAAATCTTTGCCGCAGATGGGCGCCTGGTTGCGCTTGGAGAGGTCGAGCAGGGCGCCGGTATCGGTGGTGAGGTTGGGCGCGCCGTTGGCGTAGGGGACGCCTTCGCTGAGGGCGGCGTAGGCGTAAATCATGCTGGGGGCGATGTCGGGGTGGCTGGCCTTGAGTCCGGCTTCGAAGGCCTCGAGGGTGGCGTGGACAGCCCCGGGGGCGCGAAAGGCCTCCGTGGACCCGCACCAGATCATGATCAGGCGGTCACAGTGGTTGCGAGCCTTGAACTGGCGGATGTCCTCGCGCAGCATCTGAGCGAGATCCCACTTGCTGGCGCCCTTTTTGACATTGGGGCCGTCCAGCCGTTTGACATAGTTTTTGTCAAAGACGGCGGGCATGGGCTTGATGGAGGAGAGCAGCGGCTTGACCTGCTGCAGAAGATCCTTCTCCAACACCTGGGCCTTGCTGGCGGCCTGGAAGCAATCGTCTTCGTAGATATCCCAACCGCCGAAGACGAGGTCGTGGAGTCCGGCCAGCGGCAAAAAATCCTGTATGCGGGGCGAGCGCTTATCGGTGCGTTTGCCGAGGCGAATGGTGCCCATCTGGGTGAGCGAGCCGATCGGTTGGGCCTGCCCATTGCGGACGGCTTCAACGCCGGCGATGAAAGTGGTGCTGACCGCGCCCAGGCCGGGGATGAGAACGCCGAGCTTGCCGGAGGCCGGGGCAATGTCGTTTTTGGGCGAAGTGGGAGTCACTTGGTTATGGTAACAGGACGCGGCACACGAGGCCGCGCCGTTCGCACCGTCGGCCAGTTCGGCCGCGGAAGGCGGCGAAGAAGCTCTTGGCTCTTGGCTGTTAGCTGTTAGGAAAAACGGGGTCGGACGACCGGAGAGAACTTGGGGTGGCGCGAGGCGATAAGCGGCGCGGGGTGGCTCTTGGTGGTCGGCGGTGGCGGTGGCGGTTGGCGGTGGGGAGACACCGAGTTGAAGGACCGGACAGGGACCTGAGGTCGCGGGCTTTTCCTAATAGCCAACAGCTAAGAGCTAAGAGCCCACCGCCAGCAGCCAACGGCCAAGAGCCAAGAGCCAAGAGCCAGCAACCGCCGTTATACACTCATCCGATGGCCTCGCGCGCGCATTGGGCGGAAGAAAACTCACCCGGGCTGCGCACGCTCAATGAGCTGCTGCTGTGGCTGCGCGAGCCGCGGGTCGAGGTGCGGTGGCTGGTCAAGCACGATGGGCAGTGGCAGGGGCCGGACGCAAGGGCTTTCTATCGCCAGGTACGGGCGCTGGAATCGGGTTTGCGGCACCGTCTGGGGATGGAGCCGGGCGAGCGGGTGGCGATTCTGGCCGAGAGCAGCCCGCAGTGGCTGATGGCCGACTTTGCCTGTCTGGCGGCGGGTGTACTGGACGTTCCCATCTACCCCACGCTGACCGCCGGGCAGGTGGGGCACATTCTGCACGACAGCGGGGCGGCCGGCGTGTTCGTCTCGAACGCGGAGCAGGCGGAGAAAGTGCGCCGCGTGGGGAGCGCGCTGCCCCAACTGCGCTGGGTGTGCTGCTTCGCCGACCCGGAATGGGCCGAGCTCTTGCGCCGGGAACCGGCCGACGATGATGACGCCTTCGATGACCGGCTGCGGGCCACTCGGCCGGAACAGCCGGCGACGCTCATCTATACCTCGGGGACGACGGGCGAACCCAAGGGGGTGCGGCTGACCCACGGGCAGATGGCGGCCAACCTGAATGTGACCACCCAGTCTTTCCGCTTCGGCGCGCAGGAGCGGCGGCTGTCCATTCTGCCCCTGTCGCACATCACCGAGCGGCACATGGCCTACGTGGACATCCTGCACGGCGACGACTGCTACTTCGCCGAGAGCCTGGACAAGGTGGCGGAGAATCTGCTGGAAGTGCGGCCGACTCTGCTCGTCTCGGTGCCGCGGTTGTTCGAGAAAGTGGTGGCGGGGGTGCAGGCGCAGGCGGCCCGGAAGCCGGCGCTGATGCAGCGGGTGTTTGCCTGGGCGGTAACCGTGGGCGGCGAGATGGCGCCCTTCCGGCTGGAGGAAAAGCCGGCGCCGCTGGGGTTGCGCCTGCGCAGCGCGCTGGCCGACCGGCTGGTGGGGCGCAAGCTGCGCGCGCGCATGGGCGGGAAGCTGGACAAGATCATCAGTGGCGGGGCGGCGCTGTCGCCCCAGGTCGGCGCCTTCTTGCTGGCCTTGGGGGTGGTGGTGGACGAGGGCTACGGATTGACCGAGACCGCGCCGGTGATAGCGATCAACCGGCCGGGTAGCCGGCGGCCGGGATCGGTGGGCAAGCCCCTGCCCAACCTGGAGGTGCGCATCGCCTCCGACGGCGAGATCCTGGTGCGCGGCCCGAGTGTGTTTTCCGGCTATCACGGCCGTGCGGAGGAGACGGCGGCGGCGTTGGCGGATGGCTGGTTTCACACCGGGGACATCGGGCGGCTGGATGACGACGGCTTTCTCTACCTCACCGACCGCAAGCGCGATTTGATTAAGACCTCCGGCGGAAAATTCATTGCCCCACAACCCATCGAGAGCCGGCTGAAGGCGTCGGGGCTGGTTGCCGAAGCGGTGGTGGTGGGCGAGGGTCGCAAGTATGCGGTGGCCCTGCTCACGCCGCACTGGCCGGCGCTGGAGGCCCAGGGGATTGCCTGTGCCGAGCGCTCGGCGGCCTGTGCCGACCCACGTGTCCAGTCGTTGTTTGCCGCCGAGGTGGAGCGGGTGAACGCCGGACTGGCGCGGTTTGAAACGCTGAAGAAGTTCGCCCTGCTGGCATCCGAGTTCACCGTAGCCAGCGGCGAGCTGACGCCCACGGTAAAAGTCCGGCGGCGTGCCGTGGAGGCCAACTACCGGGAGTTGATTGACTCGCTCTACGATTGAGCGTCCGGCCCCGAGTTGCCCCGGCAACCTGGGCAAGATCGCAGGGCCACGCGCGGAAAATTCGGAACGGCGCGCCCGCGCCATACGCCGCGCCCCGTCAGGTCGCCCACCCCCGTTTTTCCTAACAGCCAACCGCTAAGAGCTAAGAGCTCCCGTGCTCCGCGCCGCCTATCGCCCCTTCCCATCAGCGCTGCGCTTCACGGCGATGTCAATGAAGGCCAGCGCGGCGCGGCCCAGGGCGCGATCGCGGCGGAAGATGAGCCCGAGGTCGCGGTAGAGGGGGCGGCCTTCCCACTCCAGCAGCGCCAGTTCGCCGGCGCGGGCTTCGGCGGCGGCCAGGGTGCGGGGCAGGAAGGCGATGCCCAGCCCGGCGGCGGCAAAGCCCTTCAGCAGCTCGGTGCTGTCGAGTTCCATCGAAACCTGGAGCGGGGCATGGGGACGGAGCAAGTCCTCGATGATCTCCCGCGTCTGGCCGGAGCGGGGCAGCAGCAGCGGCAGCCGGGCGAGCTCCGCCAGCGGGACGGGGCCGTCGCGCTTGACCAGCGGATGGCGGGGATGGACGACGGCGAGGATCTGATCGCGGTGCAGCGGGACGACCTTGAGCCGGGGGTCGCGGACGGGCAGGGAGACCACGCCGAAGTCGGCGCGGTTTTCGAGAACCTCTTCCAGAATGTCGTTATGTTCCCCGCGCCGGATGTGGACCTGCACCGCGGCATGTTGGCGTTTGAAGGCGGCAAACACCTCCGGCAGCACGTGCAGGCAGCTGCCTTCATTGGCGGCAATACGCAGTTCGCCGCGGGGCGAGTGGTCGAGGTCGGCCAGGGCGCGGCGGCCTTCGTCGCGCAGCGCCAGCAGCCGCTGGGCATAATCCTGCCAGCAGCGCCCGGCTTCGGTGAGGGCCACCTTGCCCCCGGAGCGGTCGAAGAGGCGCTCGCCCACCTCCTCCTCCAGCAGGCGAATCTGGGCGCTGATGGCCGGCTGGGTGCGGAAGCAGCTCATGGCCGCCCGTGAGAACGACTTCAGGCGGGCGACTTCAAGGAATACATGAAGCTGGTCAAAATCCATAGCGGCAATAAAAACTATTGATTGGCCACTGACCGGCCCGGCTTGGTAGGCTGACGCCTTAGTTTAGCCGTAAAACCCGCCCGCCCCAAGGAGACCGCCCATGTCCTCGCCCAAAGAGATTCTGCAGTTCTGCAAGGAACACGACGTCAAGATGGTGGACGTCCGCTTTACCGACCTGCCCGGCCTCTGGCATCACATCACCTTCCCCATTGGCCAGTTGAGCGAAAGCTCGTTTGAGGACGGCTTCGGCATGGACGGCTCCAGCATCCGCGGTTGGGCGGCGATCCACGAGAGCGACATGCTGCTGACGCCCGACCCCAGTTGGTACATGCTCGACCCCTTCACCACCGAAACCACGCTGGTGCTGATCGGCAACATCAGTGATCCGCTGACACGGCAGCAATACGAGCGTGACCCGCGCTACATTGCGCAGAAGGCGGAGAAGTACCTGCTTTCGACCGGTCTCGCCGATCAGGCGTTTTTCGGCGCCGAGGCGGAGTTCTTCATCTTCGACAACATCCGCTTCGACCAGCGCGAGCAGCACGGGTTCTATTTCATTGACGCCGAGGAGGGGCGCTGGAACTCGGGCCGCGAGCAGGACAACCTGGGCTACCGGCCGCGGGTGAAGGAAGGCTACTTCCCCGTGCCGCCCACCGATCATTACCAGGACCTGCGCACCGAGATGGTGATGCAGTTGCAGAAATCCGGCCTCCATGTCGAGTGCCACCATCACGAGGTGGCGGCGGCGGGGCAGGCGGAGATTGACCTGAAGTTCGACACGCTGCTGAAGAGCGCCGACCACATGCTGCAGTACAAGTACATCATCCGCAACGTGGCCAATGAGTACGGCAAGACGGTGACCTTCATGCCCAAGCCGATCTTCGGCGACAACGGCAGCGGCATGCACGTGCACCAGTCGCTGTGGAAGGGCGGCAAGCCGCTCTTCGCCGGCGACGGCTATGCCGGGCTGTCGAGCATGGCGCTGCACTATATCGGCGGCCTGCTCCGCCACGCCCCGGCGCTGGCGGCCATCATGGCGCCCACCACCAACAGCTACAAGCGGCTGGTTCCGGGCTACGAGGCGCCGGTCAACCTGGCCTATTCGCGGCGCAACCGCTCGGCGGCGGTGCGCATTCCCATGTACTCGTCGTCGCCCAAGGCCAAGCGGGTCGAGTTCCGCCCGCCCGATCCGTCCTCCAATCCCTACCTGTGCTTCGCGGCGCTGCTGCTGGCGGGCCTCGACGGGGTGGAGAACCGCATGGATCCGGGCGAGCCGCTGGACCGCGACATCTACGACCTGTCGCCCGAGGAGCTGAAGAACGTGCCCTCGCTGCCCGGTTCGCTGGACGAGGCCCTGGACGCGCTCGAAGACGACCACGAGTTCCTGCTCAAAGGCGAAGTGTTCACCGAGGAAGTGATCCACACCTGGATCGAGTACAAGCGCAAGCACGAGGTGGACGCAGTGCGCCTGCGGCCGCATCCCTACGAGTTTCAGCTGTATTACGACATCTAGGGAGGCGGGGAGTGTCAAGCGCAAAGCGGCCGGCGGGCATTATCCCGCTCGGCCGCTTTTTCTTACTCTTGACACGAAATCGGGGTTGGGAGAAGCTGGCGCACATGCACACTCCCCGTGCCTGGCGGATATGGACAGGGCTGAGTTTCCTTCTGACCGTGAGCCTATGTGGGCAAACGATTCAGACCGTGGCGGGAGGCATGCCATTGCCGGGAACGACCTATGACGCCAGCCTGGTCATGCTGGGCAAGCAGGTGGTGGGCGATGGCGCCGGGAATTTTTATGTGGGCGGCCCCCACGAAATCCTGAAGATCACAGCGGATGGAAAGCTCACGGTACTCGCCGGAACCGGGGTGGCGACGAACAATACCGGGGGAGGGCCGGCGCTGAGCACGCGCCTGGCGGTGGACAGTCTGGCCGGTGACGCGGCAGGCAATCTGTATGCGGTGGACACCGTGACCGGGGTGGTGCGCAAGGTGGATGTGAGTACGGGCGCGGTGAGCGTGGTGGCGGGCACGCCGGGCGTACATGGCACCACCGGCGATGGCGGGCTGGCGACCGCGGCCGATCTGGATTCCCCGGTGTCGGTGACGGTGGGCGCGACCGGGGCGATTTACATTGTCGACGGGGTTGACTGCTCGATACGGGAGGTGAACCCGGGGGACGGGACCATCCAGACGCTGTCGGGCGGCTGCCGGGCGGGCGGCCTGCAGTATCCGGCGGCGCTCACGGTGGACGGGCAGGGAAACCTTTACATTGCCGACGTTCAGGCCGGCGTGGTGTGGCGGAGAGATGGCGGGACAGGCGCGCTGACGGTGTTCGCCGGGCAATTGGCGGGGACGGGGCAGGGTACGGCGCTGCCGGGCTATCCGGATGCGCTGGCGATGGATGCGGCGGGAGATCTGTTCATCGGAACCGGCGGCGAAATCGACAAGGTGGCGGCGGGCAGCAGCAGTTTCACCACCCTGGCCAAGGTCAGCGAGGAGGGAATCTGGAGCGATGCCACCGGCAACGTGTGGGCGGCAGGACC
>Ga0134126_10005152_pt1 | contig 16329 bp, 16 predicted proteins | sample KB31752_FD_96881 | JGI IMG/M metagenome (GOLD analysis project Ga0134126, IMG submission 96881) | Terrestrial soil microbial communities with excess Nitrogen fertilizer from Kellogg Biological Station, Michigan, USA - KB3-175-2 | ecosystem: Environmental > Terrestrial > Soil > Unclassified ...
ACCTCGAAGTATTTTATAATCGGCAGCGACGCCACTCGACCCTTGGCTATCAGTCCCCCGCCGAGTTCGAAGCAAAGGCGGCTGTCGCGTAACCCGGTGTCCACAAAATCGGGGGAAGATCATCCTCTGGAAGTACGGTGGAGCATGAATGCTAGCCTTTCGGCGAATCAAAATAAAGGGAGTCGCTACGACAAGCTATTCGCCTCAGGCTGAGCGGGTCCACGAAGGATAAAATGTATCAGTGGGAGAATGAGAGGCTGTGGCTTGCAGTCGCACATCTCTTGTGGCCGAGCACGTTCGCCTCCTCAGCGGCAGGCTCGCGCTGCGACGGCGTAGGGAAAGAAGTAGCGGTCCAAGGCGGTGAGGTCGCTGCCATTGGTTGTTCCGCCTGACATGGCATCGCACAAGAGCTCGCGCGTTCGGGCGGGTTCTTTCCGTCGCCCTCTCCAACGTGGATCGGAGATCGTCAAATCCAGGAGTTCCAGGGCCTGCACAAACGCTAGCTCGCAACGGACGTGGTCTGTCTCATGCCACCGTGCGGCTTGTGCCATATCGCTGCCCACATTCGCCAGCTGCTCCATGAGTGTGGGGGGCTGCCACCGACCCAACGCGAGATCGCGATGATCGCCTTTCTGATGTGATGCCCATGGCTACCGACAGACGATTGCGGGTTTTGTGTCCCTTGCAATGAGGATGATGAGCGATGTCCTTAACCTGATGCTACTACTGGACCTTAAGCAGGTATAGAATGAAACCATGTCCTTCTTCACGAGATCATCAGCCAGAGGAACTCGCTTTGTGATGAAACTGATTTCGTTAGTATCACCGCTCTTTGCCGGGCTTTTTGTGATCGCGCTGACAGCACCAACTCAATCAGCGCAACTCGAACAGGATCGAGGCACATGGCATACTGCCGCCCCTATACCGACGAAGCGGACGGAGGTGGCAGCTGCGGCGGTGGATGGGAAGATCTACGTCGTCGGTGGGTTTGAGAAGCCCAGCTTGGGCAATGTGCTGAATTTCGCGATCACGCCCTCTGTTGAAATGTATGATCCAGTGACGGACCGGTGGACTTCCAAAGCGCCTATGCCGGTCGGCCTGCACCATGCCGGAATCGGTGTCGTGGATGGACGATTGTACGTCATAGGCGGATACAGTCGATCGGGGCTCGGTGTCTGGAACCCAGTCGCGACGGTGTATGCTTACGATCCTGCCACGGACACCTGGACTGGTCGCGCTCCGATGCCGACTGCGCGAGGTGCCTTGTCTGTGACTGAACATGGGGGAAAGCTCTATGCCATCGGCGGATACGACAGGAAGGTCAACAATGCGCAGGTTGAAGTGTACGATCCCGTGCGCAACGTCTGGACAACAGCGGCACCTCTACCAACCTCGCGCGATCATCTCGGCACGGCGACGGTCGCCGGGAAGATTTATGCAATCGGCGGACGCATCGACGGTGACTACCATCAGAATCTTGCTGTCATGGAACAGTACGATCCGGCAACTGATCGCTGGAGGCGCGTTGCGGATCTTCCGACTGCGCGGAGCGGTATCACAGCCGCTGCGGTAGAAGGACGGATCTACGTATTCGGCGGCGAAGGGTCTAGCGGCACATTCAGTGAGAACGAGGTTTATGACCAGGCCGGTGATACCTGGCAGCGTCTGGCTCCTATGCCGACTGCTCGGCATGGTATCGGGTCGGCAGTAGTACAGGGGCGCATTTACGTCATCGGTGGCGGACCGACTCCCGGAGGCTCCTTCAGCGATCTGAACGAAGTCTTTACCCCGCCAGGAATCAGTGTGAAAGTTAACTGATTCCATTCTTCCCGAATCTTCGATGGCACGGCAGTAACACTTACTCCAATCGACCGGGCTTCACGCGTTCTGTCGAATACCCATCTGGTCCGATTCATCGAGAGTGTCCAAAGGCGAGACATCTTCAAGGCAGTTTAGGTGGCGACAGCCTCGATGATCAGAAAGTAACCGGTATTGTAGAAGGCATGCAGAGCGATGGAGGGATACACAGATCCAAAGCGATCTCGTACGAAGCCGAAACAGAGAGAAGGAACGAACACGAGCAAAGACCACGAAATGGAATGGCTGACCAGATGAGCCAATGAGAACAAGAGCAATGTCAGCAGATTGGAGGTGGGTAGACCAATCCATGTCTTCTGCTTCGCCATGGATTGCAACAAATGGCCCTGGACAATGCCTCGAAACAACAATTCTTCGAACACCGGCTGCCAGAGGGCGATGGAGAGAAAAGCCAGTGACCACATAGCATGCCGAGGCAGTGGCTGAAATGCAAAGAGCCCTATATGGTTGGGGTCCACTTTCTGCCATGGCGACACTCCTCGCATTCCGAAACTCAGTCTCATCGGCGTCTTGCCCTCCACAACAACACAACCACAGACAGGAGTAACATGACGGGCAGCAACGTGTCACCGGTTGCGCCAGGGGCGACAGTACAGCCTCCTCCGACGTTATCGCTGGGAACCGGCGGAGGTGACGCGATGTTGAAGGTTGCGGTTACGATCGCATTTTGAGTGAGCGAGCAGGAATCAGTTCCACTACAATCTCCACTCCATCCTGCGAAGACGGACCCGAGATCTGGTGCTGCGGCGAGGTTGACAGTGTTACCTTGGGGAAACTGCCCCTTGCATGTCGCTCCGCAGTCGATTCCGCGAGAATTGGACGTAACCGTGCCGGTGCCGGCGCCCGCCTTGTTGACCGTAACCGTGAAGTTTGCCACAACGCTGGCCAATGCGGCCCGGGCATTGATGCGTCCACCGGTCGACACCTTTCCACTCAAAGAAGCCTTCCGATCCACCGTGTTGAGGATTGCGTTCCTGAGTTGGGATACGGTGAGATTGGGATCAACCGAGAGCAACAAGCCGGCGAGTCCCGCCACATGCGGAGTGGCCATCGAAGTACCCTGGAGAAACTGGTAGTCCGTCGCTCCCGACGGCGGACCCGCCACACAGGCGACGCGGACATCGTCTAAATACACGCCGTCCGAGACGACGCTCCCATCCGACCCGAACCTAAATCGGAATCTTGCCGTGTTGGCTTTACCATCCGGGATGTCTCCAAAGGTCAATGGAACGAATTGTTCATCTGACGAGCCACTGAACACTCCTCCTATAGCCCAATTCGCTCCACTATTGGACGATGATTCCGTCAAAATTTCATCAACTCCTGCCTCGGTCGATAGGCGTACCTGACCGTCAAACCGGCACCCCCGTTGCCCTGTCGTACTGAACACAGGTCCCATTGCGAACGAATCGGTGTCATTTAGATAGTCAGTTCCGGGGCTGTCTGTCAGACTTCTCGGAGAGCTGAATGAGGCAGCATTAGTGAATCCCCAGGTATTATTGGTCCCCCCAAAGACATACCCGAGACTGGTCGGGTCGGAATCAAAGGTATGGAACAGAACATTCGTGACGTTTGACGTGGGCCTTGTGCTGTTGATTTTGACTCCCGGCGCGGCCACTTGGACGGTCGTGGACCCGAAATTAGAGAAGCTCGCTAATCGATCATTCTCGTCGGTAGCCGCTACCGCGATTACGTTTGCCAGCGCGGCTTTCTGTTGCCCGCTACACACTGAAGGAGCACTGAAATTAGCGGGGAAGCTCGGTACGTTGTCGTTATCTGAGTCTTCATTTCCTGCCGCTGCAACAAACAGTACGCCGGCCGCATTCGCGTCACTCACCGTTTCATAGAGAGCCAGGCTACAGTCAGGTCCGGCAAAGCTCGCGTTGATCACACGTGCCCCATTGGCGACAGCATATTGGATTGCGCTGACAATGGCGGACGTGGGTAGACTTCCCACTCCACCAGCTTTGAGGGCCATCAATCTGGCGGTCCACATGACGCCCGCCAAGCCAGTGGCATTGTTCCCTCTTGCAGCGATTGTCCCGGCAACGTGAGTGCCGTGACCGGGATTTGGTGCTGGTTGTAGCTGGTGTGGTGCGGTAAGGGCAACAGGGTCCATGGGGTCGCTGTCGTTCATGAGGAAATCCCAACCATGCACATCGTCTACCAGCCCGTTCCCATCGTCATCGACTCCATTCCCTGGGATCTCTCCTGAATTCGTCCAGATATTGGGCACGAGATCCGGATGGTCGTAGGCAATACCCGAGTCAATGACGGCGACAATCACGTTTGGACTTCCCGTGCTGATATCCCAGGCTTCCGGCGCATCGATGTCGGCATCTGCTTTTCCGGCTGTTCCATGCACAACTTGACCGATATTATGGAGACCCCATAACGTGCCAAACTGCGCATCGCTGGGAATGGTTTTCAGCCTGTAGAGATAGTTCGGTTCGGCATACTCAACGGCGGGATTACTTCGATACATCAAGACCGCTTCTTCGACCGACAAGGCACTTTCCAATTTATACTGGTGAATCACCCGGGCATTCACGGACAGCGCTCTGACTTCTTTTGCGCTCACACCTGCATTCAGAGACCTGATTCCCGAGGAGGACGCCTCATCCCTGAACTTGACGAGCACCTCTCCTGGTACATACTGGGCCGGGTGGCGCGCGCCCTGTGATAACGCCGTCATTCCGCGAGATGCCTGTTTCTGTCCCGCATGAGCCAAGCGATTTTCCAGCATGAGTCCCGACAATGCGATCACGACGGTTGCTATCCCTAGGATGGCTCTCCCGAGGCAGAGCGCGATTCTCATCACACTACTTCTGCATTTCGTACCGATAATTGGGCTCTGCATACTCGATCTCCTGATATGAAGTGAGTTGGGTGATCAAGGATTCGACCGACCGATCGTCCAAGATCCTGACGTGATAGAGGCGTCCGCGTTGAATTTCAGCGATCACGTCGATCCGGTTATCCTTCATGATGGACGCGATCCTTTCTTGAGAAATCCCGTCCTTGAACTTGACCAACACTTCGTACGGGACGAATCGTGGTGGCGAGGATTTCATAGGGCGTTCAAAGGTATGTGTCGTTGTCGTATTCTGGTTCCTTGCGTCACAGGATGTGAAGAACCATATAGCCGACACACCCATCATGATTGTGACAAGTTGTGTCATCCGATGAGATAGCGCGGGCAAACAAGTCATCGCTTTCTCCCTGAAACAGACCTGATCACTTTACTAATCTGATCAAGGCGATTACATGTAGTAGAGATGGTGTGTCAATAACTTTGATGGCTCGTTACATGCCTGCCGGGTTTCCGGGTTTCTTGTAAGTTGTTTGACGGTAGATTAAGCTGGCCATGTGTACGAGCGAGCGCTGCTCTTCCGACGATCAGTCTCTTCTCGTAGTAGGGCGTTCCACTTTTTGATGCACCCATTTGGATGAAGTGGCGGCGGTCGAGACGAAGGCTTGACCGAAGCCGAGCACAAAGTGGACGTCTTCAAGCCGCAATTCCCAGAGAGAAAAATCACCAAAGCCAAACATCATCCCGGCTTGGGAAACCGCGAGAGGTATCGCTCCTTGATCTCGCCATACGACGGTGCATCAGGTGACAACGGTGCCGCTTGACCCTGAAGGTTCATTCTTCTTAATGCGAGAAGGTTTTCCCTCGGTCCGTCCGGTTCGGCGATGAATAGCGACATATGGGGATCAACCAGCAGATGCTGGGTATGGAGCGCCAGTCGGCTGAGGTGCAGATACGCGTTGGTCCAGTCCGATCCAAACACATAGGGCACGTGCGATCCAAAGGGATGTCCGTTTCGCATCGTGAGCAGCACGCCTGTGCGAACCTCCTGCACCAGTGCCGATCATGCCCGTTGTACATCCTCACACGTGAGCGGCTGAGCCATTGCCAACCTTTCAAAAATTGAAGAAAGAACACCCTGCACGTTACGATTTCAAACGTCAAGAGGATGCCCTCATGTTTTGGTCAACCATCAGTTGCTTGAATGATGAGCGACACATTAGTTTTCTTGACTGATTGGTAGCTGAGGCCTATCGTACACAGGTGGGGGGAGTTAACGCCCCGAGGGAATATGGTTCAACAGGGGATCGAGCGTGAGGATGGTGTGCAAGCCCAGCTTGTACTGGGAAGCCTAAAGTCCTCCCAAGATCTCCGCCGTACCTAATCGTCCTCGGTTAGGTGCGTGCTCCTCCCACCCTAACGTCCAATCCAACTCCCACTCCAATCTCGACTTCTTTTCTGGCTCCACCGAGTACCGGCCATGCACGGGTGCCCGGGTACGTCCAGGCATAAATGGGACTGCCTGCTATACTTTTGGCAATTACAGCATCAATTAGATACTGAGTGTCTCTCACAATATGAAAGTCCTCATACTGGTCCTCATGAGCGGTCTTCTGTTCTGGCCGGTTATCGGGTCCGCGGAACTCTATAAATGGACCGATGACCAAGGGAATCTCCATATAACTGATACGGTGCCTCCCGTGACGCAAAAGAAGTCGGCGACTACTGTGGCGCCAATTCCTCGATCTGCATCACCGAAGAAGGCCACAGTTCGGCCGACCTTGCCTGGGCGATCTCAAGCTGAGATTCATCCCGTACCTGGCCCCCTCAGCCGTTCTCCCGCAAGCGAGGAAGTCCCAATTCAACGGCCCATGGTAGGTTTGAGTCCGAGTCAGGCAACGCTGACGAGTTCGTGGCATGTCTTCGATGGTACCCAGATGAATGCCAAGGCTCCCGTTCGGCAGTGGAAGGATGAGCAGGGCCTGGATCACTTCGTCGATGTTTTGCTGGCAACTCTGGGCAGCTCAGAAGTTGTGCCAAAGTTGGAAGGCGTTTCTGTCTCATCCTCTACCAGTAGAGCCAAAGAGCGAGCGACCGGTGTATCTCGTTCGCGTCACCAACCGGCTGAATGAAGCGAAGAACATGAATCATTGGGAACTGTACAAGAGGATATTGAGGACCCTACTTGTGGCCGTCTCCTTCCTTGCCGCCTCATCGATTCAAGATGCGGCTGGTTATCTCTCCAGAACTCCTACGGCATTCTCTGAGGATGGGCGGATCCTACTGGTCCAGATGGAGGAGCTGGTTGTCTGGGATCTTGAGACGAAGGCGCTCGTGGCGAAGATTCCAGGTCTTCACTGTGAGCAGGTCGCGTTGCTGAAACAGGAGGGATGGGTGCTGTGTGTGGAGCGCAGCGTCACCATCTACGATTGGAAGAACCGAGTCTCAGTGGCCACCATTCCACCGGAATCGCCGCAGCTCTATAGGTTGCTTGCCTATTCGAACGAGACCGATCGGATGATTCTCCGTCACGGGAATGAGGCCGTGTCCGTCTGGCAACTGGGGAAAAAGCCCGTGCCGCTCAAGCATATTGCGCTGGAGGGGAAGACAGACATGTCTTCCGTGGCCGCCTCGCCCGATACAAAGCTGTTGGCGATCGCCCAGGGCCACACCATTCACCTGCACGATCTCAGTGGGACAACCATTCGTGACGTGGCCATAGCAGACGGTAAACCGCGTGATCTCCTCTTTGCGTCGAACAGTTCTCGTTTGGCGGCGAGTGCAGGCAAAATGATTCTCCTGATCGATCCGGAGGAGGGGTCCATAGCCACGCGCGCAACGTTGACGAGCGCTGAAGGGGCACAGGGCTCTCTCACGCCCGAAGTCTTCTCGCGGGACGGTCATCGATTGGTAGCAGCCAACGGAGAATGGAGCTATGCGCTTTTCAATACTGATACGGGCGAGCTGGTGTCTGTGACCGAGTTTACCGATGCAGCTCCAGGGCGCGGGATGCGCTCACCGACACATCTTCGTGCCATCGACATTGCTGCCGATGCCGATCACTTGGTCGGGCAATCGGAGCATCTCCACACGGTACAGATCTGGGATCTACAAACTGGTGCGATGTTGCCGGACCTGTGCGGAGAGGATTGCCGCAACATGGGCCCCCGCGTTTCCTTACTCAAATGGTCTCCGACTAGGTCGAAGATCGTGGTTGGGATGAAGGGAGGCTTCAATCCTGATGTGGATGGGAAGATATCGGTTTGGGATGTTCCCTCACGTTCCCCGGAATTGGTGCTGGACCCCGGCCAACCTCAGGCCAAGGTACTGGCCAAACGAGCGACCCTACCAACATTTATTACGATGACATCTTCTCCCCCGGCTGCGCCGGCTTTCGCCCATGCACGGGCCTTGCGTGCAGTGGCGACGTCTCCCAGCGCGAATCTGCTCGTCACGAGCAGCGACGATGGACTGCTGAAAATATGGGACCCAGGGCAGGGAACTCTCTTGCGTCAATTGGCGCTGTCTGCTCCGGCACATGCGCTAGCCTTCAGCGCCGATGGCGCAATCCTGGCGGCCGGGACCATGGAAGGAGACGTACGTTTGTGGGAAACCCAGACTTGGCGTGAGTTCTCACCTTATTCAAGCAGACAAGGTCGGATCAATGCGTTGCAATTCATTCCCGGCAATCGATTTCTGGTCGTCGCCGGAAGACGACCGAAAGTGCTTGTCATAGATCTCGTCACCCGAGCGGCCGTGAAAGAGCTTGTGCATACCAGCCGTTATCCGGCCTGTGACGAGAATAGCTGTATAAAAAAGCGAGCGGTACGAAGAGAGGTCGTAGACAGTCTGAGTTTCCTGGATGGAAGTTCGTTTCTTTTGACGACCTCGCAATCCGGTTCTGTCGTCTGGGACATTACAACTTGGCGCGAGGTTGAGAAGCCGGCCGGTCTTCCGGACGCCTGGTCCGGTCTTGGCTGGAAACGTCCATTTGTCTGGATGACCACTCGCGCCGGTGTTCCGAACGCCTTTACCCTCGCTATCTGGGATACCAAGAACAATAAAGCGTTGGCGAGTTTGGATACCTTCACCCACCGGGATACGGAAATTGATAATGGGCCGGCCGTGGCGTTAGGGACAACCATGGCCGTCGACCCATCGCATCGATGGGCTGCCACCAGAGTCGGAGAACATATTTCCGTCTGGGACCTTTCGGCACAGACAAAACGAAAGACGTTCCACGTCAAAATGCCGTACCATTTTCATTGGACGAGCGACGGCAACTATTTGATCGTTGCCACACTCGACCGTAAAATCCTTGTCTGGTCAGCTGAGACCATGGAGCCGGCGCACTATCTGCGAGATCCGTCTGTCACCCACTAGGGGAATTTGTTCTTCACAAGGGCCCCTTTTCGTTCTTGTCATTCACCATCTGGTCCATTGTTTCCGCGAAAGTTTTATGATACCAACAGAGAACATTTGTTTCATGAGAGGGTGAATGGCAAAAAAGAAAGAATCCGCGTCAGAGACTGAATCGAAATCTTCCGCTTCTCGAACACACCCTGAACCAGCCGCAAAGACGAAAGTCGCCGCCAAGCCGGCGGAACGGGTCACTGCGGTTGAGATGGGGGCGCGACAGCGGGAAATCTCCGTCTCGGAGTTTTTTACGAAGAACCGGCATCTGCTCGGCTTCGACAATCCCCGCAAGGCGCTGCTGACCTGCGTCAAGGAAGCGGTCGACAATGCGCTCGATGCATGTGAGGAGGCCGGGATCCTTCCTGATGTGACGGTCAGGCTGGAGGTGGTGTCGAGCGGCGAGCCGGTTGCACCCAGCCAAGCAAGCAGGTTTCGCGTCACGGTGACCGACAACGGACCCGGCATCGTTCGGCAGCAGATTCCCAGGATTTTCGCGAAGCTGCTCTATGGGTCCAAGTTTCATCGTTTGCGGATGAGCCGTGGGCAACAGGGCATCGGTATCTCCGCAGCGGGGATGTACGGACAGCTCACGACCGGCAAGCCGGTCAAGATTATTTCCCGGATCGGCCCCAAAGCCGCCGCGCATTTCTTCGAGGTTCAGATCGATACAAAGAAGAATGAGCCGCTGGTCCACGAGAACAAACAGATCGACTGGGAGCAACCGCGAGGGACCCAAGTCACGCTGGAAGTCGAAGGCAAGTATCAGAAGGGCCGTGCCTCGGTCGATGAATGGTTGGAGCAGACTTCGATCGCAAATCCTCACGTGAAACTGCTCTACCAGACACCCGAAGGCGAGACGAAAGAGTATCCCAGGACCTATCACGAACTGCCGCCGCAACCGCGCGAGATCAAGCCCCATCCCTATGGCATCGAGTTCGGCATGTTGCTCAAGATGTTGCAGGACACGAAGAGCCATACGCTCTCCGGCTTCCTCGCCGGTGATTTTTGCCGGGTGTCCCCTCAGATGGCCGATGAAATCTGCAAGACGGCGAAGGTCTCGCCTGGCGCAAAGCCCCGTGAGCTGAAGGGGCCGGTGGCAGAAACGCTGTATAAGACGTTACAAGAAACAAAGATCATGGCGCCGCCGACCAACTGCATTTCACCGATCGGCGAGAAGGCGATCCTCGCAGGGCTCTATAAACAAATCAAAGGCGAGTTCTACACCGCGGTCAGTCGGCCACCGGCGGTCTATCGCGGCAATCCGTTCATCATCGAATCGGGGCTCGCCTATGGGAATAGACCTCAGGATCAAAATAAGCCGCAGCAGCCGGCCATGCCGAAAGCGGAAGGTGAGCACGAGGAAGAAGACTCAGAGCTCGCCCGCGTGATCCGCTACGCGAATCGAGTTCCGCTACTCTACCAGCAATCGGCCTGTTCGACGTTTAAGGCCGTCATGAGCACGACCTGGAAAAACTATGGCTTGACTCAATCGCGCGGAGCATTGCCGGGTGGACCGATGGTGATCTTCGTCCATATGGCGTCGGTCTGGGTGCCGTTTACGAGTGAATCCAAAGAGGCCATCGCCGACTACGATGAGATTCAAAAGGAAATCACCCTGGCGCTTCGTGAGTGCGGGAGGCGGTTGGGCCTCTTTGTTCGTCGGCGCGAACGGGCTGCCAGCGAATTCCGGCGACGCAATATTTTTGAACTCTATATCGAAGAAGTCGTGGATGCCTGTAACCGGCTCAAGGGAGGCAAGCTGCCGAAAGAAAAGTTGAAAGGGCAGCTCCAGAAGATTGCGAGCTCGCGGACGGGTGGCGCGAAGACCGACGAGGCGCTTGGCAAGACCGGCGGAGGGCCTGAAGGACTGCCTCACTCCATCATCGTCACAGCGGAGGGAGTCGAAGGTGAGGCGGAATTGGCGACTCAGGTTGAGGCTGATCAGGCGACAGCCGCGCCCACGCCGGAGCCGGATCTGCTGGGGAACACGCCGTCTACGGATGAGCCGGCTCCAAAAGCAAAAGCCGCCAAGGAGAACCACTCGAAAAAGTCGCCGAAGGGAGCAAAAGCGAAACCTAGTCAGATAGCGCTCTTTGAGGCACCAGACAGACAAGATAGACCAGACAGACCTAATAAACCCACTCGTGTTTCAAAGCCACGAGGAAAGAAATAGCACCATGGCGACGAAACAGAAACCAGCGACTGCCGTCGAAAAGAAGTTGATCGGCCTAGCGGACATTGTGGTCCAAGCGGCTGAGCGATCAAAGGACCCGACATTTCAGATCCCTATCCGTGCCCTCTCAAATGTGTCCTTCAATGAACGGAAGGGCCTAATTGAGATGGGGAGCAAGAAACAGGAGCGGTCGTTTTTCAACGTCGGCATGGCGAAGAAATTCATGCAAACGGTGCTGGTCGCCGATGCCCTTTCCGAATTGCAGCGGGCTGATCTGACCACGTCGCTTCGAGAAATTTACTACCGCACGAAACATACGATCAAGGACTCGCACGAGAACACCTTCGATACGCAGGATGAATCCGATCCGGTGATTGAAGATCTGGAAGTCTCCCTTGCCACGCTTCGAGAAGAGCTGCATGTACGTGCAGAGAACAGCGGCAGCATCGTCGGGCCGGTGATTTTCGGCGATGACGGCGATCGCGTTGATTGTTCAAAGCTTGGGAAAGGCGGCTACTCCGTACCGTCGATCGTGGAGCCGGAGTACCTGGAGATCCTGCGCTGCACCGCCGATTTCGTGTTGCTCGTGGAAAAGGGCACGCAGTGGAACCGGCTGTCGGAGGACAAGTTCTGGCGGCGTTATAACTGTGTACTGCTCACGGGGAACGGCCAGCCACCGAGGGGCGTGAGGCGTTTGGCGAGGCGGCTGCATGAGGAGCATCGATTGCCGGTTTATGTCCTGGTGGACAACGATCCGTGGGGATACTACATCTATTCCGTCATCAAGCAAGGTTCGATCAATCTCGCATTTGAAAGTCAGCGGATGGCGATTCCGAAGGCCAAGTTCATGGGCTTATCGAGTGCCGACCCGGAGCAGTATGAGCTGCCGCGCAATGTGGGCATCAAGCTCAACGAGAAAGACATCGCCCGCGCGAAGGAATTGATGAACTACCAGTGGTTCCAAAAGCCCGCATGGCAGGCGGAGATCAAGCGCATGCTGACGAGCGGATTGAAATACGAACTCGACTCCTTGGCGAACAAAGATTTTCAGTATCTCACCAAGAAATATCTGCCGAAAAAACTTCAGGAACGGGATTGGCTCGACTAGCCCGCATTACTCATGAGCGCTTCTACTGCAACCGCCGATACGCCGCTGCGACAAGCCTGGCCACGGTTTTCTCGTGGCCAGGCTGGCAGGCTCACCCTTCGCGACCTCGACATACTGTTTCAAGTATGCCTCGGTCTCTCAAGGCTCCGCGTGCCCGTCTCGCGTGGCGTCTTGGCGGTTTCGTCACGAACCGCCATGAATAATGCGGGCTAACCTCCCTTCCCGAGAATCGGTAACCACGCACCGGCCATGAAGAGCTTGCCAGCCTGGACCGCGCCCCTTCGTGACTGGCAGCGACGAGCTCTGTCGGCGGTCTGTACCCATCAGACCAAAGACTTTCTGGCGATGGCCACTCCTGCCGCAGGAAAGACGCGCTTTGCGCTGCGCATCGCGCACGAATTCATGGCGAAACAGGCTGCGATCCGGGTACTGGTCGTCTGCCCGACGAATCACCTCCGCACGCAATGGTCGGATGCAGCGGGGAAGATCGGTTTGCAGCTTGATCCGACTTTGACCAACGAACAGGCGGCGGAAGCGCCGGACTATCACGGCGCTGTGGTCACCTACCAACAAGTCTGTCTGGCTCCGGCGAGCTTCCAACATGTTTGCAAAAGCAAGAGGACGTTGCTCATCTTTGACGAGCTGCACCACGCGGGCGACGGCAAGAACTGGGGAAAGGCGCTACGCTCGGCGTTTGACCCGGCGGTGTTTCGGTTAATTTTGTCCGGCACGCCGTTTCGTTCGGACAACAATCCAATCCCGTTTATTCGATATGAACATGGAGAAAGCCGGGCGGATTTCGCCTATGGGTATACAGACGCCATTCGTGACAGCGTCTGCCGGCCGATCGTCTTTCCAAGCTACGAAGGTGAGTTGAGCTGGTTGTCCGACGGCCGCGAGCATCAGGCGACATTTGAGGACGGGCTGACGTTTAATCGACAGCGCGAACGACTGAAGACGGCGTTGCTTCAGGAAACCTGGCTTGGGCCGGTGATCACCGATGCCCACGCTCAATTGACCCGTCTTCGCAAACAGGAACAACCAGATGCCGGTGGACTGATCGTGTGTATGGATCAGGAACACGCACGATGGGTTGCGGACCTCGTCGGTCGTATCGTCGGCACCAAAGCAGCCGTTGCCGTGTCGGACGATCCCGCCGCCTCGCGCACGATTGAAGAGTTTGCCGACCACAAAAAGCAGCAGTGGCTGGTGGCGGTCAACATGGTGAGCGAAGGCGTAGACATTCCACGACTCCGTGTCGGCGTCTATGGGACGAACGTCATCACGGAAATGTACTTCCGACAAGTCGTCGGCCGGTTTGTTCGAATGCAGGAGGGGTTACCTAAACCGCAACGAGCGTGGCTCTATCTGCCGAAAGATCCGGTCTTAGTGCACTATGCCAAGCAGATCAAGGCAGAGCGCGATCATGTGTTGGAAGACATCATGCCGGCGAGGCAACGAGACCTTTTCGGCCGGGTCACGGTCTCAACAAACGAGTACATGCCGTTGATGGCTGTTGCCAGGATGGATAGTCTGATCGGAGGAGACGAGACGCGAGAGGAGGGCGATGCCGCTTCCGTCAGCGAACCGGCGGTCTCACTCCATGAGCAGAAGCAAGATCTGCGAGATCTTCATCGGCTGCTGGTTGCCGGCGTGGCACGAAACAGCGGAATCGATCATCGCCGGCTCAACGCGGAATTGATCGCGCGTACCGGGAGCCGGGTTGATCAGGCGACGGTCGAGCAGCTTCGGAAACGGATTCAACTGCTAAAGAGGTGGAAAGAGCGAGGGTATGACGGCAAACGGTGATCACCACTCGCACAAGGACCAGCAATAATAGTCCCGCAGTCTCAACTCATTGAAACGACGACTGTTATGGCGTATTGTTCTCAAACAAAAGTGGCGTGTGATGCGGGCAGAGAGTCGAAGATGCGGCGCTTGTGCGAATCGCGTTAAACATTGTAGGGCATCTCCATACTGAGGATCATGCAGATACAGTGGGTATTTCTCGCCGTGGCAATTGTTAGTGAAGTGATCGGAACATCCGCGCTGAAGGCTTCGGAAGGGTTTACGCGCCTGTGGCCTTCCGCTATCGTTGTTTCTGGCTATGCGTCAGCATTCTATTTTCTTTCGCTCACGCTCAAGACTATTCCGGTCGGCGTGGCCTACGCCATCTGGTCAGGCGCAGGCATCGCCTTAATTGCGTTGATTGCTTGGGTACTGTACGGCCAAGCTCTCGACCTACCGGCAATCATAGGCATGTCACTCATCGTCGCCGGCATCGTTGCCCTCAATTTCTCTTCCAACACCGTCTCTCATTCATGAGCCACCCAATCCATCATCCCGCCGAACCTGCTTAAGTCAATACGCATACCAGGCTCTATTTCATTGCTCTCTCAATTATTGACGGCTCGATTATATCTGAACCATTCAGATTGTCAGACTGAGTGAGGTGACGAGCAGACCTATGCTTTCTCACATGTCGATTACGCGACGCCAAACACATCATATCCACGCGATCAGATCGTGTCCTGCAACATATGCCGTAGCGGTCAGCTTATTACGCAATCGCACCACTCTCTTCACATACAATTTGGACGACTGTAACCAGCGATAAACAATGTGAAACCGTTGTAAATCGGCAATGTTTGAGCATCCCGAGTCTACCGTACGAAATAAGAAGAACGTCGGATGGTCGTAGGGGATACAATGTCATTGTGCCGGCAGTGGTTTCGGCTGCTCACAGGGAGGCTGAGGAGGTCTTCATCATGGGTTCATCTCTACTTCATAGGGATCGTTCTTTACCTCATAGAAGGTCGGTGCAATCGAGTACGTCGGGGGTTAAACTCGAGAGAAAGGATGGATAGAACACATGTAAACATGATCACTGCCTCAAAGGAGGGTCGCCCATGCGTATGATCGGATTGATAACGATGAGTCTGTGGTTGAGTGCTTGCTCAACGACCCCGATGTTCCCGCCAGCGGTTATGAAAGACGTCGAAACCAGCACTTTTGACGTCAAGGCCTGGGAAGCCCAGGCCTATCATCCCTCAAGCGCCACCTTCGTCTCCCACAAAGTGGAGTTGGCTGGGGAGATCATACGAGTGATTCAGAAGCCAAACGGTGTGGTCATTCTGGCCGAGGAACAGCCTCTTGATACGAATCCAGCGTCTAACCAGATGAAAACCGAACAGGACGTCGCACCCTGGTTCGCGATCACTTTTAAAGGGTCTGTAGAGCCGAGTCTGTTGCAGGTTGGTAATCGGCTGACTGTGGTCGGCATGACGTACCGAGCCGGCCAAGAAATGCTCGGCGGCGCTCCACGAATGTTGCCACACCTGATGGCGCAATGCCTTCACATCTGGAATAGCCGGGAATCGGAAATGGCAAACTTTTCTTATTATGGAGGCCCCATGGGACATCATCCTCCGGAAGAACGCACCGTCTGTCTTGAGGGTGGCGATGCTGGTTCCCCACCGCGCGGCAGCCAAGGCGACATGAAGAAGGCCCCTGGGGGCTCATGAAATAACGGCTAGAGCGTCGTTCGAGAATAGAACACGTCGCTGTATGATGGAGTCGACATGAATGGCTTCCGCACGAACGTATTACTTGCCGCAGACAACGAGCATCTCACCTTGGGCGGAGTCCTTGTCACTGGCCCCTCCAATGGAGAACTCTGGGCTCCGTCTCAAAAACATGAACATGCAACCCTCACGGTGACGGGGACTCATGTGTGTTGACGAGGTCGTACCCGGGTTCCGGCGTCACGATGCGCACCTTGGATCCTTCAAGCAACGCGGCAGTGGGGTTGTTCACGACGCGGTCGCTCGGGGAAATCCCTCCTGCGACTTCGATGATGTTGTCGAGGAGTTTGGCCACAGTGATTGTTTGCAAGTGCAAATGATCATCCTCCTTCACTACAGCCACTTGTGTGCCATGCTC
>Ga0134126_10005153_pt1 | contig 16328 bp, 15 predicted proteins | sample KB31752_FD_96881 | JGI IMG/M metagenome (GOLD analysis project Ga0134126, IMG submission 96881) | Terrestrial soil microbial communities with excess Nitrogen fertilizer from Kellogg Biological Station, Michigan, USA - KB3-175-2 | ecosystem: Environmental > Terrestrial > Soil > Unclassified ...
CCTACGACTACGCGCCCGTCGACCGCGCCCGCATCAGGGCGAACCGCGAGCGGATGGCGGTCGGCGCGCCCGCGACCGTGCTGGCGCGGCTCGAAAGCCTGATCGCCTCGACCAAAGCCGACGAACTGATGGTCACCAGCATGATGTTCGACCATGCCGCGCGCAAGCGTTCCTACGAATTGCTCGCCAAGGCCTTCGGGCTTTGACCCATTCCTCGCCTGCGCGGAGAGGCTAACCCCCGTCTGGCCTCGCGCAAAAACTCCATGCTAAACAGCGCCGCGGCGACAACCAATTCGCGCATCGTCTGTTTCAACGGGAGGTTACATTGGGTAAGCAATTCACTCTCACCACCAGCGACAAGCATTCGCTCGGCGCCTATCGCGCCGACCCGCAAGGCGCGGCGAAAGGCGGCGTGGTGGTGATCCAGGAGATTTTCGGCGTCAACCACCACATCCGCGCCGTCTGCGACCGGCTCGCCGCGCTCGGCTACGTCGCGGTGGCGCCCGCCGTGTTCGACCGCTTCGTGCGCAACTTCGAGAGCGGCTACACGCCCGACGAGATCGCCCACGCGCGCAGCTATCTCGGCAATCTCAACTGGGACAACATGGTGCACGACATGTCGGCCGCGGCCGCCGATCTCAAGGGCGTCGGTCCGAAGGCCGTCATCGGCTTCTGTATGGGCGGCACGGCTGCCTTCCTCGCCGCCTGCCGCATTCCAGGCCTGTCGGCGGCGGTGTCGTTCTACGGCGGCATGATCGGCAAGTTCGCCGACGAGAAGCCGAAATGCCCGGTGCAGATGCACTTCGGCGAAAAGGACGAAGGCATTCCGATGAGCACGGTCGACGAGATCAAGAAGAAGCAGCCGCAGGCGGAGGTCTACGTCTATCCCGGCGCCGCGCACGGATTTTATTGCGACGAACGCGCGAGCTTCAACAAAGACGCCGCCGCGTTGGCGTGGACGCGCACGCAGGAATTCCTGTCGAAGAATATGAAAAAATAGCCGGTCTTCATCCGCCATCCTTCGAGCGCCGCGCTAAGGCCGCGGTCGCCCCAGGATGGCGGGAGATCAGAACCAGCGTTCCTTGACGACGATGGTATCGCCGGGGCGCAACGTCGTGCGCAGCGGCACGTCGGCGCTGAACTGCTGTCCGGGCGTGTTGCGCGTGAGCTTGACCGCGCCCTTGCTCGCGCGCGGGGCAAAGCCGCCGGCGATCGCCACCGCCGTCTCCGCCGTCATGTTGGCGACGTAAGGATACTGGCCCGGGTTGGTCACTTCCCCGAGGATGAAGAAGGGCCGGTAGGCTTCGACCTCGACCGACACGTGCGGCTCGCGCACATAGCCCTGCTTGAGCCGGTCCGAAATCGCCTGCGATAGTTGCTGCGTCGTGTAGCCGCGCGCCGGCACGACGCCGATCAGCGGCAGGTTCACGTTGCCGCCCGCATCGACGATGTAGGAATTGGAAATGCCGTCCTGGCCGAAGACGACGATGCGCAAGCGGTCGCCGGCATCGAGCGTGTAAGGCTGCTCGGCCGGCGCATAGGCATAGCCGTAAGGCGCCGCCGCATAAGGCCCGCCCTGCGCATAGGGCTGGGCGTATTGCGGGGCGGCAGCTTGCGGCGCGGCATATTGCGAGCCTGCGTATTGCTGCGGCGGCGGCGTGTATTGCATCACGTAAGGCTGCTGGACTTGCGGCTGCGCGTAAGTCTGCGGCGCGCTGCGCTGCGTGTTGAACAGCCCGCGTCCGCCGCCCGTCGCGGGCTGCTGCGCCGGCTGCTGTGCGTATTGCGGTTGCGCGTATGCCTGCGCCGCGTATTGCGGCTGCGCATATTGCTGCTGGGCGTATTGCTGCTGCGTCACCACCGGCACCGGCTGCCCGGTGGCGGGGTCGATAATGTAGGCCGCTTGCTGGTGGCGCGCGCAGGCGCCCACCGCCAGCGACAGCGCAATGGCCAACAGAAATCGGGCTTGCCGCATCAGCTAAATCCGGGCCGGATCGACGAAATCCACGCCCGATTAACACTTTATATGGTTAAGAAAGTCTCAATGACCGTCACCCGGCGGCCGCGAGCGAGCTTGCTCCCGGCCTCCAAGGGTGCGGTCATTTGGCGGGCCGTTCGTCCTTCGAGGGCCGGCTGCGCCGGCCACCTCTGGATGACGCGCGGCTAGTGCGCAGCCGTCGCCAGCTTTGCCCCGGTGCCGATTGGGCACGACACGCCGGTCCCGCCGTGGCCGCAATAGCCGTGCGGGTTCTTCGCCAGATATTGCTGGTGATAATCCTCGGCAAAGAAGAAAGGCGGCGCGTCGGCGATCTCGGTGGTGATGGCGCCGTAACGCTTGGCGGCGAGTTCCTTCTGGTACATCGCCTTCGAGGCCTCAGCTGCTTTTTTCTGCTCCGGCGTGAAGGTGTAGATGGCGGAGCGGTACTGTGTGCCGACGTCGGCGCCCTGGCGCATGCCCTGCGTCGGGTCGTGGCCCTCCCAGAACGTCTTGAGCAAGGTCTCGTAGGAAATCTTCTTCGGGTCGTACACTACCAACACCACCTCGTTCTGGCCGGTTTGGCCGGAGCAGACCTCCTCGTAAGTCGGATTGGGCGTCACGCCGCCCGCGTAGCCCACGGCGGTGACGTGGATGCCGTCCCCGAGCTGCCAGAACGCTTTCTCCGCGCCCCAGAAGCAGCCGAGCCCGAACATCGCTTTTTGCGTGCCATCCGGATAAGGCCCCTTGAGCGCGCGGTGATTGACGAAATGATCCTTGGCAGTGGGAATCTCGTTTGCGCGGCCCGGCAGCGCCTCGGCGGCCGACGGCATGGCAATTTTCTTGAAGCCAAACATGACCTAGTCCTCCTGAAATCCGTATCCGCAATATAGGCGCGCGTGCGGCTTTTCGGAATGCCGGCGCAATCACGACTGAGGCAAGCGCGCACAAGCCCGCATCACGCGGACGAGACTTCCCCTAGCGCGCGTACCCGATCAGCGGCCGTTTGCGGCGGCCGAGCAGGATGAAAAGGATGCCGAGGACGCCGAACAGGGCCCAGCTCGGCGCCGAGAGGATGCCGGTCATGACCGGGTCCCAGAGCAGGCCGCCGGCATAGGGTTTGATCAGCGGCTCGACCTTGGCGAGGCTCGCCGCGTTGACCAGCTCCCAGACCGCACGGACGCTGGTGATGGAGACGTCATTGGCGGCAATCGACTTGGTGCCGTCGTAAATTACCAGGATAAACGCAGCCGCTAGGGCCACCAGGCCGATAAAACGTAAGAGAAAACGGATCATGGCGTCCCGGTCTGTGCTTTTGCTAGTCCGCTCCGGATTACCCCGCGGCGGGCCGCGGTTCAACCATGCGAAAAGTGCCGTCTTGCTTCGCTTGAGCTATGCACTCCGCTTCCGCTAACGTCGTCTCGGCCGGGCGTTCCGGTTCGTCGCGTAACGGAGTAGCAATGCCCGGCAAGCCCCCCGGCCGCAATCGGCCGACTTTCACCGAACAGGAAGCCCTGCAATTCCATAGCGTCGGCAAGCCCGGCAAGCTCGAGGTCGTGGCCACCAAGCCGATGGCGACGCAGCGCGATCTGTCGCTCGCCTACTCGCCCGGCGTCGCCGTGCCGGTGCTCGCCATCGCCGCCGACCCGAGCAAGGCCTACGACTACACCGACAAGGGCAATTTCGTCGCCGTCATCACCAACGGCACGGCGATCCTCGGCCTCGGCAACCGCGGCGCGCTCGCGGCAAAGCCGGTGATGGAAGGCAAGGCGGTGCTGTTCAAGCGCTTCGCCGACATCGATTCGATCGACCTCGAGGTCTCCACCGAGAACCCGGACGAGTTCATCAACTGCGTCAAGTATCTCGGCGCCGGCTGGGGCGGCATCAACCTTGAGGACATCAAGGCTCCGGAATGCTTCATCATCGAGCAGCGCTTGCGCGAGCTCATGGACATTCCCGTTTTCCACGACGACCAGCATGGCACCGCGATTATTTCCGCTGCGGGCCTCATCAACGCGCTCGACCTGACCGGGCGCGACATCAAGAACACCAAGCTCGTCTGCCACGGCGCCGGCGCCGCCGGCATTGCCTGCCTCGAACTGCTCAAGTCGATCGGCTTTGCGCCGGAAAACCTCATCCTCTGCGACACCAAGGGCGTGATCTATCAGGGCCGCACCGACGGCATGAACCAGTGGAAGTCGGGCTACGCGGTCAAGACCAAGGCACGCACGCTGGCCGAGGCGCTGGAAGGCGCCGACGTCTTCTACGGCCTCTCCGCCAAGGGCGCGATGACCAAGGCGATGGTCAAATCGATGGCCGACAAGCCGATCATCTTCGCCATGGCCAACCCCGATCCCGAGATCACCGTCGAGGAAGTGGCCGAAATCCGCGACGACGCCATCATGGCGACCGGCCGTTCGGATTATCCGAACCAGGTCAACAACGTGCTCGGCTTTCCCTTCATCTTCCGCGGCGCGCTCGATGTGCGCGCCTCCACCATCAATATGGAAATGAAGATCGCGGCGGCGCGCGCGCTCGCCGATCTCGCGCGCGAGGACGTGCCGGACGAGGTCGTCGCCACCTATGGCGGGCGGCTCAAGTTCGGACCCGACTACATCATTCCGACGCCGTTCGACCCGCGGCTGATTTCCACCGTGCCGCCGGCGGTGGCGAAAGCGGCGATGGACACCGGCGTCGCGCGCAAACCGATCGTCGACATGGATGCCTACCGCCACCAGTTGAACGCGCGGCGCGACCCCATTGCCGGCGCCATGGTGCAGGTCTATGCGCGCCTGCGCCGTTCGCCCAAGCGTGTCGTCTTCGCCGAGGGCGAGGAGGAACAGGTGATCCGCGCCGCGGCGAGCTTTGTTCACCAGGGGCTCGGCACCGCGCTGCTGTGCGGGCGCGAGGAGCGCGTCAAAGCCACTGCGAAAGAGGCGGGCGTCGAGCTCGACGACAACATCGAGATCGTCAACGCGGCGCTGTCCAAGCGCAACGCCGTCTATCTCAACTACCTCTACGAGAGGCTGCAACGGCGCGGTTTCCTGCTGCGCGACTGCCAGCGGCTGGTCAACACCGACCGCAATTATTTCGCCGCCTGCATGGTCGCCTCCGGCGACGCCGACGCCATGGTGACGGGCGTCACGCGCAGCTTCTCCGTGGCGCTCGAAGACGTGCGCAACGTCATCGACGCCAAACCCGGCCACCGCGTCATCGGCCTGTCGATGGTGGTGGCGCGCGGGCGCACGGTGCTGGTTGCCGATACCGCGGTCACCGAAATGCCGACGGCGGAGGAATTGGCCGAGATCGCGGTCGAGGCGGCCGGCGTCGCCCGCCGGCTCGGCTACGAGCCGCGGCTTGCGATGCTCGCGTTCTCGACCTTCGGCAATCCGAAGGGCGAGCGCTCGACGCGCGTCATCGAAGCGGTGCGCCTGCTCGACCGCCGCCGCGTCGATTTCGAATACGACGGCGACATGGCCGCCGACGTCGCGCTCAATCCGGAGTTGGCGACGGCCTATCCGTTCTGCCGGCTCTCCGGCCCCGCCAACGTGCTGGTGATGCCGGCATTCCACTCCGCCTCGATCTCGACCAAGATGCTGCAGGAGCTCGGCGGCGCGACCGTCATCGGTCCGCTGCTGGTCGGCCTCGACCAGCCGGTGCAGATCGTCGGCCTCGGCGCCAAGGACAACCAGCTCGTCAACATGGCGGCGCTCGCCGCCTACAATGTGAGCGGCTAGCGCGAGGAGCGATGCGTCATGGCGACGCAACCGGCAGGCCCGCGTCTGACGTCCCTTGCGCCGCAGTTTCTGGTCGACGACCTCGACCGCGAGATCGTCTTCTATCGCGACGTGCTCGGCTTCACCTTCGGCAAGCCCTGGAAGGACATCTACGCCATCGGCAGGCGCGACGGTCTTGAACTGCATCTCAAGAAGGCGCCAAAGACCGTTGCCGACCGCGCCAACCGGCGCGCCCGCGAGCATCTCGACGCCTAGGCGGGCGTCGCCGGCATCGAGGCGCTGTACGCGCAATGCGTCGCGAAAGGCGCGACGATTCTCAAGCCCTTGGCGGCGACCGCCTGGGGCACTAAAGATTTCTACGTCGAAGACCCGGAAGGCTATATTTTCGGCTTCGGCGAATAACGACGGATAACGACATGAGCCAAGCGAAATTGGGCGGCGTGATCGCCGCCATTGCCACCCCGATCGAGGAGGCCGGCGCGCCCGACCACAAGCGCGCGACCGGGCTCGCCCGCTTCCTGCTCGACAACGGCTGCGACGCCCTCAACGTGCTGGGAACGACCGGGGAGGCCGTCTCGTTCTCGCTCGAGGAGCGCAAGGGCCTGATGAGCGCCTACAAGGCCGCCTCGCTGCCGCTCGACCGGCTGATGGTCGGCACGGGAGCTGCCGCCCTTGCCGACGCCGTGGCGCTGACGCGCCATGCGGCCGATCTGGGCTTTGCCGGCGCGCTGGTGCTGCCGCCATTTTACTACAAAGGCGTGCCCGACGACGGACTGGCCGCCTATATCGACGCGCTGGTCAAGGCGACGGCGGCAAAGCCGATCCCGATCTATCTTTATCATTTCCCGGCGATGTCGGGGCTGCCCTGGCACGTCGCGCTCATCCGCCGGCTGCTCGCGGCCCACCCCACACGCATCGTGGGCTTAAAGGATTCCTCCGGCGACATGGCTTACGCGCGCTCGGCCGCGGCCATCTCGAAGGACTTCGCGGTGTTTCCCTCGACCGAGGCTTGCCTGCTGGAGGCCAAGCGCGGCGATTTCGCCGGCTGCATCTCGGCGACCGCCAACTTGAACGCCGATCTGTGTGCGCGCGCCTGGCGGCAGGGCGACCAGGCCGCGCTCGAGGCGGCTGTTGCCATCCGCAAGCTGTTCGACGGCAAGCCGCTGGTGCCCGGCGTGAAGGCGCTGCTCGCGCATATCCACGGCGACCCGGCGCTGGCGAAGGTCAAGCCGCCGCTCGCGGCCTTTTCCGCCGGCGACCGCGCCGCGGTCATTGCCGGCCACGACGCGGTGCGGGCCAAACGCGTGGCCTGAACCGCACGATCCCGAAAAGTGGCCGCCGCTTTCCGGAAAAGACCGTGCGCAATCAAGGCTTTTTACGCCGTTGACGCGCCGGGAGGGCCTTACTATAAGCCTCAGCCGTGGCGGCGAGGGCTCTCGCCGCCCGCATTTTATTCAAACGAAACGATTGCCATCCGGGATTTGTGAAGCCCGGGCAATCGTTTGCAACGAGAGCATAATGGCCAATACAAGTTCAGCCCGCAAAGCGACCCGCAAAATCGCGCGCAAGACGGAAATCAACAAGGCGCGCCGGACCCTGCTGCGCAATTCGATGCGCAAGGTCGAGGAAGCGATCGCCTCGGGCGACCGCAAGGCGGCGCTGGCGGCGATGAAGGAAGCCGAGCCAGTCATCATGCGGGCGGCGCAACGAAATGTGGTGCACAAGAACAGCGCCAGCCGCAAAGTCTCGCGCCTGACCCATCGCATCGCCAAGTTGGCCAAGTAAAGTTGGCCAAGTAAAGTCGGTCAAGCGAAGGCGGCCAGGCAAATACGGCCCGACGTTTCGTTCCCGTCGAGTTCGGCCGCGAATAGTCCATCACAATTTTTTTGGTCGGCGCGCTTTTTCCGCGACTGAAATTTCAAAACTGCGACGCCCGATTGCACGGCGTTGCAAATTCGTCACAACACATCAAAAAAATTTTCTTGCGTCGATTTTGCTGGACGGGTTTTGCCGTCGCCGCCGTTCCCGAAACTTTGCGCGCCGGGGCTACCCTGATTTTTCGCACATGGATTTTTCCGGTTTGAGAACGACTTAATGCACATGCCGAGCGAGGGACCCGAAAATCCTTACGTGACGGGCATTTTCGGCGTGACGGCTTTGCGAATTATTTACGACAGCAGGCGGCCCAGGATGCATGCCGGGTGCGCGAGATTCTCCGCGACTCATCAACGTGTTGGAAAAAAATTGTTTCATCTTGCATTTGTCGCGGCGGCGCATTTTTCGCGCGAGGCCGCGCGTCATGCGCGGTGAATCCCGTTGCGGGGCGATGTTGCTTGTGTATCGTTACTCACGCACTCGGAATTCTTCGGGCGCCATCAGGACAAGGGTTCGCGAAACGCTCATGAGCGAATGAGAACGGCTATGGTTTGGCTGCTTGCCGACCAATCGCCGGTTCAAGGACGCGCATGATGCGAATGACTGGATGCGAACAACCTGATGCGGCGAAAAGCCGGTGCGCGATAAACGATCGGGTGCAAACCCGAATGACAATCGGGGGGTAAATCATGCTGGGGCTTGAAAAAAAACCGCGACCTTTTGCTGGACACATATCCTGCACGGTGGCCGGCAATGGTTCCGAGTGCGGTCTTGCCCTGGATGAAAGCCCAATCGACAGCGAACCCGGCGTGCGCCACGCAATCTCCACGGCGCGCCCGAAAATCTCCACGTTCCCCTTCATCACTCCGCAAATGCGTCGCCGCCCGGCGACCAGGGCGCAGCAACCTCGACCTTGAAGCCGGTGCGCATCCGCCGGGCTTGCCCCCGCGGAACCGCAGAGCCCCGCGGCACCGTCTTCGAGTGAGTGATGTTGCGTTTCGTACCCGGCGCGTTAGCGGCACCCTCGCCGCCAAGCCGATCCGCAGAGTCCGTTTCAACCCTAAATTCGGAAAAGAGAAGATAAAAATGTCGAACGCGGATCAGGATCGCTGGTCACGGGTCAGAAACCGCCTGCGCGGGGAATTGGGCGAGGATGTCTATACGAGCTGGTTTGCCCGCATGGATTTGGAGGCGATCGAGGAGGGAACAGTCCGCATGTCGGTACCGACCCGTTTCCTCAAGAGCTGGATCCAGTCGCATTATGCCGAGCGGGTGCTGACCTGCTGGCAGGCCGAGGCGGAAAGTGTCGGCCGGATTGAGCTGATCGTGCGTTCTGCCGTGGTGCGGAGCAACATCGTCAAGCCAAAGCCGGAGCTCGAAACCCCGGCCAATGGCGGCCATTACAGCAACGGCGCCGGGCGTCCGATGTCGGTCGGCGATCCGAGCGTGCACGAGGCGCTCGGCGGCTCGCCGCTCGACGCGCGGCTGTCGTTCGACACCTTCGTGGTCGGCCGTTCCAATACGCTCGCCCAGGCCGCCGCCAAGCAGGTTGCCGTCGCCAAACGCGGCGAGCCGGTGATGTTCAACCCGCTCTATATCCATGCCGGCGTCGGCCTCGGCAAAACCCACTTGCTGCAAGCCATCACCTGGGCGGGCAATGCCGCCGGCGAGCGCAAGGTCCTCTATCTTACCGCCGAAAAGTTCATGTACGGCTTTGTTTCGGCGCTGCGCACGCAGACCGCGCTCGCCTTCAAGGAAGCCCTGCGCGGCATCGGCGTTTTGGTCATCGACGACCTGCAATTCCTGCAAGGCAAGTCGACGCAGGCCGAATTCTGCCACACCCTCAATGCCCTGATCGACGCCGGCCGGCAGGTGGTGATCGCCTCCGACCGCCCGCCTTCGGACCTCGAAAGCCTCGACGACCGCGTGCGCTCGCGTCTGGCCGGCGGTCTGGTGGTGGAGATGGGCTCGCTCGGCGAGGAGTTGCGGTTCGAAATCCTCAAGGCCCGGGTGATGGCGGCGCGCCAGCACCACCCCGGGTTCGATGTGCCGCTGCCGGTGCTCGCCTATATCGCCAAGACCGTGACCCATAACGGCCGCGACCTCGAAGGCGCACTCAACCGCCTGCTGGCGCATAACAAGCTCACCGGCCATGCGGTGACCCTGGAGATGGCCGAACGCGAGGTGCGCGACCTGATCCGCCCGCAGGAACCCAAGCGGGTCAAGATCGAGGACATCCAGCGGGTGGTGGCGCGCCAGTATAACGTCAGCCGCTCGGACCTGCTGTCGTCTCGCCGCACCGCCAATGTCGTGCGCCCGCGTCAGGTGGCGATGTATCTGGCCAAGACCCTCACTTTGCGCTCGCTGCCGGAAATCGGCCGCAGGTTCGGCGGCCGCGACCACACCACCGTCCTGCACGCGGTGCGCAAGATCGAGGGCCTGGTCGGCAACGACATGGCGCTCGCCGAGGAGATCGAAATCCTCAAGCGGTTGTTGCAGGAGTAGCCCGCCCGCGTCCCGGGCGCAGCGCAGCGTGAAACGGTGCGCTGCTGACCCGGGACCGTTACGCCGGACCGGCGCCTGGAACGGCCCCGGATCGGGGCCGCACCACTTCGTGCTGCGGCGCGTCCGGGGCACGACCTCCTGTGGACCTTAACCCTCGTCGCTCTTGCGGTTTCCGCCGCACCTTGCCACCTTTGCTCCCCGGCCTTCCGGCCGGCTTGACGCCGGATTTCAGGCGCCGAAGCGGATCACTCCATGAAAGTTACAGTCGAGCGAGCCGAATTGTTGAAGTCGCTGGGCCACGTGCATCGCGTGGTCGAGCGCCGCAATACCATTCCGATCCTCGCCAACGTGCTGATCAAGGCCGACAAGGGCAAGCTGAGCCTGAAGGCGACCGACCTCGACCTCGAAGTCACCGACTCGATCGCAGCCGAAGTCTCCCCGGGCGGCGCCACCACCGTGCCGGCGCATATGTTCTACGACATCGTGCGCAAGCTGCCCGAGGGCGCGCAGATCGTGGTCGAGGGCTCCGGCGAGCGCGCCGTGCTCTCCTTGCGCGCGGGCCGCTCGCGCTTCACCTTGCAGACGCTGCCCGAAAGCGATTTCCCCGATCTTGCCGCCGGCGACATGACGCATTCGTTCGCGCTCGCCGCCGCCGACTTGAAGCGGCTGATCGACAAGACCCAGTTCGCCATCTCGACCGAAGAGACGCGCTACTACCTCAACGGCATCTATCTGCACGCCGCGGGCACGAGCAAGAACCCGACACTGCGCGCGGTGGCGACCGACGGGCATCGGCTGGCGCAGGTCGAATTGCCGCTGCCGGCGGGCGCCTCCGGCATGCCGGGCATCATCGTGCCGCGCAAGACCGTGGGCGAGGTGCAGAAGCTGATCGAGACCGGCGAAGGCGAGATCGCGATCGAACTGTCGACCGGCAAGATCCGTTTCAGCATCGGCGACGTCGTGCTCACCTCCAAGCTGATCGACGGCACCTTCCCGGACTATGCGCGCGTCATCCCAGTCAACAACGACAAGGATCTGACCGTCGACAAGAAGGATTTCGAGGCCGCCGTCGATCGCGTCTCCACCGTGTCGAGCGAGCGCGGCCGCGCCGTCAAGCTCGCGATCACCAGCGGACGGTTGGTGCTCTCGGTGACCAACCCCGACTCGGGCAGCGCCACCGAGGAGCTCGAAGTCGACTACAGCGCCGACGCCATCGATATCGGCTTTAACTCGCGCTATCTCCTCGACATCGCGGCGCAGATCGAGGGCGAGGTCGCCGTGCTCAAGCTCGCCGATCCGGGCTCGCCGACGCTGATCCAGGACAAGGACGCCAAGGGCGCGCTCTACGTGTTGATGCCGATGCGGGTCTAGGGTCAGTTAGGGCGGCCCGCTTCGCTTCGTCCCAATTTGTTGCTTCGCCGCGCAACGACGCGATGGACGTTGCTGGATTCCATTAAACTGTCGTGCGGCGTTGGCCCGTTTCGAGCGAAAGCAAATATCGCTTTGCGTCCAGACCACCAGCAAAACCGGTCAAGGAGCCATCCGAGCCAATCGCGCGATGGCACGGTGCGATAATCGACAGCGGATTCCTGCCGTTGGCGGCACCTACCGCGCGTGAGGCTTTTCGATTTCCGATCTGCTTTGCCAGATCGCCGTAGCTGCGGGTTTCACCGTAAGGAATGGCCAGCAAAGCCTGCCAGACTTTTCGCTGGAATTCGGTGCCTTTGAACTCAAGAGGAACGCTGAACGAGGTGCGCTCACCAGCGAAGTACTCCCCCAATTCCCGCTCAGCCTGGATGAGAATGGGATGATTGGCATCCGGGGAAAGTTCTCCCAAGCGAACACGCGCGGGATTATCGTTCTCCCATAAAAGAGCAACGAGCCCATTATCGCTGGCAACGAGTTTCAGCGCGCCAACCGGTGATGATATCGTCTTGGTGACATAAGTCATCGTGACCTTCCGGGTTGAAACCAACACGATAGTTGTCACGTCAGGCGCAGATTACCACCCGAAAGCTGGCAAACTTCAAATAGCTCCGGACCAGTTGAAATCGGATCTTCTCGAATTGGCTTTGTGGCGGTCGCGGTTGGCTGCTAGCGGACAGCGTGTGGCGGTTGCGGATGATACCGCAAATATCGAACTTGCGGACGCCGGGTCAGGCCGGGCAAGCTGTCGCGTGACGATTGCTGGGATGGCGCAATGCAAATCGGAATGATCGGGCTTGGCCGGATGGGGGCGTATATCGCGCGCCGCCTGATGCAGCATGGCCACGGCGTAGTGGCTTTCGACCGGTCAGGCCCCGCGGTCGCGGAACTGGCGGCCGCCGGCGCCGGGGCCGGACAATCGATCGAAGACGTCGTCAAAAAGTTGAAAGCGCCGCGCGCGGTGTGGGTGATGCTGCCGGCGGGCGAGGCCACGGAAACGACGATCGGTCAGCTTGGTGATCTGCTCGGGCCCGGCGATACGGTCATCGACGGCGGCAACACGTTCTGGCGCGACGACCTGCGGCGCGCGGCCTCGCTCAAGCGGCGTTCCGTGCATCATCTCGACGTCGGCACCAGCGGCGGCGTGCTCGGCCGCGAAAGCGGCTACTGCCTGATGATCGGCGGCGACAAAGACGCCGTGCAAAAGCTCGCTCCGGTATTTGCCGCGCTGGCGCCGGGTGGCGGCGATGAGGCGTCGCCCGCGACGCAAGGCTGGCTGCACGTCGGCGGCAACGGCGCCGGCCATTTCGTCAAGATGGTGCACAACGGCATCGAATACGCCCTGATGCAGGCCTATGCCGAGGGCTTCCAGATTCTGAAAGAGACCGACGCCGCCGCCCTGCCCGCCGGCGAACGCTTCAACCTCGACATCGCCGGCATCGCCGAGGTCTGGCGGCACGGCAGCATCGTCTCCTCGCGGCTGCTCGACGTGATCGCTGCCGCGCTCGGCAAGGACCAGGCGTTGCGGGATTTTTCCGGCGTGGTCGAAGACACCGGCGAAGGCCGCTGGACCGTGCAGACCGCGATCGAGCGCGCCATCCCGGCGATGGCGCTGACCACCGCGCTCAACGCGCGCTTCCGCTCGCGCCGCGAGGGCAATTTCGCCGACAAGCTGATTTCGGCGATGCGCCGCGGCTTCGGCGGCCATGCCGAAGCGAAAGGCAAGACCTGATGCTGGCTAATCCGCACACGCAGCAGCGCTGGAGCGCGGCGATCGTCGTCATGGGCGTGTCCGGCGCCGGCAAGAGCACCGTCGCCTCGCGGCTCGCCAAGCGGCTCAACCGTCCGCTGGTCGAAGGCGATTCGCTGCATCCGCGGCAGAACGTGGAAAAGATGAAACAGGGCATCCCGCTCGCCGACGAGGACCGGTTGCCCTGGTTGCAGGCGATCGCCGCGCGCATCGATCGGGCGCGCGCCGATCAAGAGCCGATCATCGTCACTTGTTCGGCGCTCAAGCGCGATTATCGGTCCCTGCTAGCCGACCACCACGCCGATGTAGGTTTTGTCTATCTCAAGGGCGCGAAAGAATTGATCGCCAAGCGCCTCGCCAGCCGCAAGAATCATTTCATGCCCGCGACCTTGCTCGACAGCCAATTCGCCGCCTTGCAGGAACCGACCATCGACGAACCATCGATCATGATCGGCATTGATCCGGCCCCCGATGAGATCGTCGAGGCGATCGTCGCGATGGTCACGCTGGAGGGACGGCCGTAATCTCGGCTAACCTGCCCGGATGACCGCCGCTTTTATCCGCCGCCTGACGCTGACGAATTTCCGCAGCTATCACAACGCCATAATCACGCTCGATCAGGCCGGCCCGGTGGTCCTCACCGGCTCAAACGGTGCCGGAAAGACCAATTTGATCGAGGCGATTTCGCTTTTCGCGCCCGGCCGCGGCCTGCGCCGCGCCACGATGGAGGAAATCGCATTTTCCGAGGGCGACGGCGCCTGGGCGTCCTCCGCCGAAATCGAGGGCATGCTGGGGCTCGCCACGCTCGGCACCGGCATCGATCCGCCGGTGGGCGAGGATTCCTCGCCCACGCGCAAATGCCGCGTCGACCGCGAGGCCGTCTCCTCCGCCGCGGCCTTTGCCGACCACCTGCGCGTGGTGTGGCTGACGCCGGCGATGGACCCGCTGTTCAACGGTCCAGCGTCCGAGCGGCGGCGCTTTCTCGACCGCCTCGTGCTTGCCGTCGATGCGCAGCATTCAAGCCGCGTCGCAGCCCTCGAGCGCTCATTGCGCTCGCGCAACCGGCTGCTCGAGGACAGCGGCAGCGATCCGCACTGGCTCGACGCCATCGAACACGAGACCGCCGAAGTTGCGGTGGCGGTCGCGGCGGCGCGCGCTGAAACGGTCGCGCGTCTGTCCGCGGCGCTCGGCACAGCCCGCGAGGCGCAATTCCCCGACGCCGAGATCGCGCTGCAAGGCTGGATGGAAACGCTTTTGCCGGCGCACAGCGCAACCGACATCGAGGACCGCTACCGCGCGCTGCTGAAAGAAAATCGCGCGCGCGACGCCGCCGCCGGCCGCACGCTCGATGGCCCGCATCTGTCCGACCTCGCCGTCACCCACGCCGGCAAGGGCATTCCCGCGCGCGAAGCCTCCACCGGCGAGCAAAAGGCGCTGCTTATTCGCCTCGTGCTCGCACATGCCGGGCTGATCAAGGAGATGACCGGCTTTGCGCCGCTCCTGTTGCTCGACGAGGTCGTCGCGCATCTCGATCCCTCGCGCCGCGCCGCGCTCTACGACGCGCTCGCCGGCCTCGGCGCGCAAGTCTGGATGACCGGCGCCGACCCGGCTGCATTCGGCGACATCCTCACCCGCGCGAACGTTTTCGACGTTCGCCCCGGCGCGGTCGAACCGCGGCGATAAAGTTCCTCCGCATTCGGTTCCATTGCTCGCAACGACTTGAGAGTGGATGTGCCGGAACCATCGCTTGCCTGCCGCCTTTATTTCACAGGAGGTCACCAACTGGGGCTAGACGATGAACGACAAGTCAAAAGCCAGACAGATGCGGCGCGCCGTCGACCGCGTCATGGCGCGCCGGGCAACCGATCTCGATCGCATCGAGTATCTGGCGCTTGCGCTCGATCTTTACGCGCAGCCGGTTCCCGATTACGAACCGCGTCTGCCGCCCCACATCGTCGAGCTGTTGCACGGCGGCAGCGATCACGATTCGCCGAGCAGTTCCCGCCGCTGCCGCTCCGAGGCATCGGAATAGCGGCGCAGCGCGTGCGCTTCCGTCAAAAGGCCGATCACCTGTCCACGCTCCGGCGTATCGACGACCGCGAGTGCTTCCGCTTCCGTCCGGTCGAAGACGGCGATCGCCTCCTGCGCCGTCATCTGCGGCAGCAGCGCGTTGTCGGCATGGTGGAGAATGTCGTGCACCGAGGCCGTCGCAGCGAGTTCGGCCGCATGCGCTTCCGGCAGCAGCACCATTCCGGCGTAACGGCCGTCGTCATCGATGGCGATGACCTGGCTGGTCGAACCGAGCGGAAACGCCTCGCGAAACGACGATATTTGCGTCTCAACCGGCACCGTGCGCACGTCGGCGCGCATCATCTGGGCGACGGTCAAATCCCTGATCCAGCCGACATCGGCGGCGCTGCGGATGGTTTCGCCGCGCAGATGGAATCGCCAGGTCGTGAAGGAATAGCCGAAAAATTCGCGCGTCACCTGCATCGATATGATGACCGCGACCAGCACCGCCGTGGTCAGCCACAGGTCGCCCGTGCTTTCGAGTGCGATGAAGGTCATGGTCAGCGGCCCGCCGATCACCGCCACCGACAGAGCCGAGAGGCCGATGATGGCATAGGCGTCGGCGTTGGCGTGCGACCCCGGCCAAATCGTGCCGAGGCCGACGGCGAAAAGCTGGCCGCCCAGCGCGCCGAGCAGGAGCGAAGCAAAAAATAAACCGCCGCGAAATCCGGAGCCGAGCGAGACGATCGAGGCAAGCGTCTTGAGCACGAAGATCGTCGCGATCATCGCAATCGGCAGCTTGAAAATGCCGGTGAGATGCAGCGCGCCGTGCCCGGAGGACATCACCTGCGGCGACACCATTGCCAGCATACCGACGATCACGCCGCCAACCATAGGCCGCAAGGCCGGCTTGACGCGCAGCCGCGCGAACAACAGCTCGCAAGCGGCGACGCCGCGCATGACGATGATTCCGAAGACCGCGGCCAGCAAGCCGACGCCGGCGGCGATGACGATGTCGTGCACGGCAAGCGTCGATACCGCTCCGGTTTCG
>Ga0134126_10005154_pt1 | contig 16326 bp, 15 predicted proteins | sample KB31752_FD_96881 | JGI IMG/M metagenome (GOLD analysis project Ga0134126, IMG submission 96881) | Terrestrial soil microbial communities with excess Nitrogen fertilizer from Kellogg Biological Station, Michigan, USA - KB3-175-2 | ecosystem: Environmental > Terrestrial > Soil > Unclassified ...
AGGCGGACGTCAGATCGTCCTCACCAGCGATCGACCCCCAGGTGAAATTCCCGGCCTGGAAGCTCGCTTAGTAAGTCGATTTCAATGGGGCATGGTCGCTGATATCGAGCCGCCAGATCTCGAGCACCGTATCGCAATTCTTCAGAATAAGGCCCATCTTGACCATCTCGAACTGACCATTCCAGATGATGTTATCCAATTCATCGCTCATCATATTTGGTCGAGTGTTCGCGAACTCGAGGGAAGCATAATCAGACTGCTCGCATATGCTTCTCTAAAACACCTTCCCATTTCCGTCGATCTTGCTCGCCAAGCACTTCGTGACAAGCTCAAAACTTCGACTGAGACTACAGACTCAGATCCAGGTTATCTCAGTATCAACACCATTCAGACAGCTGTTGCTCGTGAATGGGGAGTTACCATAGAAGCTCTTTGCTCAAAGACACGTACCAAGCAACTAACAGTTCCTAGACAGGCCGCAATGTTTTTGATTCGAGACCTACTTGGATTACAGCTTGTCGAAATCGGTACAGCATTTGGCGGACGCGATCATTCAACCGTCATTCACAGCTTGGAAAAAGTACAGGAGCTACGACAGGATCCCGACTTCAACCGCAGAATAAATCAACTCTCTACAGCTCTTCGAGCATTACCTCGATAATTCTCAACATATTCACAACGATTCACCAACGATTTCTTAAAGCTTACTGCTATACCAGCACAGGCTTTACCTGACTTCTCAACACGTTCACATCGTCTACTGCTACTACTAGTATTTCTTTTTATAGAACAAAAGCAGTAGAACCAACAATCCACGAACTCAGGAGCTGGAATGCGTTTCACGATCGCTCGTGAGAAGCTCCAGGAAGGACTGACTGCAGTAGCTGCGAGTGTGCCGGCTAAGACAACGTTACCTGTCTTGGCAAATTTGCTTGTGGAAACAACAGAGAGAGGGATCCGACTATCTGGGACGGATCTGGACATGGCAGTTAGCACTGAGCTAATGGCCGACGTTGATGTTCAAGGTGCAATTACGATTCCGGCGAAGAAACTCGCGGAGATTGTTCGTGAGCTCCCGTCAGCTCCTGTGAAGATCAGTGCGAGTGGTGAGCAGAAGGTAGTACTCGAGTGCAGTCGCTCGAAGTTCAAATTGTTAGGTCTCCCGAAGGATGAATTTCCAAGCTTCCCAATCATTCGCTTTGGCGAAAGCTGGCGAATTCGATCTGGAGATCTTCAGAAGCTGATTAGTCATACAGCGTTTGCATCTTCTGTTGAAGAAAGCCGGCCAATTCTCAATGGTGTCCTGTGGGAGCTGCGATCGGATCACATGCGGATGGTTGCTACTAATGGGCATCGTTTGGCGAAGATGGAGATCCCGATTAATGCGTCGGGAGTTCCATCTAGTGACTTGATCATTCCTCCCAAGGCTCTCGAGCAGATACGACGGTTATTCCCAGCTGAGGAGGAGTTGGAAATTGCACGGGGTGAAAATCATCTTGGGTTTAGATCTCCGTTCACCGCGGTATATACGCGGCTAATCGAGGGCCCGTACCCGAACTATGAGCAAGTAATTCCGAAGGACAACGATCGAATTGCACTTGCCGATCGCAATGCATTGATCCAGGCGTTGAAGAGAATGTCTGTGATTGCCTCGGATCAGACACATCGAATTCGGATGTCTTTTAATTCGGGAATGCTCAAGTTCAGTGTGCAGACTCCGGATCTAGGTGAAGCGCAGGATGAGTTACCAATTAATTTTGAAGGTGACTCGCTCGATATAGGCTTTAATGCCACCTATCTTCTGGATATTCTCCGAAACCTGCCGACGGATGAAGTACGACTGACTTTTAAAGCGCCGGAACGAGCAGCAACGGTTGAACCTGTTGGATGGGATGATCCTGCGAAGTACATGTGCTTGATTATGCCACTTCGACTCGTTGATTAGTCGGTAGGCAGCGACGATAGTTGAAGTGACATCCACCTGTCAGCGCTTTGTCGCGAGTGTATACGCTATTTCGCGATGATTCTCGTCACTCCGTGTTGTCGGAATGGAAATATTCCGCGACTGGTTATTACGGATAGTGAGAGATCTGATGTTCCGTCGCTTTGCAGTACGAGACCGGTTTCCGGTCGATTAGAAGAGTTCCAAGCCCTGTACCACTTCCTTTAGCGGTAACTGGATTCTGCGAATCCTGTTGAAGTCCATCTATTTCGATCTGCGTGGTGCGGTGAATCTCGAGAGCATGTCTTTCCTGCCATGAACTCTGTCTGACCAATGTGTAGCTATGGATGATCTGTTGCCTCAACGGCGTCTTGCCATGGCAGACGACAACGGTTGATGTGTCGGTCCAGTAATCTCCAATCCCGATCGGTGTTGATGGAGAGGAAGCAAGAAGGTCAAAGAGACGAACGAATCTCGGGCTGATCCCTCCTTTACAAGATGATGACTGCGCTGTCTGGAGATTAGTGATCTGACCTTGTGGAGAAACCGTAGCGGTCAAGTCAAGTGCCTGGTCTCCATTGGCTGTCGAATCGATATGGAGCCGAATGCCAGGTGGATTACCTGGTGTAATGGAAAGTCCGTAAATACTGGTGGAGACGAAGGGGACCTCTTTCCTGGTCGTGTCTGTGCTAACCGAAACGACTGAGCTGTCATCGATTTGGTAGGACGTTACATGCAGCTTGGAGCCTAATTTCCAACGGAACTGTTCCGGAGTCTTTACAACAGTTGTGACCGGAGCTGATGTAGGTGGTATGATGATATTATGTGGTTTTGAACATCCCTGGGAGGAAATTGTCAGGGTTAGAATCATTGCCATGGATACTTGATGATTCATCGCCTCATACCCCGGATACTTCGTTAGTGAACGTCCGACCGAGTTCCAGCTACAACATCAGTCGTGATATGTCTGAGAATAACTAATCTCCGACAATCGAAAGATCATCGGAGATTAGTTGGTACAAGAGGACGATCTATAAGCCGGGTTCTGTCGAATGATCTTCTATTCGGACGGTCATTTCTCTCCGCGCACGATCACTCGTGTGCTGTAGCAGCCTACCCACGGCGTCTTGATCGAGGTGGGCCACCTCTCGCCGCTTATTTGGCCTTGCTCCAATCGGGGTTTACCATGCCGCAATTATTGCTAATTGCGCGGTGAGCTCTTACCTCGCCTTTTCACCCTTGCCGAACAACGCTTCCGCTAATCGGCGGTTTATTTTCTGTGGCACTCTCCGTCACTGTTTGTTCTGCGAACAGAAGAACACAGTGCCCAGGTGTTACCTGGCGATTTGCCCTTCGGAGCCCGGACTTTCCTCGATGAAGTGTGACCTCCGTCGCGACCGTCCGATCGTCCTCCTTGTTCTCTAATATAGCAGCATTCTACCGGCCCAAACTGCTCTGAACGTAGCAGTCATCGAAGAGAGATCTCACGTCTCGCTGACGATACGCTGACGCATGGAAATACGGTGGAGATGTCTAGATGGTCGAGTCTCTTCCACTGGCAGGATACTTTCCATGCAATCTCTTTCGGGCATCCCTGGTCGTTTCCTGACGCCAGTTGCGACAATGCTCTTGCCTGGCGAGCGATCACGTGTCGATGCAGCAGGCGATGGCTTCTATCGCACAGTGCATCGTGATTCGATTGATGACATCATCAGTGATCTTCGAGCACAACGTGTAAGTGCTGTGCTCGTATCGGTAACTCGCTGCGGAGCGGAGGACGATGCGTCCAGATTCGGTCGCATCGTCCGTGAGTTCCCGAGAATCCCAGCCGTCGCGCTTCTCACACAGTTCGAAGCTGGAACACCTAGAGCTGTCTTGTCCCTGGGACAATCAGGAGTCCGCTCTCTGGTAGATGTCAGACAGCCAAGTGGGTGGCATGAGCTTCGAGAAGTACTCATGCGGGACCGTACTCGGGACATCGAAAAAATCGCTCTGGCGCAGCTATCTCTCGATTTGGTAGGTGCTCCAGATGATTGTTGGACGTTCTTTGAAACGATCTTTCAGCCCGGACTGCGAACTAGCACAATCCGGATGCTTGCAGACGAACTGCGTGTCGTCCCGAGCACCCTCATGAGTCGTTTTTTTCGGGCACGACTGCCCGCGCCGAAGCGCTATCTGGCAATGGCGCGTTTGACACATGCTGCGCGGGTCTTTGAGAATCCGGGACTATCCGTAGCAAATGTTGCGAATCATCTGGAGTACTCCTCACCCCAGAGTTTTGGTCGCCACGTGCGAACTTTTCTCTCGATCACGGCATTGGAGTTTCGTCAACGATACGACGGTGAGGGGATGCTTCATCGCTTTCGCGATGAGCTGATTCTCCCGTTCGTAAGTACGTTGAGGTCGTTCAGTCCTCTCACCGAAGGACTGCGGTGGCTTACTACGACAGCCGGAGCCAAACGGTCAATCCATCGGGGGGATAAGAGGTAGCAGCTCCTGCGCGGTTACCAGAGCAATCACCTGGAATCCTTTTTCTTCGATCGCTTGTCGCCCTCCCTCATCTCTGTCGACGAGCGCGAGCACGCCATTCACGATTCCACCAGCACTCTGAACTGCTGCGATAGCTTGAAGAGCCGAGCCACCGGTGGTGATGACGTCCTCCACTACGACAACATGATCTCCCGATCGAAATGGCCCTTCGATCAGCTTACCTGTGCCGTATTTTTTTGATTCTTTACGCACGGTAAATGCGCGTAACGGCTCACCAGCCGTCAACGCACTTGCGTAGCTCACGGCGTAGGAGATGGGATCGGCTCCCAAGGTCAACCCACCTATCGAGTCAACGCTCCAAGAGGAGCGAATCGCCTGGAGTCCGAGGTTGCCTATCAGAACGAGCCCTTCGGGGCTCATTGTCGTTAAACGAGCATCGATATACAGTGTTGATTGTCTGCCCGAGGCGAGAGTGAATTGCCCTCGCCGGGCGGACCGAGTCGCGAGCAGATGAATGAGTCGGGTATGTTCGGTCTGCAGCGTCATTCGGGAAGCGTTGGTGGCGGGAAGATGAACGTGATTCAAGACTGCAATTTACGCGGGGTTTCCGGAGCATCATGCCGATAGAGATCTCCAAACTACGACCCTCGTCTGTCGCACTGGCAGTATCGCTTCTCTTTGCACTGGGTGGAATCTTTGCGATTGATCGAGCACTCGCTGATGCGAATCGATCACAGGTGCGGATTCAGGCCGTGGAGGCAGCAGCTCGAGTCGAAAGCTTTCTCACGGTTCATGCACAGGCGTTGCAATCCGTCCGTGGATTGTATCTGGATTCCAGCCGCGAGGTGAACGAAGAGCAATTCCGCTCACTCCTGCAGTCGCTCGTTCAGTACGCTCCAGCCTTCCGGCGTGTGTGGCTGAGCGATTCGCTGGGAAACATTCGCTTTCAGGAATTGCTTGGAACGGAGGGAACCGCACTCCCGGAGGGAATGAACGTCGACACGATTCAGCAGCAACCATTTGGCAGCGCAATTCAACGTGCGCGAGCGTCCAAGAAAACACAGATCTCGTCGATCGGAAATCTTGGTAGTGGTGAGCGCGGACTGTTGCTTGTGCAACCACTGTTCATTCATGACCGGTTCATCGGATACGCAGGTGGTACGCTCACGAGTGAGAGCATTCTGAAGTATGTGGAACGCCAGGAACCACAGCTACACGGTCAGCTTTTCATCGTCACCATGTCCGATACCATTCGCGCTTCTGCTTTTCTGCTGCGTCACCGATTACCCGTGGATTCTGCTTCGGCAAGCATTCGTATTCCTGGTGGTGACACATGGCGCCTCATTGCCGTTCAACAGGCGACTAATCAGAGCATTCAGTTTCTACTCAGGGGCGATGAGAATGCAACGCTAGGCACTCTGCTCATCGGTCTTCTTCACGAACGCAGACAGGGACTTCGACTTGCCGAACGAAGCACCGAGCTCGAGCGACTTTCGAGCGAGTTGCTGCGAGCGAATCGCGTAAAAAGTGAATTCCTTGCGAACGTCTCGCACGAATTGCGGACTCCGCTAAATGCGATCGTCGGATTCGTCGAGCTGCTTCGTGACGGAGTATATGGTGATCTCAATACTCGTCAGGCAGGGCCTGTCGAACGAATCGCATCGTCTGCGAATCACCTGCGTCAACTGGTGGATCAGATCCTCGATCTGGCCAAAATGGCTGCAGGTCGACTGGAGGTACAGTGGGAGCTCGTCGAGCTCCAGTCCTTCGTGCTCGACCTGACAAGTGAGATCGAAGCCCTGCTTGCCGAGCGAGGTCTCGCCTTGTCGCTCTCCATGAGCGCTTCGCTACCGCGCATTCGTACCGATCCAATGCATCTGCGGCAGATCATGCTGAATCTCCTCGGGAACGCGTTGAAATTCACGCCCTCGGGCGGTATTTCGGTTCGCGCTCGTCTCATTGAGGCCAACGCCGAAACTGCAATCGACACAGGCTCGACGATGGTCCTGCCTCACGGCACCTGGATCGCCCTGGAGGTAGCGGACACAGGGGTAGGTATCGCCAAGAACGATCAGGGGCGGATTTTCGAGGAGTTCGAGCAGGTCAATGCCGGTCCACGTACAGACTCCGTTCAGCGCGGTACCGGGCTTGGGCTCCCGATCTCTCGTCGGCTCGCGCGGCTACTGGGCGGTGAGATCACGATTGTCAGTGAAGCCGGCAAAGGATCGACTTTTACGATCTGGCTACCCGTAACGGGACAAGCGAAGAACTCCGGGGTATTCAGCGCCTGGGGCAAGGCAACGAAATCGGTGTTCCATGTGCCCGGCATCGGTGATTCGTCGAGCTTGTGATCAGCTCTTGTCCGTGCGCTTGATGATGGACTTCACTCGCGAAAACAAAGACGTCTTTCCTGCATCGAGCGGCGGTGCGTTAATGCACGCTCGAAGCGCGGTGGCGAATGCAACGACATCAGGGTAGCGATCGGATGGATTGCGCGATAATGCCTTCATGATGACTGCTTCAACCGATGCCGGGACCGTAGTGCCTTTTCGAGCACTGTTGAGCGGTATGGGCGGCTGCGAGAGCAGCTGCGCGAACATTTCTCGCTGGGACTTACCCGCATACGGAAGGCAACCGGAAAGCAGGTAATAGGCGATCGTTGCCAGACTGTATTGATCTGCAGCCGATGTCACCAGCTGTCCCGAAAGTGCCTCTGGTGCCACATACATGAGCGTTCCCACAAAGAATCCGGCACGCGTCAAACGTTCCTCTGGAGCCTGATCGGACTGTGCGGCGATTCCAAAATCGAGCAGCTTCGCCCGTTTGGAGGCCGGATCGTACATGATGTTATCAGGCTTCAGGTCCCGATGAATGATGCCGGCGGAGTGCACCGCATACACGGCATCGGCGATCTGACCGATGATTTCGCCGACTTCCTCGGGAGGAAGCGGAACGTGCTGCTTGGCGTACTTTTCGAGGAGCTCACCCAGAGCCCACTCGATGGCAAGAAAATGAACTCCCGGGCCTGCTTCGCCAATTTCAATCGTGCGAACCACATTCGGATGTGAGACACGCGTGCCATATGTTGCTTCGCGAAGAAATCGCGCGACCGCGGTTCGATCCGTTCGCAGCTTTTCCTTCAACACCTTGACGGCAGCGATGCCATGGGTCGGGTGCTCGGCGCGATACACTACTGCCGTTCCCCCTTCTCCGACCATATCCTGCAGTGCATATCCGGCGAGTGTCGTGCCGGTAAGATTTTCTCGGCTCACGCGCCGAAGCTAATCGTACCACCGGAAGGGAGCAAGCGAGCACCCACGTACCCGACTGTGGATGCTGCCGGAACAATCACTCGATGGGAGCAACGGGACCTATGTCCGTAACACTCTGTGGTTCACGGCGACTGTGGCTGTCGGCCCTCTCCGGATTGCTCGTGGTCGGGTGCTCTCCGCGAACACACAATGGCGGCCGCGCAGCTGGTGGGGAGGGCAACAGGCGAGTCTCCCCGAGCGACTCCAACTCTGCGCCCGATCCGAGTGCCTTCTATCGGCAACTCGGAATGATCGCGCAAAGCGGCACATTCCCGTTCGTCGGGCAAGTGCGCTACCTCGCCGGGAGTAGTGCGGACAGTACGCTGGCGCTGATCACGCTTTCGTTCGCGAATCGTGTCCTGACCTTCACCGGAGATGGAACCGGCCAGCGTGCCGCGTACAACGTGACGATCGATCTGACGCAGGGAACGACGACGATTCGTCATCTCGACGTTCACAAGGTGATCCGGGTCGCCTCGTTTCACGAGACCCAACGCGAAGACGAAAGCGTGATCTTTCAGCAATTCCTGCAAGCTGCACCGGGCACCTATTCGCTCTCGATCGCGGTGCGGGACGAAGGCAGTGGTAACGGAAATTCCCAGCAGATGACGATAACCGTTCCACAGCTTGGCTCGCACAGCCTGTCGACACCGATCAGTGTCTATCAGGTAACGCCGAGGACGCGTACGGACACCGTGCCGGCGTTGATCGCGAATCCGCGATCGATCATCGTGCTCGGTCGTGATACCCTGGCAGGACTCTACCTGGAGGGATACGGACTCCCGGACACCGAGCGCGTGAGTGTAACCGTGCGCAACGATGCGCACGCGGTGATTCTGCGCGACACGGTCAAACTGGTGCGTCAGGGCTCGTTGTCGTCCGCGCTCCTGGACTTCCCAGTCGCGAGCATCGGTGTTGGGCCTGTCTCCGTGCTCGCGTCGCTGGTGGGATCATCGGATAGCGTTCAGGCCCCTCTCTTCCTGAGCTTCGGTGATGCCTTCGGCATCACGAGCTTCGAAGAGTTGTTGAGCTATCTGCGTTTCTTCACAACACCTGAACGTCTCCAGGCGCTGCGCGATACGCCACCGGAGCAACGAGCAGCAGCGTGGGCGGCGTTCTGGAAGCAAACGGACCCCAATCCAGCAACGCAGGAGCATGAAGCGCTTCGCGATTATTTCAAGCGGATCGCGACGGCGAACGGCCGCTATGCGGAGAAGGGAATCCCGGGATGGCTCACCGATCGCGGAAGGGTCTACGTGACGTTGGGTGAGCCGGATCAGGCCGGACAGCAGATTGGAGCGACATCCGCCCGCGGCCGGGCTGAGATCTGGGTTTACACGCAGTACAATCTGCGGCTGGTGTTCACGAGCCAGGGGGCGGCGGGGCGATACCGGCTTACCGCCTCCAGCGAAGCCGATTTCGAACGTGTCGTAAAGCGCGAGCAGTCCCGCTAAGGAGCGGTGGTTGTACACATTGAGAACAAAGGTATTTCTACGGGGACTAAAATCGCCGTCGTGCAGACCGCACCGTCGAGCCTCGTCTTGACAAAATCGCACTTCGTTCCTATATAGGCGCCGCAAGCCGGCCCCGGCCTGCCCCTCCCGATGCAGTGAGGGCGAGAGAAGCAACCGATCCACGCGCAGGAGAACGGCGATGGCAAAGGGCAAGGTGAAGTGGTTCAATGATGCCAAGGGTTTCGGTTTCATCGAGCAAGAGGGTGGCGAAGACGTCTTCGTGCATTTCTCGTCCATCACCATGGATGGCTTCAAGACACTCGCTGAGGGACAGGAAGTGGAATTCGAGATTCAAACGGGTGCAAAAGGTCTTCACGCGACAAACGTTCAGCGCGTGTAAGCAGTAGCAGCAGCCGGGCTGGCATTCGATGGATAGCGGGGCGAGCTTTCATTCATGCAGCCCCGCCTTCCGACATCACCGCGACTCTTCCTCATTGACGGATACGCGCTGATTTATCGCGCGTTTTTCGCGCTCATCTCACGTCCATTGACGACGAGCCGCGGTGAAAACACGTCCGCGGCGTGGGGCGTGGTGAATTTCCTCCAGCGGCTTCTCGATACCCATCGGCCCGAATATCTCGGGTGGGTGCACGACTCGGGACTGTCCTTTCGGCACGAACAATATCCCGCCTACAAGGCAACGCGCGAAAAGCTCGGTGAGGAACTGCAGGCAGATTTTGATCGCGGCATGGAGCGCATCGAAGAGCTGCTGCAAGCGTTCAACGTTCGGGTGCTGTCGCTGGAAGGATTCGAAGCCGATGATGTGATCGGAACTCTCGCGCGACAGGGTGTCGACGCCGGCGTGAACGTCGTGATCGTATCCGGCGACAAGGATTTCTATCAGCTCGTCCGGCCCGGCGTGTGGCTGCTGAACCCTGGCCGCGGCGGCCCCGCGAGCGTCGAAGAACAGTGGGTCGGGATGGAAAATGCGAGCGAGCGCCTGGGCGTGCCGCCGCATCACGTCACCGACTATCTTGCGCTCGTAGGAGATTCGTCCGACAACGTGCCCGGTGTTCGAGGCATCGGCGACAAGACCGCGGGTGACCTCATCGGCACCTACGGCGCGCTGGAGAACATTCTCGAGCATGCTGGCGAGATCACCAAGAAGCGCCCGCGCGAGGCGCTTCTCGCGCACGAGTCCGATGCTCGGCTGTCAAAGCAATTAGTCACCATTCGCGAAGATCTCGCGATACCGCTCGAGCTCGAAACGCTGACGCTCGCCCAACCGGATCACGCGAGGCTGCGCGACCTCTTCGTGGAGCTCGAGTTTCACGGGCTGGCGAAGGATCACGCCATCAGCGCGCCCGCCCTCCCGCGCGAGACGAGCTACACGACGGTGGATACGCTGCCGGAACTCGAGGCGATGCTGCGTCGCATCGAGTCGGTTCCATACATCGCCGTGGACACCGAGACGGTCATCGAGTTGGGGAGCCCGCAGATCGTTGATCCACTGCGATCGACTCTCGTATCGATTTCGATCGCAGTCGCACCCGGCGAGGCGTTCTATCTGCCGCTGCGACATCGGGAGCGCCAGCGGGAGCAGCACGAGCTCCTCACCGACATGTCGGGTGATCGATCGCCCACCGATGCACCGGAGGACCGCGGGCTGGTGCGGGGAGGCGATGAACCCGAGCCGGCCAAAAAGAAGAATGTCCGGAAGAAGCCGGCGAACGCGAGCGAGCCATCGGGTATCGCTGCCCGTATGCTCGCCGAGCGCAAGCACGAGATTCGAAATCTCCCGCCATTGCTTTCCGACGAGATGGCTCCGCTGCGAGCGATGCTCGAGAATCCTTCGATTCGAAAAGTTGCGCAAAATGCGAAATACGATCTGCTCGCGCTTCGCCGTGCGGGCGTGACGCTTCGCGGACTCGACTTCGATACGATGATCGCCAGTTACGTGCTGGACCCGGGCCGCCGATCGCACGGGCTCGACGTGCTCGCGCTCGAGTTTCTCGAACACACCATGACGTCGTACGAGGATCTCTGCGGCAAGGGAAAGGGTGCGGTACCGTTCGACGAATGTCCGATCGAGGCCGCTCGCGACTACTCTTGCGAAGACGCCGATATGACGTTTCAGCTGCGCGCGGTCTTCGAGCCACAGCTCGAGACGTACGCGCTGCTGCCGCTGTTCAACGACATCGAAATTCCGTTGATCGATGTGCTCGCGGACATGGAATGGGCGGGTATCGCGATCAACTCCAGCTGGTTCGCATCGCTCAAGGAACGATTCACTCGCGAGCGCCAGCGCGTGGAGCAGGAGATCTATGTAACCGCCGGCATGGAGTTCAACATCAACTCGAACCTGCAGCTGCGGCAGGTTCTTTTCGAGAAGCTCGAGCTGCCAATGCTCAAGCGCACCGCAACCGGTCCGTCCACCGACGCGAGCGTGCTGCAGGAGCTGGCCGAGATGGGGCACGCGTTGCCGGAGCAGCTCATGGAGTATCGCGAGCTCGCGAAACTGGAGAATACGTATCTCGACGCGCTGCCGGCTCTCGTGCATCCAAACACCCAGCGGATCCATACATCGTTCAACCAGACGGTTGCAACGACGGGGCGGCTCTCCTCGAGCGATCCGAACCTCCAGAACATCCCGATCCGGCGGGAGCTCGGACGCGACATCCGGCGTGGATTCGTGCCGCGTGAAGGGTGGATGCTCCTCGCCGCCGACTACTCGCAGATCGAGCTCCGATTGCTGGCACATCTGTCGGCGGATCCGGCGTTCGTCAGCGCATTCCGCGCTGGTGGCGACATCCATCGACAGACCGCATCGATCATCTTCGGCGTCCCTCTCGAAGAGGTGACCTCGGAAATGCGCGCGCGCGCGAAGACCATCAACTTCGCAACGATTTACGGCCAGGGAGCCAACGCACTGTCGAGGCAACTGCGCATCGAGCACGCGGACGCCCGGCGATTCATCGATGAATACTTCGAGCGCTTTCAGGGAATTCGCGCCTATCTCGATTCGATGGTCGCATTCGCGCGCGAGCACGGATACGTGCAAACGATCTTCGGGCGCCGCCGGTACATTCCGGAGCTGCGCGATCGGAATTTCAACGTTCGCGCATTCGGAGAGCGGACGGCCACGAACTCGCCCATTCAGGGCTCCGCGGCAGATCTCATCAAGATCGCCATGATTCGTATTCACTCACTCTTCGCTCGCTAAGCCGTCGAATCGAGGATGCTCCTGCAGGTACACGATGAGCTGGTCTTTGAAGCTCCACCAGCGGAGCTGGAAGTAGTGTCGGAGATGGTGCGTCGTGAGATGGAGTCGGCTGCCCAGCTCTCGGTTCCGCTGGTGGTCGACCTCGGAGCGGGAAGCAACTGGCTCGAGACGAAACAGTGAGGAGTCGAACGAAGGGAGGATGAGACGTTGGAACAGGCGGATCGTCTCTAATCTCAGGCGCCTTCACTGTGCACCAGTCTGATCGCACGTAGGATGACCGCGCCTGCCAGCCCTCCCAACGCTCACCAGGATAAGCCACCGAGCGAATGTCGCCCCGCCGTCGTTCCGGGTTCTCGCTGATCGAGCTCTTCGTGGTGCTTGTCGTCATCGGCATCCTCGTGGGCTTGTCCATCCCGCGAATGCACCAGTTCAAGCATCAGTTCTACATCACGACGATGATCTCGGACCTGCGGAATCTCGCTGCAACCGAGGAGGGTTACTGGAGCACTGGCGATTCATACACATCGGACATGAGCGCGCTGCACTTTAACGTCACCCCAGGCGTGTGGGTGACCTTCGTGCAGGCCGACAGCCTTGGCTGGTCCGCCTCGGCGACCCACGATGGCGATAGTTCCAGCTGCGCGATCTACTACGGCAATGCGCCACCGCTGGCACCCGCCACCGTGAAGAACTTCATCGGCTGTAGCAAGTAATCCATTTCCAGGCGTCCTTGCAGATTGCCGGATGACTGGCAATTTAACCGGTCAAATTTGCCGGGCGGCCCGGTGTTGGAAGGCGTAAGCTCCAATCCCACAAACAGTTAGCCATGCGGACTGAGCGGGGCATTTCGCTTGCTTTGTACTCCACCGCGACCAACTGCTACTCACGGTGGAGCATTACATGCCTAAGTCACGAAAATCCGGCTTTACACTAATCGAGCTTCTGATCGTCGTGTTGATCATCGGAATCCTCGCGTCCATCGCGATTCCGAAGTTCTCGTCCACGAAGGGTCAGGCATTCCTCGCAGCCATGCGCAGCGATCTGCGGAACCTGGCGACCGCCGAGGAGAGTTACTACTACTCGAACAACGTGTACAGCAACGACCTCTCGCAGCTCAACTACGTCACCTCGACGGGGGTCACGATCGTAGTGCCGGAAGCGACTTCTGGCGGCTGGTCCGCAACTGCGACGCACCAGTCGCTGGGCGCGGAAAAGTGCACGGTGTATTTTGGTACTGCGACCGCCGTTGCTCCATCCACGCTCGAGGGGCGCATCACCTGTAACTGATTCCCGATGGACTACGATCGTCCGTATCGCGAGTTCGCCTCACGCCGGGAGGGGATGATCTTCGCGATGGACGGCGGATTGTGGCTGCACCGTCACATTTGGAAGGGACGCCCGATGGCGCATCTCGTGTCGACTGATCGAGACCGACTGATGCAGTACGGACGCCATGCTGGCCTCCCCGCTTCCCGTCTCCAATACAGACCGCTCAAGGATCCACGCACCGGCGCTCGACGCGAGGCGTGGCATTGGGATCTCGTCGGCGATCTGCTTCCGCCGCGATGAGCGCGCTACACGTTGACGGGTGGGATCCGGCGGGAAAGATTCATCGGATGTCTGCCCGCTCGATCCTCGCGCTCGTCATCACGCTCGTCGTTCTGGGTGCGTGCGAGCGCAAATCCACCGCGAAGTCTTCAGAGACAACGACAAACGCGCCGACACCACCATCGCCGGAGGCGCCCGCAACACGCGCAGTGACTGCTCCGTCGACGTGGGATTCGTCGGCCGGTCCCGTCATGTTCGTACGCGGCAACACGGCTGCAGAGGCGTACGTCGTCTTCCCCGCGATTACGGATAGCACGCCGTCGGACGAGGTGCACTTCGATTCAGCGCTTGCGCGAAACACATCCGTGGAGCTCTTCGAGCGCGCGGGTGGCGGCGACACGGCGCGCATTGGCGTCATGTCCGGGGGCGAGTGGGACGCGGACCAGTGTATCGAGTGGCCCGCTGCGAAAGTGTTCGCGGCGTCCGGCAGCGCGGCTTCTTCCGGCTGGACGGTCGCATTTCTGAAGGGTCGCGCGAGAGCGATTCCGCTCGACACGATCGAGACGATGGCGCACGCCGATTCCGCGCAGCTTGCGGCGGACATTACCCGACTGGTCTCGACGGTTCCGAACGACACTGCGCGAACCTTCCGCGGAATTCCGTACGCGGTGCGCACGGCGTATCGCTTCACGCCGGCTGCTGGCGTCGACGGAGTGGTAGCGGACGTCGTGCGTACGCTGAACCAGGAGGCGACTCCGCTCGAGGAGCACACGCTCATAGTGGGTGAGCGCCCGAGCGGATCGACCGGGTCGTATCGGCTTGCATATCGTGAAGTGACCGCGGGCTCGGATGAGACGCTCGAGAGCTCCGATGTGCTGGCGGCGGTGTCGATCGGTACGCCTCCGCACGTGGACCTGGTGCTCGCGCGAGAGGGTTACGAGTCGAATGCGTACGCGCTGCTCGAGCGACGGGCCGACGGCAGCTGGCGACTGCGCTGGACGAGCGCGCACACGGGGTGTTGAGTGGCGATTCGCGCTCTGCTACGTGTGAACGAGGCGCACGAGTAGCACTTCCGCCGGACAGTTCACCCGCACCGGCAGCACGACACCCACGCCCGTGGTGACGTAGAGCCGTACCGGCGATCGCGACACCCAGCCGCTCGCCGATGAGGCATCGCAGATCGAGCAATGTCGCGCGGGCGCACCGAACATCGGCAAGACGATCTGGCCGCCATGCGTGTGTCCGGAAATCACGAGATCGGCGCGTGCGTGATGCGAGAGCTCCAATACTCCGTCCGGATTGTGCGACAGGACGACGCGCGGAACGTCGGGCGCGAGCGACGCGCATCCTCCGTCGGGATCGATCTCTCCGTGCGTGAAGTCATCGACACCGCCGACGCCGAGCATCGCATCGCCGCGATGAATCGTGACGCATTCGTTCACGAGCACGCGTGCGCCGAGCGAACGAAGCCACGCGGTGACCTTCGCAGCATCGTAGTCGTAGTCGTGATTTCCGAGAATCGCGAGGACGCCGTCGCGTGCGCGAAGCGTGCGCAACGGCATGGACATCGGAGGGAGCGCCCATTCGTACAGCCATCGCGACAGCGTCGGGAATCGTGAGTGCGACAACGCATAGTCGCCGAGAAGTACGATGAGATCGGGTGCGGCATCGTTGGCGAGATTCACGGCGCGTGCGAGCAGAGTGGCGGGGAGGATCGTTCCGCCATAGTGCAGATCGCTCAGGATCGCGATCGAGTATCCGTCGAGCTCCGGCGCGAGGCCGTTTATGGGGACATCGATGCGCGTGAGTCGTACTGCGATCGGCGCCGTGAAGACGGCGCGCGCAACCGTGATCGCGAGCGCGAGAGCGAAGAGTGCGGCGATCACGGTCCACATCGTCATCGACGATCCCTCGACGACTGTTTCGAGGGATGCTCGCTCGTCACAGTCCGGTGGGAACGTCGATAAAAATGGTGGGCAGATCGAACGTGCTGCCGACGTGATCGGCAAGCGCGCGAACGCCGAGCGTCTCGGTGGCGTAGTGACCGGCGTAGATGATGACGATCCCGAGCTCGTCGGCATCGACCGCGGTCCAATGCGGGCCTTCGCCGACGATGAGTGTGTCGATGTTGTGCTCGACGGCTTCGCGCAGCGTGTCCGCGGATGCGCCGGCGCCGGTGCAGATCGCCCAGCGGTTCGTCATTCGGTTCGGCTCCGCATGCGAGTTTCGCGCGCGTCCCCCCCATCGCTCGGCGAATGCGCCCGCGCGCGCGATGAGATCGATGGTAGCGATACGCGTGTCGCCGCGCACGCCGATGTCGATGGTCTTGAAGCGCGCGAAGCCGCTGGATGGTTCGAG
>Ga0134126_10005155_pt1 | contig 16321 bp, 14 predicted proteins | sample KB31752_FD_96881 | JGI IMG/M metagenome (GOLD analysis project Ga0134126, IMG submission 96881) | Terrestrial soil microbial communities with excess Nitrogen fertilizer from Kellogg Biological Station, Michigan, USA - KB3-175-2 | ecosystem: Environmental > Terrestrial > Soil > Unclassified ...
GACCGGCAGGGGCTCGTCGGAGGGGTGCTTGGCCGCCAGGGCCTTCATGCGCTTAGATTGTTTCGTCATTGCGGCGTTTTGGATGTTGGATTTTGGATTTTTCCGACGCGGGAAGATCGCCCCGCTCAGCCCTCGACCACCAGGCCCATGCTTCTCGCGGTGCCTTCGATCATCCGCTTGGCGTGGACGACATCGCGAGCATTGAGATCGGCCAGCTTGAGCTTGACGATCTCTTCGATCTGCGCGGAGGTCACCTTGCCGACCTTCTCGCGGTTCGGCACGCCCGAACCCTTGGCGATGCTGGCCGCCTGCTTCAACAGCGCCGCGGCGGGCGGGCTTTTGGTGACGAAGTCGAAGCTGCGGTCGTTGTAGACGCTGACCACCACCGGGATCGGCATCCCGCCCGCCTCGCGAGTGCGTTCGTTGAACTGCATCACGAACTGCCCGAGATTCACGCCGAACCGGCCGAGCGCGGTGCCGACCGGCGGGGCCGGCGTGGCCTGGCCGCCGGGCACTTGAAACTTCACCTGAGCTACGAGTTGCTTTGCCATTAGAGCGATTCGATCTGCCAGTATTCCAATTCAACCGGAGTCGACCGGCCAAAAATATTGATCATCACGGTCACGCGGCCGTTGGCCTCGTCGATCGTGTCCACGTCGCCTTCGAAATTCTCGAACGTGCCTTCTTTGATTTTGACGCGGTCGCCGGCGTTGAAGTCGATCTTCAACTTCGGCGCCTCGTCGCTCTTGTCTTCCTGCTTCGCCACGATCTTGCTGACTTCATGCGGCAGCATCGGCGTCGGCTTGCCGCCCGAGCCCGTGAAGTCGCCGATGCCGGGCGTCTCGCGGACCAGGAACCACGTGTCTTCGTTCAACTCCATGTGGACGACGATGTAGCCGGGGTACAGCTTGCGCTTGACCACCCGCTTCTTGCCGTTCTTGAACTCGGAAACCATCTCGATCGGCACGATGATTTCGTCGAAAGCATCTTGCAAACCGGCGACCGCGATCCGCCGCTGCAGGGCGTCGCGGATCGAATCCTCGCGGTTGCTTTGGACCTTCAGAATGTACCAACGCTTTTCGCCGAGCGGCCGCCCTTCGGGCTCTGGTTCCGGCGCCGGCGTTTCCGGCGCCGACCTTTTCGGTTCTGCCGCCTCAACCTCTTCCTCTTCGGACTCTGCCGCTTCCTGCTCTCGCTCCGCCTCGCTTGGGCCGACGTCCACAGACTCGGCGGACGCCGACGACCGATCCGCCTCGGAAGCGAAATGGGCTTCCTCCGCGACCGGCGCATCGTCGAGGTCAGCGGCCGAATTGTCTGGCTCGTCGATCACGAAAAATCCCCCCTCGAATACAACCGACCCCTACGAACAACCGGCCCCCTCGGAAACCGAGCGGCGTCAGCCGCCCGGTTTAAGCACTCCCAACGCCGTCAACAACATTTGCCACAGCAGATCGTAAGCGTACAACGTGGCCGCCAGGCCGAACATCGTCACCATCACGACCATCGAACTGCGAAACAGTTCCGTGCGCGAGGGCCACGAGACCTTGTTCATCTCCGCCTCGACCGCAATCAAAAAGTCGGCGAACCGCGGCAGATTCACGACCCGGTAACACAGCCACCAGCCAATCACCAGGAACGCGCCGGCCGCACCCGTTCGCACCGAAGTCGAACGGTCGGACAGAAAATCCTGCAACGTCCAGGCGCCCAACGCGACCGTGACCGCCAGCGCGGCGAAGGTCACTTGGCGCGCAATACGGCCCTGGCTGCGCTTGTAAATGCCGAGACTGCACAAGTCTCGCCACATCGGATTCGCTACGGCGTTTTCTTTCACGTTTCAACCTCGTCCCTGGGGTTGCTCGCATCTCGGGGTTGTAAGTTTGCGGTCGTAAGTTCGTCGTGCATCGGCCGGCCCGTTCGGCCGGCCGATGCACGAGAGTGACTGGCAGGGGCGGCGGGAATCGAACTCGCAACCTCTGGTTTTGGAGACCAGCGCTCTGCCAATTGAGCTACACCCCTAAGTGTTAGTTTTCAGTTTTCAGTTTTCAGTGATTCAGTTGCTGCAAACTGAACACCGAACACGGAACACTACTCGATGATCTTCGTGACCACGCCCGAACCGACCGTCTTGCCGCCTTCGCGAATGGCGAAGCGGACGCCGTCGTCCATGGCGATCGGATTGATCAATTCGATGCTCAGCTTGGCGTTGTCGCCCGGCATGCACATCTCGACGTCGCCCACCAGGTTCGCCGATCCGGTCACGTCCGTCGTGCGGAAGTAGAACTGCGGCCGGTAGCCGCTGAAGAACGGCGTGTGGCGGCCGCCTTCTTCCTTCGACAGCACGTACACCTCGGCCTCGAACTTGGTGTGCGGGGTGATCGAACCAGGCTTGGCGAGCACTTGGCCGCGCTCGATGTCCTCGCGCTTCAAACCTCGCAATAGGCAGCCGACGTTGTCGCCCGCCTGCCCTTGGTCGAGCGTCTTGTTGAACATTTCCACGCCCGTGCAGATCGTCTTGAACGGCTTCTTGGCCAAGCCGATGATCTCGACTTCGTCGCCGACGTGGACGATGCCGCGCTCGATGCGCCCCGTGGCGACCGTGCCGCGGCCTTCGATCGAGAACACGTCTTCGACCGCCATCAGGAACGGCTTGTCGACTTCGCGAACCGGCTCGGGAATGTAGGCGTCGATGGCGTCCATCAATTCGCTAATGCACTTGCTGGCCGCGGGATCCTTGGGATTGTCGTAGGCCGGCTTCGAGGCGCCGCGAATGATCGGCACCTCGTCGCCCGGAAAGCCGTAGTGAGTCAGCAATTCGCGGAGTTCCAACTCGACGAGCTCCAGCAGTTCTTCGTCGTCGACCAGGTCGACCTTGTTCAAAAAGACGACCAAAGCCGGCACGCCGACCTGCCGAGCCAGCAAAATATGCTCGCGCGTCTGGGGCATCGGGCCGTCGGCGGCTGACACGACCAGGATCGCGCCGTCCATTTGGGCGGCGCCGGTGATCATGTTTTTGATGAAGTCGGCGTGACCGGGACAGTCGATATGGGCGTAGTGCCGCTTGTCGGTCTCGTACTCGACGTGGCTGACGGCGATCGTCACCGTCTTCGTTTCGTCGCGGACCGTTCCGCCCTTGGCGATGTCGGCGTACGACTTGGTTTGGGCCAAGCCCTTGGCCGCCTGCACGGCCAGAATCGCTCCGGTGGTCGTCGTCTTGCCATGATCGATGTGACCGATCGTCCCGACGTTGACGTGAGGCTTTTTGCGTTCGAAATTTGCCTTGGCCATTCTGTCTCCCTGCGTTAAATCAAGCGACTGTCTTTAAACCAATTGAATTAGCGAAAAAAATGAGCTGCTGATGGGATTCGGACCCATGACCTCGTCCTTACCAAGGACGCGCTCTACCAACTGAGCTACAGCAGCTTGACTCATGTCGGCCGACCACAGAGCGGGTGAAGGGAATCGAACCCTCGTCTTTAGCTTGGAAGGCTATTGCTCTACCATTGAGCTACACCCGCATTAGCTCGGGCATGCCTACGATTGATCTCAAACTACGCAACTCGAACTACTTGAATACTTTGCAACTGGGGGGTACAGGATTCGAACCTGTGAAGGCATAGCCATCAGATTTACAGTCTGACCCCTTTGACCGCTCGGGAAACCCCCCGAGGCCGAGCCCGAATTCCTGACGAGCTAGCGGAGGGACTTGAACCCACAACCTGCTGATTACAAATCAGCTGCTCTGCCAGTTGAGCTACGCTAGCCTGCGAGACCCGCCACGAAAACCACTAAATATAACGACCTTCTTGCAGCCTGCAAGATGAGCGGGCCAGAAATCACCAAAGCCGGCCAGCGGCAAAAAACCGGCCAGACGCGAACCCGGCTCGAATCAAGAATCGGCCAAAGGTCACTGCTACGGCGCGACTCGCGAACACGGCCTTCTCACCGTCGCCAGGCTCGCCTGCAGCTTCTCACCCGCCCTCGTGTTAGATCTCTGTCGTGCTAGATCCCCCGTCGAGCTAGATCCCCTGTCTTGGGGCGCCAAAGATGACCCCGCGGCCACTGCCCAACAGGCAGCGCCCGACAGGGCGAACTGCGGAAACAAGCTCCCGGCTTAGAGGCCCGGAATCTCAATCCGTTCTTCTTGGGCCGCTTTGCGGAGTTTGCTCAAAGCGCGGGCTTCGATTTGCCGCACCCGCTCTTTCGTGACGCCCATTTCCGCCCCCACTTCCTTGAGCGTCAACGGCTCTTGACCGCGCACCAACCCAAAGCGGCTCATGATAATCTTTTGCTCGCGGTCGTCAAGTCGCTCGAGAATCCGCCCAATTTGCTTCTCGCGTTGGTGTTGGGCGTTTTCCAGCTCGTATTGATCGGTCCGGTCGTCCTCCGTGGCCGAGAACATCTCCTCGTTGCTGGTCCGAAATCGGTCCCGGCGCCGCAATTCGTCGGGAATCGTGCGGGCGAAGTTCTTCATGATCGCCCAACTGGCATAGGTGCTGAACTTGTTGCCGCGGGCGAAATCGAACTTCTCCACGGCGCGCATCAAAGACATGTTGCCGTCGCTGACAAGCTCGAAAAAGTTGTCCGCGGGGCCGACGTGCCGTTTTGCGATCGACACCACCAACCGGAGATTCGCTCGAATGATCCGATTCTTCGTGGCGACCGCCTGCTCGTAAAGTTTTTCGATCTGTTCCATCACCGTGCTTTTGGCGTGCGCCGGCTCAAGGCCTTCGCGCAGTTTCGCGGCGCGGTACTTCAAGTAATTCATCTTCCGGAACAGATGCATTTCCTGTTCGCGGTTGAGCAATGGAACCTCATACAGGCTAGCCAGATAGGGCGGAAGCCCGCTGGGCAAGCGGCTCTTTTTCGCCGGCGGGCTTTCGGGCATGGGTCCGAGAATGACCTTTTCCGAACTGGCCCGCGAAAACATCTCATTGTCGATGCAGTCGAGAGGCAATTCCAAGATCCGCACCGCGCGCATCTCATTGATGATGCGGTAGATGCTGGTCTTGGTGCGGCAAAAGCGCTTGGCCAAAACATCGACCGACACCCCGCGACGATATTGCTGGTCGATTTTCCGCTTCGCCTCGTCCGACAACGGCCCCGAGTTCTCGGGGAAAATCGCCAGATCGGGATGCTCCTGATCAAACGCTTTCAGGGTGTATCGGATCGTCTCGACGCTGCGGCCCATCCGGTCGGCGATGCGACGAGTCACCTCTGCCGGGCATCCGCCGGCGTGGGCGAGCCGCCGAGCGCGCTCGACGATCGTCGAGCGCTCGTCGTCCGTGAGTTGGCTGAAACGCGAGCCGCGGCTGACGCGGTCTTCGTTGCCTTTCACGAAACGATCGATCGAACTCTGCAAAAACCCCACCCGTTTGCGGCCGTCGAACAGAAAGCGACGGCTGACCAGGCCCTGCTGGCGCCAGCGCGAAACGGTCTTCGTCGAAACCTGAAACATTTTGCTCAGTTCTTCGACTGTCAGCACGCGCTCGCCGGCCGCCTCGGCCGGCATATCGGCGGCGTCGGACACGTCCTCGACGAACAAACGAAGGTCGTGACGGGCCTCTTTGCCCGTCAGCTTCATGCCGGGGTACGATTCCGGGCGAAAGTCGGTGATCCGATAGCAGAGGTACTCGTAGGTGTAAGTACGAGCAGGCTCCAGTTCGGTCAGCAACCGCTCAGCGCGGTTGGCTTGGTCTAGCTTCTTCTCTCGTGGAGCAAACCGCACCTGCTGGTCGCGGAGCTGGCGAATCACGGGGTTCAGATAATCGGCATGCATCGAACGTCCCCTTCTTTAGCCCGTCTGGCGGTGTTCCGTGCGACTCCTGCGCCCGCCAGACTGCGTTTATTCTTCTGAAAACCAAGGGACGCCGAATGCCCATCCCGGCATCAGGCCGCCCTAGTCTAATGTCCTCATTCGTTTTTTGGCAAATGCCCGACCGGACTCATCGAGCAATGGCTGTTCCGAAAGGCGCCTATTTGGTGGTTGGGTCTTGCCTTTTCGTGACACTAGTCCTACGCAAGTAAGTGTCCAATGGCCCATCAAAAGTTCGCTTTCCGGCTAAAGTTTTCTAAAAGTCGCGCGGCGGTTCCACCCGGAAATTGGCTGTAAGGCAGGAACTGTTAAACATTTGAGTACTGATTTATCGCGGGATTGCGACATATCGCGCATCTCAATCCTACTGCGCCAGAGGGAACCGGCGGCCATTCAAAAAAAGCACGACAACCGCTCTTAAGAGGGGTGCTGTGGGGGGCGTGAGGTGGTTTTGAATGATAGTGGCGGAGGGCGGCTCGCGTTGGGTGCGCCGTCCCGTCAACTGCGCTCAGCGCTTATGAGCCGGGCGGCGCAAGGGCCGAGGGTTCGCCGTGACGGTCGCGCCTCGCGGCAGCTCGGCTCGTCGGGCCAATGTCAGGCTGAATTCCTGCGATCCGGGCGCTAGCAGGTGATGCGAATCGAGGAAGCTTTTCTCGGCGATCCACTCGCGCGCGTCGATCAGTTGGACGGAGTAACGATCGCTCAATCCAGATACAAACGCCCCGATCTCGCGCCGCGCCGCGACCGGATACCAACTGCGGAAGGCGGGGCCTTCCGGCATCAGCACCAACCCCGCCGAGATCCGTTCCCTTTTGCAGAGATCGAGCAGTTCATGCAGGGCCTGGCAGGAAGCGCCGCCCAGCTTGAACTGAGCCAGGATGCCCGCATATTCCTTGCGCGCCGTTTCCAACGCCGCTTGAGCGCGCTCGGGCGTCTTGACTTGTTCCGGCATGATATTCCAGCCCCGCTCATCAAAGCGGGCGAACAGGTGCCCTCGACCTTCAGGAGGCACGAATTGGGGGCATATCGCGCGCATCACGGCGAATCGATGCGCATGAATGGGACTCCACCATCCAGCCCACCAATCCGCAGCCAGTCGCTGCTCGGGAAATATGCGGTTCGTGTATCGCTCGATAAGGGCCGTCTCATGCAGCCAAATGCGATCGGCGGGGAATTGCCCCAGGTCGAACGACGGCGTCTGGCCGGCAAGCATCGGCGGCAAGACTTCGATCAAGGCCAGATCGGGGCGGATTCCTTCCGCCAGCAGGCGTTTGAGGCAAATGAGTTCCGTAAACGGGCCGGCGCCGGGGATGCCGAAATTGTAAGCGATGACTGGTCGGCCTTGCCGCTTGGCCAGTTGTTGCTCCAGAAGACCGGCATTGAGGCCATGCACCGCTCGCGAACTGCCCAGCATGACCACGAGCGGGGTTCCCGCGGGCGCCGCCGCAATGCAACTGCGGAGTTGGTTCAGCTTGTCGCCATAGATCGGATCCCTGAGCTGCGGCAGCCATAGCTCGATGGCCGCCGCCAGGCTCAATTGCGCGGCGGCGAAGATGGCAACGGCCCAGGCAAGCGTTGTCCGCCCCCGTTTTGAGAGCCCTGATCTCCGGCCCAACATGCCTCGTCCCCTGAACGTCCCATCTTGGCGGCCTTGTCGTTTGGGGCGAGGATCGTACCAGACCGCCTATTCGGGTCAAGGCCGCTCAAGGAACCGCGCCCGCTCTCCAATCATCAAGGATATGAATTACCGAGCCGCAACTTGGGCCAATGTCTCTACAGCTTCGCCTTCCTGTTCAAACTTCCCAGTCATTTCATACTTACTTCGCCGCGCGACGAGATTTTTGCACTCAACTCGCGTCATTCTCCGGGTCGATTTAGCGAGGGTGGTCCATTGGGCAAGCGCCGTAGATCGGTCATCGAGGAGTAACACGCCATGCGTCGGAGCCGGCCCCATCCCTGCAGGACAATATGGCTGGCCGGAATTTGCGGGCTATTGTCGAGCCAACTCGTTGCCGGCGCCGAGCGCCATTTGCTTCGCAGCAGCGCTGTCCCCGGCGATCTGACGAAGGTACAGGTGCAAATCGATGTCGGCGGCGAACTGAAAGTCGTGGCCGAAGGCAAGGTCAAGCCGCTTCGAATGACCGTGGCCGGCAAGCTGGCTTACGAAGAAAAGTCGCTCGAGTCGGGCGAAGGCCGCGGCACGGCCGCCGCGCGGAGCGTTCGTTACTACGATCAGGCCGAAGCCACGATCAAGATCGAGGACGGCGGCGAGAAGCCCAAGCTGCGCGGCGACCGCCGGTTGATCGTCGTCGATGGCGGCGCATCGCAGACGGTGCTGTTCAGCCCCCAAGGGCCGCTGGTTCGAGAGGAGCTCGACTTGCTCGATGTGCCGGGAAACACGCTCTGGCTTGAGAATCTGTTGCCGGCCAAATCGGTGGCCGTCGGCGATCGCTGGCGCCACGACGACCAACTTTTGGCTTCGTTGCTGGGGCTCGACGCCGTGAGCCAAGCCGATGTGAACAGCGAACTGAAAACCATCGACGCCGACAATGCCCGATGCGAGCTAGCTGGAGAGGTCCACGGAGCGGTGGGCGGCGTGGCGACCGACATCAGCTTCAAAGCCAAATACCGCTTCGACCGCAAACAGCGCCGCATCGCCTGGATCGGAATGCTGATCAAGGAAAAACGCTCGGTCGGCCATGTCGCGACCGGGCTGGACGTGGTCGCGAAAATGCAGGTCTCGCTCGCTCCGCTCGCCGAGAGCCGCCGCCTCTCCGGCGAATTATTGAACTCCCTGGCCTTGGACGACGCCGCGCGGTCGGTCGCTCTCGAATGCCTGGCCCCTGCCGGAAAGTTCCGCTTCCAACATGGACGCGGCTGGCACGTGATGAGCGACGCGGGCGAAGTGCTAACGATGCGTTACGTCGACCGAGGCGAGTTGGTCGCGCAGTGCAATGTGTCTTCCCTGGCCGACGCCGAGGCGGGCAGAATCCCGACGCTGGCCAAGTTCCAACAGGATATCGAAAAGGCGCTCGACAAGAACTTCGGCCAGTTCATCCAAGCCTCTGAATCCATGAATTCGTCGGGCCATGCCGTCTACCGCGTCGTAGCGGAAGGCAAGGTCTCCGACTTGCCGATCCAGTGGCGATATTACCTCGTGGCCGACCGCCAGGGGCGCCAGGCGGTATTCGCCTACACGCTGGAAAGCGAGTTGGCCCGGCAGTTGGGCGACGCCGACCAAGAACTGGTCTCTTCGGTGCAATTCATCGACCGTCCCGGCGCTACCGCGGGGCAGCCCACGCGGGCGAAGACGCCGACGCCGAAAGTCGGCAAGAAGCCGCGGAAGAGCCAGCCGGATCGCGGGTAATCGGCTGCCGCGCCGAGCTAGCCTTTCTTTTTCCGTCACCGCTGCATAGGCTTCCTGCGCAGGCATTCCGGCGCCGGGGCGACCGGCAGCAAACGCGAAAAGCGAGGACCATCATCCATGATCCGCCGCACGCAGCAAGACGACACGGGGGCCGAAAGTTGGATCTTGATCTCGCAGGTCGAACACGCCCGCTTGGCCGGCATGTTGGCCGAGCGGTGGGCTCAACCGCCGCTTGCGCCTTTGGAGCGCGGCGACGAACTCCTCGAAGCGATCTATCACCACGACGACGGTTGGGCCGATTGGGAACGCACCGCCGCCGTGGACGTCGATAGCGGACGCCCGCTCGATTTTACCGAGATGCCGCTCGTCGAGTCGCTGGCCATTTGGCGCGATTCGATCGCCTCGGCGGCCAAGCTGGGCAAGCTGGCGGGCTATCTCGTCAGCGCTCATTTTTGCGCCCTGTTGCTTCGGTTCTCCTCCGGATGGCGAAAGGCACCCAACCAGACCGCCATCGCTGAGGCGTTTCTTGCCGACGAAGAACGGCAGCAATCGGCCTGGCTCGATGCGCAGCGGCAAAAGTCGCCTGAAACCGCCGCCCGCGCGGCAGACGCCCTCGCGTTCTTGCAAATGTGCGATGCGCTGAGTCTGTGGCTTTGCTGTTCGCAGCACCCCAGCCCTCAGACGTTCGCCTTGGCTGGCGCTCCCGCCGTCACCTTTCGCTCCGACGCCGAATTCTCGGTCACAGCATCGCCTTGGCCGTTTCTGGCCGACCGTTTCGAGTTGGAGGCGGTCGGGCGATCGATTCCGGCAATCCGGTACGAAACCCCGGCCGCCCTGGCCACTGCGCCCGCCCAACCGGCAAGAATGCGGTGGTCGTTCTCGCGGTTTTGCAAAAAAACTTGACCCTCCGCCAAAAGTCCAAGTAAACTATTAAGTTCGGGAGTTTTCATTTCCTCGGGGCTGTCGTGGAAGGTCTGAATCTATGCGTGCCCGCCCTGGCAAACCGGGACTGGTGTTCTGCTTGACGGCGGCCCTGCTCTGGGCCGCGGGCGGTTCGGCGCCGGCACAAGCCCCCAAGGCTGCAAAGCGCCCGGCGAGCAAGTCAGCCGCCGAGGCCGCCGGCCGCTTCCGGGCGCTGGCCCCCGGCGTCGAGGTCACGATTCCAGCCGAGAAGGACTTCGAGGCGGTCTCCAGCCGCCACGATCTGGTGGAGGTCTTGGCGTCCGATCCCGAGTATGGCGCCCGGCCCGCCGCCAAGCGCGCCTCCCCCGCCAAAGACGTGAAATTCGCACATGACGTTTGGGCGCTCGAATTCACGTTCAAGCCGATGCGGCTGATCGAGGTCGACGTGCCTTCCAAGCAGGGCCGTTTCGACCGCAAGCAGATTTGGTATCTGATCTATCGCGTGAAAAACAGCGGCAAAACGCTGCATCAAACCACGACGCCCGACGGCAAAGTGAGCGTGGCGGAAATCGATTCGCCCCAGCCGATTCGCTTCATTCCCGAATTCCGGCTCGAAAGTTGGGACACCGGCAAGGTCTATCCCGACCGCATCATTCCGGTGGCGATTCCCGAGATCGAAAAGCGGGAAGACGCCAGTCGCCGGCTACTGAACGCCGACAAGGTGTTGCCCGAGAATCCCTCGCGGCTGTTCAACACGATCGAAATGGAGCGAGAAATCCCGGCGAGTCCGGCGGGCCAAGATCTGGGCGTGTGGGGTGTGGCGACCTGGGAAGACATCGACCCGAACACCGACCATTTCTCGGTCTACGTCAAGGGCCTGACCAACGCCTATCGCTGGGAAGACGCGAAAGCGGGCGAACCGCCGGCTTATGTCTTCAAGAAGGGCGACGCTCCGGGCGCCGGCCGCAAGTTGCAGCAAAAGACGCTGCGGCTGAACTTCTGGCGCCCGAGCGATAAGTATTATGAGCACGAAGAGGAAATCCGCTACGGCTACTACGAAGATTCCGGCGACGAGCGATTCAACCTCAAGCCGGAAGAGAAGGTTGACTATCTCTGGGTTTATCGCTAAACATAGGGATTCGTCGCCAACCGTTGGCGGCCAATAGGGGGCAGTCCAAGCGGCTGTTTGCAAAGCGGAGATAGACGACCATGGCGCATAAAAAGGGACAAGGCTCCAGCCGCAACGGCCGCGACTCGAACGGTCAGCGTCGAGGGGTAAAGCGGTTCGGCGGTCAGCAAGTTTGGGCCGGAAACATTTTGGTCCGCCAGGTCGGCAATCGTTTCTTTCCGGGCAAAGGCGTGGGCCAGGGCAACGACTACACGCTGTTCGCCTTGGTCGACGGCTACGTTCAGTTCGATCGCGGCGGTCGCCGGGTCAATATTGTCGACGCGCATTGAGCGTCCGCTGAACTCGCACGGCCTCTCTGCCCCTATGTTTGTCGACCGCGTCAAGATCCAAGTGCAAGGGGGCCAAGGCGGCAACGGTTGCGTCAGCTTTCGGCGCGAGAAGTACATTCCTCGCGGCGGGCCTGACGGCGGCGACGGGGGCGACGGCGGCAGCGTGATCATCGTCGCCGAAGCGGGCGTCGACAGCTTGGCCTCGCTCTCTCAGCGCAAACATTGGAAAGCACCCTCGGGAGAACCGGGCAGCGGCTCGAATCGCCACGGCGCCAGCGCCGACGATCTCGTGATTCGCGTACCGCCCGGAACGATGGTCGTCGACGAAGCCGGCGGCTTTACCCTGAAGGATCTGACGCACGCCGGCGACCGGGTGATTGCGGCGCAGGGCGGGCATGGCGGCAAGGGCAATCTGCGATTCAAGACCTCGACGAACCGCGCTCCTCGCGAAAGCACGCCGGGCGAAGCCGGGCAAGTCCGCGACGTCATGCTCGAGCTGAAAGTCATCGCCGACGTCGGTCTGATCGGCAAACCGAACGCCGGCAAAAGCACGCTCTTGAGCCGGCTCTCGCGCGCCCGGCCCGAAATCGCCGACTATCCATTCACGACCAAGTTTCCCAATCTCGGCCAGGTGCGAATCGACTTCGAGCGTTCGTTCGTCCTGGCCGACATTCCGGGCCTGATCGAAGGCGCTCATGCCGGGCACGGGTTGGGGCACGAATTCCTGCGGCACATTCAACGCGCCGGAATTCTGGTCCATCTTGTCGAGCCCGAGCCGATGGACGGCAGCGATCCGCTGGTCAACTACCACGTGATTCGCGACGAGTTGAAGTTGTTCGACGCCGCGCTGGTCGAACGCCCCGAAATCGTCGCCGTCTCGAAGGCCGAGTTGCCCTCCGCGGCGGCAGTGGGTCGCCGCCTGAGCGAGGATTTGGGCCGCGAGGTGCTAGCCATCTCCGCGGTGACGGGCGCCGGGCTCGATAAACTGTTGTATGCGGTCGGACGAGAACTCGACGATCAGCGGCGGCAGGAGGTTTCTTAGTTCAGTCGGGTCAATCCACGAATGACCGCATCCCCTCGTTTTCCCCTGGTGGCCGTCGATATCGGCAACAGCCGGATCAAGTTCGGCTTGTTCGAGACCGCGCCGTCGCTTGCGCCAGGCGCCGATTTGCCGGTTCCTGCCCGAACCTTGGAACTGGAACCGCAGTTGGCCCGGTTCGATGAAATCGGCGAATGGCTGGCACCCGCCGCGGGGCCGGCGGCGACGGCCTGGTGGATCGGCAGCGTCCAGCGCAGCGTGACAGTAACGCTGGTCGATTGGCTGCTTGGAAACGACGTGCGGCGAACGACCTTGTTGACCGCCGCCGATTTGCCGCTGGTCGTGCGTTTGCCGCGGCCCGACATGGTCGGCATCGATCGTCTGCTGGCCGCCGTGGGGGCCAATCGCCTGCGGACCGCCGACAAGCCGGCGATTCTCGTCGATTTAGGAACGGCGATTACCGTCGACCTCATCTCGCCGGCCGGAGAGTTTCTCGGCGGAGCGATCTTGCCCGGCATCGGCATGTCGGCACGCGCGTTGCACGAATTCACCGATCTGCTTCCTCTGCTGGAAATGCAGGCCCTGGCCGAGCCGCCGCCCGCGCTGGGAACGAACACCAGCGACGCGATGCGGTCGGGCATCTACTGGGGCGCGGTCGGCGGCGTCAAACAGTTGATCGAACTGTTGTCCGAATCGGTGAAGGGCGCGCCGGAGATCTTGCTGACCGGCGGCGCCGCACCGGCGGTGGCGGGTTTATTGGGCCCTTCGGCCAGCTACGCGCCCCATCTCACCTTGGCCGGAATCGCGCTGGCCGCGGCCCGATGACTCGCAAAACCTTCTGCGTCATGCTGACGCCGCCGGGCCGAGGCGCGATCGCCAGCGTGCTGGTCGATGGGCCGCGGGCCGCCGAATTCGCCGGCCGCTTTTTTCGATCGGCCGGCGGCAAGCCTCTCGCCGGATATGCTCTCGACGCCATCGCTTTCGGCCGCTGGGACTTCGGCCCAGGAGAGGATTTGGTGGCTTGCCGCCGCTCCGAGCACCGCGTGGAGATTCACTGCCACGGCGGCCAGGCGGCGGTTGGCGCCTTGCTCGAATCGTTGGCGATGGCCGGCTGCCAAACCGTGTCGTGGACCGAATGGCTCGCCAACCAGCCCGAGGATCGGATTCAGTCGCAGGCCGCCCTTGCACTCGCGCATGCCCCCACCGAGCGCACGGCCGCCATCCTCCTCGACCAGTTCTCCGGAGCCTTCGGCTCGGCGATCAATGAAGTCTTGCGCCTGCTGGAGTTTAGCGATGCGAACTCCGTGGCCGCAGCACGGACCTCGTTGGAAGCGCTTCAGTCGAGAGTCCCGTTGGGGCGCCATCTCACCGAGCCGTTCCTAGTCGCGCTGGCGGGCAGGCCCAACGTCGGCAAAAGCAGTCTCATCAATGCACTGGTGGGCTATCGCCGTTCGATCGTCTCCGATCAACCGGGCGCCACTCGCGACATCGTAACAGCCGCGACCGCGCTGGCCGGCTGGCCGGTCGAGATCGCCGATACCGCCGGCCTGAGGCCGACCGAGGACTCGCTCGAACACGCCGGAGTGCGGCGGGCCGAACAAACGCTTCGCGACGCCGACGCGCGCGTGCTCGTTTTCGATGCAAGCGCCCGTTGGTCGGGCGACGACCAGGCGCTCGTCGATGCCTGGCCCGACGCGCTGGCGGTCCATAACAAAATCGACTTGCCGCGGGCCGCGGGTCCGACTCGCCCGGCGGGCATCGACACAAGCACCATCACGATGGCCGGCATCGACAAGCTGGCCGACGCGCTGATCTCGCGCCTGGCGCCCAATCCTCCGCCGCCCGGCGCGCCGATGCCCTTTCGCGCATCTCACTTCGAGGCGATTGCGGAGGCCGGGCAATGCCTTTCGCACGGCGACTTGCCGGGGGCCTTGGCCGCCTTGCGCTCGTTGCTGTAAGGGCGGACCGCCCGCCACCCACCGGCCATCATTGCGAGCCTGTTCGATTAGCGCTTTCAGGCCAGCAGTTCAAGAATCGGGGCGCCGGGGCAGACGACCAACGGGCGCCCCTGCTGGTCTTCGAGCGCCAAGTCGGGCGCGACGCCTAAGCAGTGATAAGCCGTGGCGACGAGATCGACCGGCGCCACGGCATTCGACGCCGGGTAGGCGGCGTGGCGATCGGACGAACCGTAGACCTGGCCTCCGCGAATGCCCCCGCCGGCCAGCACGGCGCTAAAGCAGCCGGGCCAATGATCGCGGCCGTCGCGTCCGGCGCCGGCGTCGCTATTGCGCTGGCCGACTCGCGGCGTGCGGCCGAACTCGCCGGTCCAGATGACCAGCGTTTCGTCGAGCAGGCCCCGCTGGCCCAAGTCGTCCAGCAAGGCGGAAAAAGCCTGATCGGCCGGCGGCATCAATCGTTCGCGCAGGTCGATGAAATTGCGGCTGTGCGTGTCCCAATAGACGCTGACGTTCTTGATCCCCTCGCTAGGCCAAAACACCGTAACCAGCGGCACGCCCCGCTCGACCAGCCGCCGCGCTTGCAGCACGCTTTGGCCGTGCGGATTTCGGCCGTAGCGGTCGCGCAGGGCCGGCGGCTCCTCGTCCAGATTGAACGCGCTGCCGGCGGCGGCGGTGCTCAGCAACTCGAAAGCCCGGCGATAGTGCGAGCTCATCGCATCCAGCGAGGGATTGACGGAGAGTCGTTCGAGCTGGCGATTGATATCGGCCAACAGCGTTCGCCGATCGCCGAGCCGTTCGGCCGAGACTTCCGCCGGCAGCAGAAAATCGCCCACTCGGTAGCCGGCATGGCTGGGATCGGCGTCGATGGTCAACGGCCCCGCGCTCTGGCCGAGCCAGCCGCCGAATTGGCCGTGGCTTTGTTCGACGAAGCGCGGCACGTCGTTTTCCTGCTGCGGCTTGGGCCGCATCGAGACAAAGGGGGGCAGCGCTCCGCGCCCCCGGTTCAACCGCGAAAGCACCGAGCCGATGTGCGGCCAGTCCTTGCTCAGGTCGTCGACCGGCGGCGGAGGCTGCCCGGTCAGCAGAAAATGCGTGGCGGTCAGGTGATTGACGTCGACGTGCGTGAGCGAACGGACGATGGCTAGCTTGTCTGTCCGCTGGGCCAGCAGCGGAAAGTGCTCGCCGATGTGAATGCCCGGCACATTCGTGGCGATGGGTCGGAACTCGCCGCGAATTTCAGCCGGCGCCTCGGGCTTTAGATCCCAGGTGTCTTGATGGGCCGGACCGCCCCACATGAAGAGCAGGATGCACGACTTGGCGCGGCCGAAGCTGGCCGTTGGCGCCGCTTCCGAGGCCGCCGCGCGGCGGGCGAGCAGTTCGGGCCATGACAGGCCCAGTAGCCCGATCGTCCCGGCCTTCAACAGCTCTCGCCGAGTAGGCGATTGCAGCGCGTGAAAATCGCGGCACGCCGACATACAAACCACAGCAAGATTTAGGATTGCGAAACCATCATTAGGTTATCGCTCGCAGAGTCCGGCGGCCAGCCTTTTCCGGCGGCCAGCCTTTTCTTGCACCGGGCTGATGCTTGCCTCGGGCCGCTATGGCGCCAAAAGCTGTGGGAAAAAAAACCGTCACTGCCGAGGCCCTGGTCCTCGACGGTGACGGTCGTTGAATTTTTTCCGACAAGAGGAACTTACTCGCGCGGGCGCACGGCGCCGGTTAGGCCGGTGTAATCGGCCCGGTCGTCGGGGTGCCAAAGGGGCGCGCCCATCTGGATTCGACGA
>Ga0134126_10005156_pt1 | contig 16321 bp, 14 predicted proteins | sample KB31752_FD_96881 | JGI IMG/M metagenome (GOLD analysis project Ga0134126, IMG submission 96881) | Terrestrial soil microbial communities with excess Nitrogen fertilizer from Kellogg Biological Station, Michigan, USA - KB3-175-2 | ecosystem: Environmental > Terrestrial > Soil > Unclassified ...
ACGTGCCAGTGCGCCCGGCCCGTGGTCTCGAGGAAGTTGGAGGGAACGGCGAGCAGCTGCGCACCCGCCTTGGCGAGGTCACGATAGAGGTGCGGAAAGCGCAGGTCGTAGCAGATCGAGAGCCCGAGCCGGCCGGCGGCGGTCGGCGCGAGCACCGCGCGGCTGCCCGGCACGAAGATGTCAGATTCCTTCGAAGCGTCGGTCCCGATCACACCCGTATCGAAGAGATGGATCTTGTCGTACTGCGCGATGACCGTGCCGCGGGGGTCGAAGAGGAGGCTCCGGTTGGCCAGCATGCCGTTCTCCGCCCGGATGGTGAGCGAGCCGGCGAGGAGGAAGACCTGCAGCTCTGTGGCGAGGCTCGCAAAGCGCTGCGCCGCGGTGTGCTCCGCGAGCGGCCGGGCGTAGCGGCGGTAGGGCTCGACCCCCTCGTCGCGAAAGTCCACCACCTCGGGCAGGGTGATCAGTTGGGCGCCTTGAGCATGCGCCTCCCGGATCAACGCTTCCGTCCGAGCGAGATTCGCCGCGACATCGGCTCCCGCCCGGATCTGTATGCAGGCGACTCGGCTCATGGGCCCACCTCGAATGCAAACACGGTGCACGATTCGGCCTGCACGGCCAGCGTCGCATCGTTGCTCGCCAGATCCTCCGCCGCCTCGAACCGCACCAGCCGGTCGGCGATCGACACCGAATACTGGTAGCACGGCCCGAGGAATTCCCGCTGCACGATCCGGCCGCGCAACAGGTTGGCATTGGGTCCTGGCGACGCGACAGCGTCCGCCGCCACGCCGCTCACCAGATGGACTGACTGCGGCCGGATCGAGACGGTGATCTGCTGGCCGGTCACCAGGGTCGGCGCGGCTGCGACCGAGAGCATCTGACCGTCCGGCAAAGATACGTGCGCCTGACCGTCGACCAGCGCCTTGACCGTTCCCGCGAGAAAGTTGGTACCGCCGATGAAGTCGGCGATGAAGGGTGTTGCCGGGGCCCGGTAAATCTCCTGTGGCGTCCCGATCTGCATGATGCGCCCGCCGTCGAGCACGATGATGCGGTCGCTCAGCGACAACGCCTCCGTCTGATCGTGCGTCACGAAGATCGTGGTCACGCGCAGCCGTGACTGCAACTCTTTCAGCCAGCCACGCGTGCGCTCGCGCAGCTTCGCGTCCAGGTTGGAGAGCGGCTCGTCGAGCAGCAGCAGGGCGGGCTGATAGACGAGGGTGCGCGCCAGGGCGACGCGCTGCTGTTGGCCGCCCGAGAGCTCATGCGGATGCCGCTCCGCGAAGGGAAGCATCTCCACGAGCTCCAGGACCTTGTCCACCTCGACGGCCGCCGCGCGTGCGCGCGATCCACGGATCTTCAGCGGAAAGGTCACGTTCTCGCGCACCGTCATGTGCGGCCAGAGCGCGTACGACTGGAAGACCAGGCCGCAGTTGCGCGCCTCCGGCGCGACGGCGATGCCCGCCTCGCCATCGAAGAGCACCCGGTCGCCGAGCAGGATGCGCCCGCCCGTCGGACGGTCGAGGCCGGCGATGGCGAAGAGCGTGGTCGATTTGCCGCAGCCGCTGGGGCCGAGCAGAGTGACCAGCTCCCCGTCCGCGACATCGAAGGAGATGCCGTCGAGTGCACGGACCGCGCCGAACTGTTTGGTAAGGCTTTGGACGGAGAGCCTAGGCATGCAGCTTGACTCCGAGCCATTTCTGGGCGGCGAGGATGAATACGCACGTCACCGCGAACTGGATGACGCCCAGGGCCGCGGCCGGGCCGACCTCACCGATGCCCCAGAACTCGAGCATCGAGATGCCGATGATCTCACTGCCGTGGGCGTAGAGGAACGTGGCCGCGGCGTATTCCTTGAAGAAGGCGAGGAAGAGGAGCACGTAGGCCGAGAAAAGGCCCGTCCTCGCGATCGGCAGCACGATCCGCCGGCACGTCGTCCACCAGTCCGCGCCCACCGAGCGCGCGCTGCGATCGAGGTCCGCATCGATCTGCAGCAGGACGGGAGAGAGCGCACCGTAACCGACCGGGAGGTCGAGCATGGTGAAGGCGATGATGAGAATCCAGATCGTGCCGTGCAGCGGCGCAAGAAACGGAATCCACAGCACCGCCCACAATACCCCGAGGCCCGCGATGATGCCGGGTATGGCCCGAGGGTAGAGTGCGATGAACTCGAGCTGCCGCCGGAAGGGGAAATCCGAGCGGTGGATCACCACCGTGACCAGCGCGATCAACACGGTGGCGAGGGCGCCGCCGAAGCCCGCGATCACGATGCTGTTGCGGATCGAGCGTACGTAGGTAGGGCTCGAGAAGATCATCGTGAAGTTGTCCCAGGTCAGGAGCTGCCAAGGAGACATCAGCGGTGTCAGGAACTGGACGAAGGCCCGCAGGATCAGCCCGACGAGCGGCAGGCCGAAGGCGAGCAGGAGCCCCAGGTACACGACCGCGGCCACGGGAAGGCGCCAGCGGCCGAGGTCGAACGGCTTCGGCCGGCTCGCTTTGCCGCGGATCGCCGTGAAGCGCGCCGCCTTGCGCAGCAGCCTGCCCTGAATGACGACGAATATCGTGATGATGAGCAGGAAGAAGGCGACCGCCGCGCCGATCAGACCGTAATCCGGCACCGTGGCCGCGCCCGCGAACGAATAGAGCAGGCTGGTGAAGAAGTTCAGGCGTGCGGGGCGGCCGAAGATCAGCGGGATGGACAGCATCTCCAGGCCGCCGATGAAGTTGAGCATCACGCTGTAGACGAGCGCCGGCCGGATGATCGGCAGGGTCACCGACCAGAGGATGCGCAGCGGCCTTGCGCCGACCGACCGCGCGGCGTCCTCCATCGAGGGATCCAGGAGACGCAGAGATCCGATGCAGAGGATGAAAGTCAGCGGCGCCGAAGAGATGCCTGCAAGCACCGACATGCCGACCAGCGAGTAGAGATTCCACGGCACTAATCCCACCGCGTTCCGAGTCAGCTCGGTGACGTACCCCGCCGGCCCGTACATGATGAACCAGCCCACGGAGAGGATCAGATGCGACACGTAGAGCGGCAGCAGCATCGCACCGGAGGCGATCCTGCGGCCCGGCATGTTGGTGCGGGCGACGAGCACCGCGAAGAGGGCGCCGACGGCCGTTCCCACCAGCGTCGAGATGATCGCGAGGACGAAGGAGTTGGCAATCGCCTGGTGGAGCTCCTGCGACTTGGCGAAACGCAGGTAATTGGACAGTGTGAAGTGCCGCGTCAGGTCGTAGATGGGCCCGGCCAGCACGGACTGGTAGAGCACGGGCACCAGCGCCGTCGCGATCAGGAGCACGACGATCGCCGCGAGGGAGAACTGGATCAGCCGATCGCGCGAGAGAAGCAGAGTCGCCCCGCGCGCCGGCGAGGCAGACCCCTGGTCAGAGGCGCCGACGATCGCGCTCACATGCCATACACCTTCTTCCAGCGGGCGAGGAACGCGTTCCCCTCCGTCACCAACGCACGGTCATAGAGAATGGGCATCACGTTCTTCTCGCCGATCTGGGCCGCGATACTGTCGTACGTAAGGTAAGGCACCTCGCTGGTCTTGACGTCAGGCCGGTACGGGGTGAGGCCCCCCTGCCCGATGGTGACCTGGCCTTCGTGCGAGAGCGCATATTCGAGGAAGAGCCGCGCGGAGGCGGTGCTCACGGCCCGCTTCGGGATCCCGATGCCGCGAGCGAAGACCAGCGTGCCGTCCTTCATCAGGCTCCACCCGAGCAATTTGTCGCGCGCAGCGGTCTGCAGTGTCCGGACGAACGTCGAGGTACCGGACACGAAGTAGCCGGCCGAATACTCGCCCGTGGTGATCTTCTCCACCATCGAGCCGCTGGCGCTCTCCGGCCGGGTCGCCGGACCCAACACGTCGAGCAGGCTCCAACCGCGCAGGTGCGCGTAGGTCCAATGCGCGGCGAGCGCAAACGGATGGGACGTGGCGTCGTAGGTCGTGATCCGGTCGCGGAAGCGACCCGGATCGCTCGTCACGAGCTGTGCGAGCTGTGCAAGTGACTGCGGCTGCTCATTCGGCGGCAGCATCATCTTGTTGTAGACGAGGATCAGCGGATCCGTCGAGAAGGTGTAGAGCCCGGGGAACGGCTTGCTCCAGGCCGGCAGCTGTGTTCCTTCGGTTGCCTCGACGGGCATCAGTTCACCCTTGCCGATGAAGCGCAGCCAGCTCGTCGGGGAGGCCGCCACGATGACATCGGCGCTGTGGTGACCGGAAGCGCTCTCCGCGTAGTAGCGCTCGAAAGCTTCCTCCGGACCGATGTCGAGCGCCTCGACCCGGATCCACGGGTACTTCCGGTTGAACGCCTTGACGATGATTTCCCAGTTGAGCGTGCCGACGTTCGAGTAGATCTCGAGGTGTGACTCCTTCTTGGAGGCTGCGATGTCGTCCGCGAGCGGTGTTCCAGCGGCCCGCGCCGGCCGCGCCGCATGCAGCGCAAAGGCGGCGGCGGCGGGAATGGTCAGGCAGGCCTGCCGGCGGGTGATGGTGTGTGACATGGCTGTGGACTTCCCCGGGGCTCACTGGCTGGAAAGCTAAGAAGTAGCCAATCCTGGCGCACATGTCAAGCGGTGTCCGGCGCTGCGACCGCGTCCGAGAGCGCGCTTTGGACCTTAAATCCTTGAATGCAAACAACAAGGCCCTGCTCGACCCTACGTCCAGCTTGCTTTCCCATTGAGTTCGGCGTAGAAAATGGCGACTCTTTTGGAGACAATATGGAAGAACAACCGCCGTCCGCTGGCCCGGGGACCTCTGCTCAGCCTCTGATCGCCGGTTCGAGCCGGCTCGACCCCCGCTTCGGATATGTCGCCCACGTTCCCCGCGCGGTCGGGCGATCGCTCGAGACCCTGGTGGTCATCCACGGCAGCGACTTCCGGCACGAAGTGATGTGCCGGTACTTCGTCGCGCTTGCGGAGGAGACGGGATGTGTGGTCCTGGCGCCGCTCTTCGCCCCGGCCGGCGGCGCGGCCAACCCGGACCCGAACGGATTCAAGTTCCTGCGCTCGAGCCATGCCGACTACGACCGCGTGTTGCTCGACCTGGTGGAGGTGGCCGGAGAGCGCCTCGCCTGTGCCCGCGAGCGGTTCTTCCTCTTCGGCTTTTCCGGCGGCGCGCAGTTCGCGCACCGCTTTCTCTACGTGCATCCCACGCGGCTGAATGCCGTGAGCATCGCCGCCCCGGGCATGGTGACACTGATCGATCCCGCTCGCCCGGCCTGGGTCGGAACCCAGGGCCTGGGCGCGCTGTGCGGCAACGATCTCGATCTGCCGCAGGTGCAACGCGTCGCCGTGCAGTTGCTCGTCGGCTCGGACGATGCCAACTCGCACGTGGGCGGCGCCGGCCGGGAGCTCTACGACCATGCCGGAGGGAACCGGGTCGAGCGCCTGCGGACGCTGCGAACCAACTATCAGGCGTACGGGATCAGGGTGTCGCACCGCGAAGTGCCCGGTGCCGGACATGACTTCGAGCCGCTCGCGGCCGCCGCGGTACCGTTCCTGCGCCGGCAGATCATCGCTCTGCAGTAAGAGCCGCTGCCGCTGAGCGGCCGGGAAAGCCCGCGCCGCCGCCGCTGGCACGGCCCAAAAGCCCATGGGGCGCTGCCTTCAGCCCCGCGCCGCGCGCATGCTCCTGCCGAAGAACTCGAGCGCCGGCAAGAGAAGCAACTCGTGACCCGCTCCGGGCACGATCACATGCTCCACGACGATGCCCGCGCTCTGCCAACTGTCACGCAAGGCGGCGAGCCGTTCCACCCGAGTTGATCCCGATGCCGTGATGCCCTCCATCCAGAAGGGCCATCCCGGCTGCACGGCGATTTCCCACGTCGCGGTGTCTTCGCGGCCGACAAGGGTCTGCACGGCGACCGCCCGCATCGCGTCGAGATTCAACTCCTTGGCGAAGATGCTCGGGAAGTTGCGCACCCCACACCACCAGTCGCGCTCGAAGTCGAGCAGCGTGACCACCCCGGGCGCGTCCACCGCGACTGCCGCCAGACGCTCCGGGTGCACGTAGAAGAAGCGGTGCGCGAAGTGAGCGCCGCCCGAGAACCCGAAAAGACAGAAGCGCTCGGCATCGAGCCGGTAGATCGCGGCGACTTCGCTGATCATGGCGAGCAGCAGCAGATCGAAGCGAATGCCCTTGAAGCTCAGGAACTTGTAGTTTTCCGTGCCCCGCGGCTCCGGGATTCCGCAGGGAAAGAGCGGGCAGAGGATGAGACAGTGATGCGCATCGGCGAAGTCCCGGGCCGCATCCCGGTAGGCGAACGGATTACGCCCGGTGCCGTGCACCAGCACCAGCAGCTTCAGCGGCGCGCCTTCCGGCCGGTAGCTTTGCGGAACGTACAGACAGTAGCTGAAGCGCTGATCGGCCTGAGAGGCGAAGAGGGGTGTTGCTCCGGTCTCGTAGAAGCCGAGGCCCGTTGCCGCGCTGCCGTTGGGTCCCACTGCGTGTTGTCCGACTGAGAGGCTTGCGGCGAGCGCCGCCGGCGGTCATTCCGGCAAGGGCTTGGAGAATTCACGCCACCGGTTGAGGTGGCGGTAGACGATGTGGGCCAGGCCGTCGGCGTCGCGCCGCTTCAGCGTCTCGAGCATCGAGAGATGGTCCTCGTTGCTCGCCTTGACGCCGGCCAGGGTGTCCCACGTGCCGGAGCGGCCCGGAATCCCGCGGGCACGCAGCTCACGGATTTGCGTGAAGAGCAGGTTGTTGCCGCACATGGCGTACATCGCGTCGTGCAGCTTGCCATTGAGTTGCACCAGGCCCGAGAGGTTACCGAGCTGCACTTCGCGGTCGAATTCGCGCACCAGCTCTTCGAATTGCTCGAGATCCGCCGCGGTGGCGCGCACCGCAGCCGTTCTGGCGGCCGCCGTCTCGAGGAAGGTACGGACTTCGTAGAGCTCCTCACGCTCGCGGCTGTTGGGATTGGCGACCCGGTAGCCGCGGTTCGGCGAGTGATCGAGCAGGTGTCGGGCCGCGAGCTCCGAGAGCGCGATCCGCACTTCGAAGCGGTTCACGCCGTAGCTGGACTCCAGGTCCACCTGTTTCAGCCATTCGCCGGGACGATACTTGCCGTCGAGGAGATCGGCCTGCAGCCGCTCTGCAAAGCTGCTTTCGCCGCCAGATCCCGCGGGTACCGACTTCATGACAGTGATAGTAGCCAATATTCGCAGCGAATTAAAGCAAGTCCGGCGCCTGGGATTTCAGGAATTGCTCCAGCACGGCGAAGTACGCGTCCGGGTCCTCGTAGAAGGGCATGTGCGAGCAGTTTTCGAAGATGACCAGCCGTGAGTCGGGGAGCGCGTCGTGGATGCGCCGCGCGCAGGCGGGTGTCAGCTCGTCGAACTCTCCGGCGAGCACGAGGCACGGGACGCGCAGCTGGCGCAGGCTGGGAATGCGATTCCACTGCCGCATGTTGCCCGTGTAGGTGAACTCGTTGGGACCCTGCATGGTTATATACGGTCCCATGTTCCAGTCGGCCAACGATCGCTGGAGGGGCTCGGGCCACTTCTCACAGCGGCAGACGTGCCGATGGTTGAGGAGGGTTATCGCAGCCTGATACTCCGGATGGTCCGTCGTACCCTGCGCTTCCCTTCTGATCATCATGGCGACCGTCTCCATTCCCAGCGCCGCACGCAGGCGGTGCAACTCTGAGACGAGATGCGGCACGTCGACTGCGCCGTCGGCAGCGACATAGCTCTTCACATGGCGGGGAAAGAGGAGGCAGAACTCCGTGCCGAGCCAGGTGCCCCACGAATGACCGAGGAGCTGCACCGGCGGCAGACGCAATGTCACGCAGAGCTGCGCCAGCTCCTCGACATAGCGGCCGAGGGTCCAGAGCGAGGCATCCGTCGGCCTGTCGGAAGCACCGCAGCCGAGTTGGTCATACGCGATCACCGTGAAGCCGAGGGCCGCGAGCCGGGCATGCGGTGCGCGCAGGTATTCGCTCGGCAATCCCGGCCCGCCGTTGACCAGCAACACGACCTCGCTGCGCGCCGAGATCGGCGGCCCGTAGCGATACACCCGCAGGCGATGACCGCCCACCCGAACATCGCTGACTTCGCTCGGTCCGGCTGCCACGGTGGGTCTCAGACTATCATTTTGGTCACTATTTTGGCTACTATACAGATGTGCCCAGGCGTGGCAAGCGAAGCGCCCTCTCGGGGAGGACTGGTGTTCCGCGGAAATCATCTGAAGAGTGCGCTCCTCGCGGGCGGTCGCTGCATCGGTGCCTGGCTCTTCTCGGGCAGTCCCGTGGCCGGCGAGATTCTCGGACTGCAGGGATTCGATGCGCTGGTCATCGACCAGGAGCACACCGCGCATGGTCCCGAGACGACCATCGCGCAGATGCGGGCCATCGCAGCGGCAGGCCCCGCGACGATCCTGGTCCGTGTCCCGGATGGCGAGTCCCGGACGATCAAGCTCGCACTGGATTCCGGCGCGGAAGGTATCGTCGTCCCGACGGTTGAGAGCGCCGAGGAAGCGCGCGCAATCGTCGCCGCTTGCCGCTATCCTCCAGACGGCAGGCGCGGCGCGCATCACACTGTTGCGCGCGCGGCGGACTGGGGCAGGAGCTCAGCCGAGTATCTGCACCACTACTCAGCGGAGCTGCTGATCATCGCCATGATCGAGAGCGAGCGGGGATTGAATGCCGCGGCGGACATCGCCGCCGTCGAAGGGATCGACATGCTCTTCCTCGGCCCGCTCGATCTCAGCGCGAGCTTCGGCTGCATGGGCGACTTTGCCGACCCGCACATCGCCGATGCCGCCGACCACGTGGCCCACGCCTGCGCCCGCCGCGGCAAATGGGCGGGCTCCACGGCATTCCCGGGATTTTCCGCGTCGCGGCTCTTCGCGCTCGGCCACGGTTTCGTGACGCTGGGGAGTGATGTGACCTTCCTCCAGGCGGGCGCCGCCGCCAGTCTGCGCGAAGTCGAGGAGACGACATGCAATCCCGCGAAGTGAGAACGGCTGCCCAGGCGCGCGCGCTGATCGAAGCGAGCGGCGCAAGTCACGTCAAGATCGGCGTGTTCGATCTCGACGGCATTCTGCGGGGCAAGTACCTCTCGCGGGACAAGTTCTTCTCCGGGCTGGAGAAGGGGCTCGGGTTCTGCGACGTCGTGCTGGGATGGGATTCCAACGATCAGCTGTACGACAACGTCACCTTCACCGGCTGGCACACGGGTTACCCGGATGCGCACGTGCGAATCCTGCCGGAGAGCTGCCGCGAGCTGCCCTTCGAGCCCGGCACTCACTTCTTTCTCTGCGAATTCGCGTCGCCTGCCGACGCCGTTTGCCCGCGTGGCACGCTGCGGCGGGTGATCGAACGTGCCCGCCGCATGGGCTTCCAGGCGTTCGCCGGCCTCGAATACGAGTTCTTCGTTTTCGCGGAGACTCCGGCCTCGGTGCGTGAGAAGCACTACCGGAATCTCGTGCCCGTCGCTCCGGGCTACTTCGGCTACTCGGTCCTGCGCAACAGCGTGCAGAGCGAGTTGTATCGCGGGCTGCTCGCGCTCGCGCAGCAGATGGATTTTCCCATCGAAGGGCTGCACGAGGAAACGGGCGCCGGCGTGCTCGAGGCGGCGCTCTGCGTCGACGCGGCGGAGGCCGCGGCCGACAAGGCCGGCCTCTTCAAGACCTTCACCAAGGTCTGGTGCCAGCAGCACGGCATGATGGCGACCTTCATGGCCAAGTGGTCGCGCGACTGGCCGGGTCAGAGCGGCCACATCCATCTCTCGCTGCGCGGGCCGGATGGCAAATCGGTGTTCCACGATCCAAAGGAGCCGCACGCGATGAGCGCAACGATGCGCCACTTCCTGGGCGGCCAGCAGCGGCTGCTGCCGGAGCTCCTCGCGATGATCGCGCCGACGGTCAATTCCTATCGGCGACTCATCCCCGGGTTCTGGGCGCCGACCGTGTCGACCTGGGGCGTGGAGAACCGCACCTGTGCGCTGCGCTTCGTGCCCGGCAGCGCCAGCTCCCAACGCATGGAAGTCAGACTTGCCGCGGCCGACGCCAACCCCCACCTGGCGCTCGCCGCGGCGCTCGCCGCGGGCCTGCATGGGATCGAGCATGGGCTCGAGCCCGAGCCTCCGGTGCGCGGCAATGCCTACGAGCAGGCGGTGGCGCCGGAGCTCGCCTTCTCACCGACGCTGTGGGACGCGGCGCAGCGGCTGAAGCAGTCGCGGATGGCGCGTGACTGGTTCGGCGATGCCTTCGTGGACCACTTCGCGGCAACACGGGAGTGGGAGGAGCGCGAGTTCCGCAAGGCGATCACGGACTGGGAGCTGGCGCGCTACTTCGAGATCATTTGAGCGGAGTCAGCATGTCGCAGCAGGTCACGGTCTCGCCCGTCGATGGCCGCATCTATGTGGAGCGCGCGTATGCCGCCCCGCCGGAGATCGATGACGCGGTCGAGCGCGCGGTCGCCGCCCAGCGCGGCTGGCGCCACGTGCCCGTCGCCGAGCGGGCCGCGATCTGTGAGCGGTTCGTCGCGGCCTTCGAAGCGCGCCGCAGCGAGATTGCCGCAGAGATCACCTGGCAGATCGGCCGACCGGTCAGTGCGTCGCCAGGCGAGGTGCGCGGCACTGTTGAAAGAGCGCGTTACATGATCGGTGCCGCCGCTGACGCCATCGCCGACGTGGACTGCGGTGAGGCGGCGGGCGTGCGCCGCTTCATTCGCCGCGAGCCGCATGGCGTGGTGCTAACCGTTGCTGCCTGGAACTACCCCTTCCTGATCGCCGTCAACAGTGTCGTCCCCGCCATCATGGCCGGCAACGCCGTTCTCCTCAAACACTCGGCGCAGACGCCGCTCGCCGCGGAGCGCTTCGCCGAATGCTTTGTGCAGGCGGGCCTGCCGGCGGGCCTCTTTCAGGTGCTGCATCTGACGCACGCGGATACGGAGCGTCTCATCGGCGACCGCCGCCTCGGTTGCGTCGCGTTCACTGGATCGGTGGCCGGCGGCGCGGCGGTCCAGCGGGCCGCCGCCAATCGCTTCATTCCCATTGGTCTCGAGCTCGGCGGCAATGATCCGGCCTATGTCCGCGAGGACGCGGATCTCACTCACGCGGTCGAGAATCTGGTGGACGGCGCCTTCTTCAACTCCGGCCAGTCGTGCTGCGGAATCGGGCGGATCTATGTTCATCGCTCGCTGTACGAGACGTTCGTCGAAGCTTTCACGACCCTGACCCTGCAGTATCGGCTGGGCGATCCTCTCGATGCCGCGACGACACTGGGTCCTGTCGTGCGCACTTCGGCCGCCGACGCGATCCGCGCGGCCATCGCCCGCGCCTGCTCCGCCGGTGCCCGCGCGCTGATCGGTGAGGAGCGCTTTCCGCACAGTCGACAGGGTACGCCCTATCTCGCCCCGCAGGTGCTCGTCGACGTGCGACACGACATGGAGATCGTGCAGGAGGAAGTGTTCGGTCCCGTGGTGTGCATCCTGCCGGTCGACGACGACGCTCATGCCGTGCGGCTCATGAACGACAGCCGCTATGGGCTCACCGCGTCGGTCTGGACGCGGGACGAGGCTGCGGCCGTCGCTCTCGGCGATGAGATCGACACCGGCACCTGGTTCCTCAACCGCTGCGACTACCTCGATCCGGCGCTCGCCTGGGTGGGCGTCAAAGACTCGGGCCGCGGCTGCACGCTCTCGCGGATCGGCTACGAATACCTGACCCGGCCGAAGTCGTTCCATCTGCGCACTCGCTGCTGAGCGTCCCATGGAGATCGTCATGCCTCTGCCACCGAATTCGCAGTGGAACTATCCAACCGCGGTCCGCTTCGGGATCGGACGCATTGCCGAGCTGTCGGCGATCTGCAAGGACCTCGGGATGCAACGGCCGCTGTTCGTCACCGACCCGCAGGTCGCCAAGCTGGCCGCGACCCAGGAGTGCATTCGCGCTCTCGCGGCGGCCGGGCTCGCCGCGCAATCACACACCGACATTCAACCCAATCCCGTCGAAGCCAATGTGACGGAGGGGAAACGCGTCTATCGCGCGGGCCAGTGCGACGGCGTGATCGCCTTCGGTGGAGGCAGCGCGCTGGATGTCGGCAAGGCGGTGGCGCTCATGGTGGGACAGACTCGTCCGCTATGGGATTTCGAGGACCGCGAGGACTGGTGGAAGCGGGTGGATCCGACGCGCATGGCTCGTGTGATCGCGGTGCCCACTACCGCGGGAACCGGCTCCGAGGTTGGACGCGCCGCGGTGATCACCGATGTGCGCGATCACGTCAAGCGCATCATCTTCCATCCGCGCATGATGCCGGCGTGCGTCATCCTCGATCCCGCTCTGACAGTCGGACTGCCGCCGCACGTCACCGCCGCAACGGGGATGGATGCCCTGTCGCACGCGCTCGAGGCCTTCTGTGCCGCGGGGTTCCATCCCATGGCCGACGGCATCGCGGTCGAGGCGATGCGTCTCATTGCGGACGCACTGCCGCGCGCGTATCGCGATGGCTGTGATCTCGAGGCGCGCGCGCAAATGCTGGTCGCCTCGTCGATGGGCGCGACGGCGTTCCAGAAGGGCCTGGGCGCCATGCATGCCATGAGCCATCCCTGCTCGGCGCTGCTGGGGTCGCACCACGGACTGACCAATGCCGTCGTGATGCCTTATGTGCTCGCCTGGAACGAGCCCGTGGTCGCGGAGCGACTCGGGCGGCTGGCAGCGTATCTGAGTCTGAAGCACCCGAGCTTCAGCGGTGTGCTCGATTGGGTGCTCGAGTTGCGCGGGCTGCTGGGCATTCCCGGCCGGGTCGATGCCCTGGGTGTCCGCGAGGAGCACATCGAGGCGCTCGCGCGCCAGGCTCACGTGGATCCCTCCGCGGCGACCAACCCCTGCCAGCTGTCCGTCACGGACTTCGAGAATCTGTTCCGCTGTGCGCTGGCCGGCGAGCTGCCCAATGCCGGCGCGATGCGGGGTTGACGCTAAGCCTGCTCGGAGCTCTTGCCGACCTTGACGCCCTTGTCGTTCGCGGTCGCCTCGTGGGTTTCCCAGTCGGCGGCCACTCGGAGACGGGCCGTGCCCGGCGGGCTCCGGTCACGCAACAGGGACTTGATCCGCTCGGGATCGACCGGTTTGACCAGGTGCGCGTCGAATCCCGCCTCTGCGGCGCGGCGCGCGCTCTGCGGGTTGCCCCAGCCCGTGATGGCGACGATGGCGAGCTGCGCGGCCCAGGGCTCGGCTCGCAGCGCCTCGGCTACGGCGTAACCATCGAGACCCGGCATGTCGATGTCGAGCAGCGCCATCTCCGGATGGAACTCTCGCGCAGCGGTCACTGCGGCGACGCCGTCGTAAGCGACTCGCATCTCATGCCCCACCAATGCGAGTAGCGTTGCGAGGCTGTCGGCGGCATCCTTGTTGTCGTCGGCGATCAGCACGCGGCGGCTGTCCCCGTTCATGGCTGCCCTTTGGCCATCCTGCGATAACGCCGCGGCTGCGTGCACCGCGAGCGGCAGGGTCACGATGAACTCGCTCCCATGGCCGCGTCCCCGGCTCTGCGCCTCGATGGCGCCGCCGTGCAGCTCCACGATCCCTTTGGCCAGGGCCAGCCCGATGCCCATGCCGCCTTCGGCGCGCGCGTCCGTGCCCTCCATCTGTGAGAAGAGCGCAAACACTCGGGTCAGGGCCTCCGCGGGTATCCCGATGCCATTGTCCTTGACCGAGACTCTGAGCCAGCCCTCGTCCTTGGCGGCCGTGAGCTCGATGTGTCCGCCCGGGTCGGTGTACTTGGCCGCGTTGGTCAGCAGGTTGGAGAACACCTGTGAGAGGCGCAGCGGGTCCGCGCGCAGCATGGTGGGCTCGGCCGGCAGGGTGACGCTGAGGCGGTGATTCTTGCGGTCGAGCGCCGGGCCCGCGACTTCGATCGCCGCATCCATGATGGATGCGAACGAGGCGAGCTGCAGGCTCAGGGTCAGTTTCCCTTCGGCGATCCGCGCCACGTCGAAAAGGTCGTCGAGCAATCCCGCCATGCGCACCGCCTGGCGCCGGATCATGCCGCTCGCCCAGCGCAATTGGTCCGGCGTGACACTGGCGGTCTCGAGGATGTCGGCGGCGGTACGGATCGGGGCCAGCGGGTTCCTGAGCTCGTGCGACAGCATCGCCAGGAACTCGTCCTTGCGTTGGTCCGCCTGCTCCAGCGCCTGCTGCGCCCGGACCGTCGCGGTGATGTCGGGGCTGAGCCCGACATGGCCCAGGAACATACCCGATTCGGAGAACCGAGGTGATGCGGAGGATTCGACCCACCGCCAGTCACCCGTCGCGTGTCTGATGCGCAGCCGAGAGCGGAATGAGGTTCGGTTCGCCAAGGCCGCGGCGTAAGTCTTCGCGTAACGGTCGGCATCGTCCGGGTGGACAGGAATCCGCCAGGCATCTCGCCGCGCCTCATCCTGGGTGACGCCCAGGAACTCGCAGTACTCGCGGTTGACGAACTCCACCATTCCCTGCGCATTGGTCACCCAGATCATGGCCGGCGCGCCATCGGCCATCACCCGGAAGCGCTGTTCGGTCGACCAGGCCCGGTCCTGCGCCTCCTTCGCGGCCGCGCCGGTTTTGAGCCGGCTCGCGATCATGAGGGCGCCGCCCCAGACGATGATGAGTATGGAGACAAGGTTGATGAGGGAAATGGCGCGCGGTAAGCCCATTTCGGGCGAGAGCTCATAACCGAGCGCCATCAGGGGCGTGCAAAGCGCCGCGACGTACAGCGGTATGTGCGGCGAGCGAGCGCGCAGACAGAGGAGAACCGGAATGATGTAGAAGTCGATGATCGCCCGCGGAGTCATCATGTCGACCCCGAAGGCGAAGAATGCCGCGACGAACGGCACCCATGGCATATCCGCCAGAGCCATGAGCGGCGCTCGAGCCACTCGGCCCGGGGAGGCGCGCGAACCGGCATTTCGGCGGATGGCAGTCATAAACACCTGCTCCTGGCCTGAGCCGATTCACGGCTAAAAGGCCGGCCAAGGTTCGAATGCCGCCGCGCGCGGGCCGCGAAGGGGCTCGCGCGGCAGCTGAATCCGGGCGTTGGCCGGCTCCGGTGAGACCCGGAATCCTCGAGCGGGCGATCCACGACAGGATACCCCGAAGCCAGGCCACTGCAACGAGCGCCCGGATGTGCCGGCCGGGGCGCCCGGCGGCTTCCTCAGCGGTGATCCAGGGCCGGAACACCCGAATGCCTAGGCGGAGGTCCAGTCATAGGCGACCGGGCGGCGGCCTCGGCGGCCTCGGCGGTCCGGCGCGCAGCAGGCATGTTGCTGTTGCCCGTTGGGAACGGGCTTTGCTCATCCTGCGATGACACTTACCGTGAGGCGAGGACCAACAAAGTGGATCTCCTACTCGTTCTGATCCTGCTGTTGCTGCTCTTCGGCGGCGGCGGCGGACTCTATTGGGGCTTCGGTGTTGGCTGGGGCATCGGACCCATCGGGCTCATCATCATTGTCGTCGTCGTCGCCTGGTTGCTGTACGGCTACCGCGGACGCAGAGGGCCGCCCCTGTAGCTCCATTGCACCCTGGCTAGAGGGAGAGGGTTCCCCGTCCTATCTCGATCACATTCCCACTGACGCGCACCCGTCGGTCCGCATCGATGTCGAGAAAGAGAGTCGATGGCCGATCCGCCTGCTCGCCCTGCGAAATCTCGAAGCCGCAGGGCAGCGCGCGCCCGAGCGCGATGCACCAGCCGCCGAGATTGGCGGTCGCCGAGCCGGTCGCCGGATCTTCCAGCACGGCCGGTCCCTGTGGGAAGAAGAACCGCGCGAGCAGGAATTCCCGCCGGGCGTCGGCATCCGACGTCGAGCCGCCATCCCTTCGGGCCGCGAACACATATGCTCGTGGTGCGAACACGTAGGCCATGTTCCCGTCCCCGTCGCTTGCCAGCCGGCTCAGTGCGTCGGGGTTGGGACGGACGCGGCGCACCGCGTCCTCACTCGTCAGCGGTACGATCAGTTGCTCGCGGCCGGTACTCACCCACAGCGGCCGCTCGCCGATGTCGCGCGGCTCGAGACCGAGCATGGCCGCGATCGCCTCCCGCGGCTCCGCGACTTCCCGCCACTGCGGCGCATTGGCCTGAAGCGTCCAGCGGGTCGACTGCGCGCTGACGGGAATCACGCCGGCTTTCATTTCGAGCGTCAACTCATTTCCGCCGAGCCCCAGCGCGCGGCAGACGTGCGCGGTCCCGAGTGTGGGATGGCCCGCAAACGGCATCTCGAAGGCCGGTGTGAAGATTCGCACGCGTGCGTTCGCCCGGCTGGAGGGCAGGATGAAGGTCGTCTCCGACAGGTTGAATTGCCGCGCCAGCGCCAACATCGTTCCCTCATCGAGCGAGGAGCC
>Ga0134126_10005157_pt1 | contig 16316 bp, 14 predicted proteins | sample KB31752_FD_96881 | JGI IMG/M metagenome (GOLD analysis project Ga0134126, IMG submission 96881) | Terrestrial soil microbial communities with excess Nitrogen fertilizer from Kellogg Biological Station, Michigan, USA - KB3-175-2 | ecosystem: Environmental > Terrestrial > Soil > Unclassified ...
GGCGGATTGTCGACGCGAGGGTACCTGTAGGCGCCCGCGTCCATGGTCGAGCCGGAGGGCGTGGGCCGGGCCACGTTGGAAACCGGATCGACGTTTTCATACTGGGCAAGAGCCAGTGGATCGGCATTGCCCTGGTTGTCCGTCGGCGGATAAATGCCAGCCTGAATGGCCGGAGAGCCGGCCGCCAGGTGAAAGTCGCGGTCATTCGCATCGACGAACAACGCGGCCAGGTTCGCGGGCGTGTTGGCCTCGACAATATTGTTCTTGAGATAGGCTGAAGCCTGGTTGGTGATGCTGAGACTGGGCGCCCCCACGAAGATATTGTTCTCGATCACCGCCGGAGTGGTCAGCGGTCCGCCGCCGAGGGGTCCCGAAGGAGGCGTAGTGTCGCAGGCGGTGACCGTTTGGTTGAAGCATTCCATGTTCACGAACGCGCCGCCGTTGGTATTGTTGGGGCCGTCGATGATCGTATTGTTGACAAAGTGCAGAGCGTCGTTGGGTTCCGAATACGCGCCATAGGTCGAGTCCCCCTTGTTGCGGAAGATCATCAGCGCCGTGTTGAACTGGTTGCTGTCGGTGACATCGGCCTTGTAAATGACGTTGCCCACCACATACGTATCGCCACCCTGCGGGAAATCCAGCACATAATCCGAGTTTCCCTGAAAATCGGCGATCCAGTTGTAGTAAATGTTGCTGGTTGCGGCGCGGCTCCTCATCTCATGGCCGCCAGTATTGTCGTGGGTATAGCTGTAATACATGTTGAAGGTCATGTTTCCGCCCTCGCCGATGTAGATGTTGTGGGCGAGGGTGTTTGCCTCGTGGGTGCTGTAGGCGAATTCGTCGTACTGGACCGTGATATACGGGTTGGCCGAGTACCACACGTAATTTAAATAGGGAGAGAAGCCGCTGGGCGAGCTTTGGATGCCCATCTTGTTGTTGAAGAACAAGCATTGCTCGATGGTCAGGTTGCCTCCGCTCGGAGTTTTTGCTTTCGGGGTGACTATGATCCCGGCGGCAAAGTCGCTGCCGCCCACGTTGGCGGCGTTGCGGAACTCCATATTGTCGATGACATCGTCATGGCCATAAATCATCCAAAGACCTTGATTTGCATTGGCCGTCCCAGGATCGATGATCGGCCGTCCATTGACGCCCACCACAGTCACGTAATTGAGGAAAAGCGAGCATTGCTTGTAGTAGGGCGTGCCGTTGTTGGCGTCGATTAGAAAGGTATCGCCATCCGCTCCGGCGTTAAACGCCGAGCACGGGTCGGGATATTGGCCGGTAGGGCCGACGGTGATGGTGGCGGCGTGTCCGGTCGACACCCCGAAGAAAAGAACCAGCACTAAAATTGCAAACGATGTGATGAGCGGTGTGATTGCAGATTTCATTGAATTGCCTCCAAAACTGGGTAGCTTGCGGCTCGAACTTGAGATTCAGTGCGTTCTTCCGCGACGTCTGACTTACACGCGGAAATTACAAGAAACATACAATGTTGTCAATATAATCTTTTCGCCGCTGCGGAGAGACGCGTAATTGTTGTTTCTATTGGAGTCCCTAACGTCCGGTAGAAGCGGCGGCAAATCGGGTCGGCGGGGCGATACGATTTGCCGGATTGAGACGAAAAGCTTGTGGTCTTGATCGCCGACTGGTTTCCGGCGGATCGATAGCGTGAATGAAGTAGGAGGGACTATATGACATGACGACCATGTCACCGCTGAAACGCCCGTGCGAGACATTGCTATGCAGGCGCCGACCGTGATGGTCTGAAAAGCTCCAGATTCGCTACTGAGACACCCGGTTATCGTTCAACTTCACGTGCAACTCGCGGGCCAGCACATCAATTTGCTTCACGCGGGCATTGGCCATGTCCCACATGCGGCGGCCGAGCGGGCTGACACCTCCGGGCAGGTTCATCATGGCGTAGGTGGCGTGGCCGACCTGCTGGTCGTTTTCGGCGAAGCTGTTCATCTGGACCAGATACATTCGGTCGAACGCGGGGCCAGTCAGGGTTTCCATCTTCTTCTTCGCTTTGTTTGCTTCGACGGCCTGGCGTATGCCCTCAAACATCGGACTGGGGAAGGTTCCGGACTTGTCGGGTGCGAACTGTTTCGCTCCGTCCGCGATCAAGCGGTTTTCGTCAATCAACTGACGAGCGAACTGTTTGATCTTCGGATTCCGGCTGCGCTTGAGCGCCATTTGGCTGAACTCGATCTCCATGGCCATGTTCTGGCGGATCGTCTCAGAGACGTGCTGCTGGATGAAGGGGACATTATTCTCGGGTGTCGTCGGACCGTCCAGCGTCATGTACGGAGACATACCGCTCCGATTCGGCGCGCCGTTCGGCTTGACCCAGGGAGAGCCCGGTTGGGTCTGCGCGGGTGCGGCGGGTGCCGCTGCGATAACCCCCAGCAGCAACGCGATGAGAAGGTTTGAGGATTTCACTGTCATCAATGTTCTCCGATGGAATTCGAACGTGCGAGAAGTTTACATTTCGATCCGCGGGTCGACAAGATGCGGAACTCGGAGATTGATTTGACATATGGCCGCTTTCGCCTGGGCGAGTGGAATTCACGACTCCTCCTGCTGAGTAGTCGGTTCCGAGTTTGTTGTGGATTTTGTGATCAGTTTCTTTCAACGTACTGCCGAACTCGGCTATCCGGCACTGATTGAAAATACGAATATTACATCGCTCATAAACCAAAGGTCAGAGGAAGCAGCAATGAAGCTATGCGCTAGTTCGAACAATCTCCAAACGGAACCCCGTCAACAGCAAATTCGAGGCATTGCAGGCCCCCGCAACCATCCGATATTAGATTCAGCGGCTTAGAGTGTGTTTCTCCTCTAAGTTTTTTTTGTTTTCGGGTCCAATGTAGGGTCCGCTTCCGTTCAGCCGCATAGAACGCATATTCTTTCTTGCGAAAATTGCGGACGGTATCGAGATGCCCGCAAAATCTCAAGACCGGTTTGCAAGCGCCCGTCCGGCATTGACCAGCGCGATGTGAGAAAGGGCTTGAGGGAAGTTCCCCAGGAACCTGCGTTCGTGCGGATCATATTCTTCCGGCAGCAACCCAACGTCATTGCGTAAATTCAAAAGCCGTTCGTACAACCTCTCTGCTTCCGGCCGTCGACCCACCCCAACAAGATTTTGAACCAGCCAGAAGGAACAAGCGAGGAATGCGGATTCTCGATCCTGCCTGGACTTCGGCTGTTGGCGTAGAACCAGGCCGTCCGCGGTCAGCTTCTTTTCGATCGTTCGAACGGTGCTCTGGATTCGTTCATCCTGAAAGGGCAGAAAACCAAATAGCGGAATCAGAAGAGAGGATGCATCCAATTTTCGTGAATCAAAGGATTGGACGAAACTTCCGATCTTTCGATTGAAGCCATGTCGGCAGATTTGTTTGTGGAGCCGGGCGAGCTTCCGTTTCCAGACCGCCAGGTTTCCATGGATCTCTCCCGACTCTGCAGCTTTTATTCCGTGGTTGATCGCCACCCACGCCATGACCTCGGAATAGGTGAATTTCCGTTGCCGGTCTCGTTCTTCCCACATTCCCCAGGCACGTCGATCGCTGATCGAGACCACGTAGTCGGTCATCTCCTCTTTCAGGCGGCAAAGATGCGGATCGAGATTGATATTCGCCCGCCTCATGCTGTAAAGGGCGTCGGCAAGCCCGCCATACACGTCCAACTGGACCTGCTCGGAAGCGGCATTGCCGATTCGCACCGGTCTCGACATCCTGTACCCCGGCAGCCACGGAAGCTCGCACTCTGGAAGATGCCTTTCACCGCGCATTCCATACACAATCTGCATCTGCCGCACATCGCTTCCCATGGATTGAAGCAGCCACTGCTGCCATGCCCGCGCCTCATCGTGATAACCCACCGACAGCAGCGATTCCAATGTGAAAGCTGCATCGCGAAGCCAGCAATAGCGGTAATCCCAATTGCGGTCGGCCCCAAGGCGCTCTGGCAGGGAAGTCGTCGGCGCTGCGACGATGCCTCCGCTGGGGCGATACGTAAGCGCCTTCAGCGTGATGAGCGAGCGCTCCACCGCGTCCTTCCAAGGGCTTTCATATCGATTGAGGTCGCACCATTTCTGCCAGAATGATTCTGTCTGCCGAAATGCTTTCTGTACGTTGATGCGGCGCGGCGGCGGCTGGTTTGCGTCGACATACGTCAAAGTGAACGACCGCTGGTCGCCCTGCGTCAGCGTGAATTCCGCGAGGGCGATGTTCTCTTCCGTATGTAACGGTTGCTGCGTGCGAAGGTAGACGACTCCCATCCCTCCGGCGGCGGCCCACGCGTTCCCCTCTCGTGGCCCTGTCCAGGGAATCGTCCGGCCATAATCGAAGCGAACGCACAGTTCCATTCGCATCGACATCCGCCCATGCAAACAACGGACGATCCGAACAACATCCGAGTGACGCTCGCGAACAGGCATGAAATCCGTGAGCAACACCGCGCCCGAGGAAGTCTCAAAAATTGTCTCGAGGATCAAGGAATGCTCGCGATATTTCCGCGTGACCTTTTTGATTTTGTCTTTGGGAGCAATGATCCATCGGCCATTTTTCTTTGTGCCGAGCAGCGCCGCAAAACATGCCGGTGAAGAAAAATCGGGCCAGCATAACCAATCGATCGAGCCATTGGTTCCCACCAACGCCGCCGTCTCACAGTCGCCGATCAGTGCATAGTCTTCAATGCGTAGCGACACTTGCCTTCCCCGGGTAACGCGAATCCTTGACTCGAACTCAGATGCTATAAAAAATCGAACAGAAACTTTCTATCGACCGATTCTTGTTCACGCGATGCGGGGATTGCCTTTGAATCGCGTGTAGGGGGGACTCAGATCGTAGTGGATGCCCGGCTCATTCCGCTCGCGCCGGTTTGAAAAGAAAATCGTGTCTCCCTGTTGGATCAGATAGTCGGCCGTGCGCGCTGCCAGCGCCTGGATCGTCAACCCGGGATTTGCCGAGCCTTGTGTAGGCAGGATACTTCCGTCGCAAATGAAAAGATTCGGAATGTCGTGCGTCCGTCCGAACTTGTCTACGACCGAAGCGGAAGGATCGCTTCCCATGCGTGCCGCGCCGACCAGATGCGCAAAACGCGACTCCTGCACGACTTCTTCCGCTCCGGCTGCCCACATCACGTCCATCACTTTGCTTTTTCCAAATTCGATGAGCTTCTTGTCATTGTCATGCAGGTTAAATGTCACCTTTGCCACCGGCAGTCCGTATTGGTCCTTTTCTTCCGCTAGTTCCACTCGGTTGTCTTCCCACGGAAGAATCTCGCCGAGCACGCCCAGCGTGGCCCAGTGGTTGTAGTCCATCATCACGCGTCGCATTCCCCAACCCCATGCGCCCATCGCCGCGACCATCTGTTTAGCGAACGCGACCGGCAGCGGACCAACCGTTTGGATAGCGAATCCGCGGGCAAAATCCCGCCGCCGATCAGTCTCGTAAAAATCTTCTGAGAGCGCATGCGCGGGCGGAGCTTTATATAACCGGATCAATTCCGAAAAACGTCCCGCCACAACGTTGCCCGCCTGCGCCATCAAATACTTTCCCAGCGTTCCGCTCGAATTCGCCAGCCCGTGCTTGTGTCCAGGGCACGCGGAGTTCAGTAGCAGGCGCGGCGTTTCAATCGCATATCCAGCAACAACAATGGCGCGGGCGCGCTGAAAATGTTCCTTGCCTTCGCGATCGTAATAGAGGACTCCATCGACCCGTCCGTCATCGCGCAGGTTGATTCTCGCGACCATTGAGTGCGCGCGAATTTCCGCGCCGTGGGTAATTGCGTCGGGAACATGCGTGATTAAAGTACTCGCCTTTGCGCCCACCTTGCAGCCTTGCAGGCAAAATCCGCGATAGATGCAATGCGGCCGGTCTCCATGCGAGGCGGATAAAATCGCAACCGGCCCGCCGGCAACGGTGCGGATGCCGAGCCGGGTGCAGCCGCGCACAAGCACATCTCCCACGCCGCCGAGAGGATGCGGCCCATACGGATGGCCATGTGGATCGCCCCAGGGAAACCACGCCGGCCCTGCTACTGGAATCTCTCTTTCCAGCAATTCGTAGTACGGCTTCAAATCCCAGTAGGACATGGGCCAATCCGCGCCGACGCCGTCTTCGCTGTAAATGCGAAAATCCGAAGGATGGAATCGCGGCGCAAATGCCGCCCAATGCACCGACCCCCCTCCAACTCCTTTGCCGCTATTGTTCGCTCCCAGGGCCAGCGGATGCGTACCGCCGGTAATGCGGAGATCGTTCCAATAAAGCTCGTGCGAGCCTTTCTCGTCGCTGACCCAGTCTTTTTCCGTATCCCAGAAAGGCCCTGCCTCGAACCCGACGACTTGAAATCCCGCCCGTGCCAGCCTTTGCAGCAGGACGCCTCCGGCAGCGCCGACGCCGATAACGCAGTAATCGACAGTTTCTCCTTCCGCGAACTTCCGCATCGGTATCGGGAGAGTCTGCATCGGTCCCAGTCGATGTGTACGGGATTCGCCATTAAAAGGCAGCTTCATCAATGGCTCCCTCCATGTCCACCTAAGGAGCTGTGTTCTGGCGGAGTCCCCTGCTCCTCCAGTTCGGAGACAGAGTCGACAGGCGCATTCCACTCATATCGCGTCTCGTCCGTCTCCCACGGTTCGGGCAGCCCGTTTTCAAGACGCATGTATCCACGCGGGTAGGCCGGACCTCCAAAGCCAATCTCATCCCAGGCCCAGGGATGCGAATAGTAGGCCGTGACGCAATCTTCCATCAGCAACGCCCAGAAGCGATGAACGGGCAGCTTCTCCCAGGCCGGATGTTTTGGATCAGGTCTGCCATCATGCAACGATTTCAAGATCAATTCCTGTCGATGAACTTCGAGCGCCGGAAACGACCCGCCGAATCTTTGTTGCGCCATCTCTTCAATGGCTTTCAATCCCAGCCGATATGCTTCCTGGTCCGCGGGCATATCTTCATACCGGAAGCCGTTCAGCGCGTTTTTGTACAAACGCTCGTCAATAATCTCGAGAATTGGAATTGTCCGGTACGGCGAACGATCATCCTGCGGCATCACTCGATCAATGATCGCCGCCAATAACTCTGCTTCGCGCGGTTCAAAAAAATGTATCGCTGGTATCTGGTTTACGCGTTCATTTACCGTGCGGCGGGTAGCATCGTCCCAGGTTTTCTGCTGACCGAGTGTGCTGAAACCGGGATAATAACCCGGCTGCGACAAGCCACGTAGCTGCTCGCCTGTTGTTCGGTCGAAGGGAAACGAGCGCTTCTCAGTCATGTTGTTCCCTGCGTAGAAGGCTCGCCATCAATCCGAGAAACCCGCAAGCCGCGAACAACAGCGGCGCAAAAATTGGTGGACCATAAAGAATGTTGTATGAGAGTTTCTTTGTCCCTCCAGGCCGGCGAACGATCCCGCGAGCATGGTAATAAAACCCGACTGCTCCGTCTGCCAGAGCAAGCGATGAAATAGCGGGAAGAAGCGTGTTTGCAACCTTACGGCTTTGAATCGCTCTCGCCGCCGCGCACATCAGAATTGGTGTAAGGATGACCGGCGTCCACTGCGCCTTGTAACGGAAGTTTGTCTTGTAATGCGAATAGAGAGCTTCGAATCCGCTGAAAAACGCCCATAGCAGAGTCACCGCGGATAAATGTTTTTGAAACCTGCCGTGGTGCAGGTCCTTTTGCCAGCTCGATTTTTCTGGAACAAGTTCTTGCACGAGCTCTTCTGCACGGCCCGAAACAGTCTTCAGGTCTTCCTCCCGTCGCAGGTAAGAAGCCATCAAACCCAGATATGCGCTGGTGCCAAACAGCAACGGCGCAAAGATCGGCGGTCCCATCACAATATTTGTGACCGGCAGGGACCATCCGCCCGGTTTACGCGCAATTCCGCGGATATGGAAGAAAAACCCGATAATGCCATCCGCCAGCGTAACTGCACTCATCGCCCGTAGAAACGTCCGAGCGCCGCGGCGGCTAAAAGCACCGAGAATGCCGGCGCCCGCAAGCGTCCCGCTCAGCATGACCGGCGTGTACATTACCGGATTGCTATAGCTGCCCTTGTAGTGTTCGTAGCCGACTTCAAGCCCGCTGGCGATGCTGGTGATGGCGACAACCAGGCAAAGGCTACGCTGAAAGCATCCTTTTCGGATATGCTCCAGCACGTCCGTTGCGGCTGCGCCCGCTTGTTCCGGCAGGAAACGCCGGGCGGCCCGTTCCAACTCTGTTGTAAAAATGAAATCCTTGCGACTTTCGAGTGTTCCCAAGGAGTCCTCTCATCGAGAAAATTTCAACCATCAAACCAGCTCGCGTACCTTGTCATGGGCGGTGGTGAGCACGATCTTCGACCGATTTGGTTCTCCCCGGGCCAGGGCCTCGCCAAGCTTCAAGGCCTGCGAAGCCTTAATTTTCGCTGGCATTGGAGGAGTAAATTGATCTACCACCGCCTCGATGAGTACCGGTTTGTTCTGACCCATGACACCATCGAGCTGTGCCCCGCATGTTTTTGGATCGTCTATCTGGATGGCTTCGATTCCGGCTCCGCGAGCGATAGTCACGAAGTCCGCAGGATAAAGATCGCAGGCATACTCCGGGTTTCCGAGAAACACCATCTGCTCCCACTTAATCTGTCCCAGTGTGTTGTTCTTGATGACGATAATTTTGATGTTCAGTTTGTAGGCTGCGACCGTGATCAGTTCGCCTAAAAGCATGCTTAGGCCGCCATCGCCGATAATGCAATAAACCGGCCGGTCGGGATACGCGACAGCAGCGCCAATGGCGTATGGCAGGCCGCACGCCATGGTTGCCAGGTTCCCGGAGCAGCTATGCTTCTGCCCACGCAATGCGGGCACATATCTCGCCCACCATGTTGTTATGGTTCCAGAGTCGGACGTTACGATCGCGTTTGCAGGAATACGCTTGCCTAACTCCCAACCGACCACCTGCGGTTTCATGGGCGTATCTTCGCGGGTGCCGCGGTCTTCCATCAGTTTTTGCCAGTCTGCTTTTGCGTCCTGCGCTTTTTTCAGAAAGTCTTTATCGTGGGGCTTCAGCAGAGGAATCAGCGCTCGCAGGCAATGTTTTGAATCCGCCACCAGTCCTACGTCCGCTGGATGCCGCAGGCTAATGCGCTGCGGATCGATATCGATTTGCACACACTTTGACGAACCGGGCTCCGGCATAAACTCGATATAAGGAAACGAAGTTCCAACCATAAAAAAAGTGTCGCAACCTTCCAGCGCATCCTGGGAAGGTTCGGTTCCGAGCAGGCCGATTCCTCCAGTGGTATATGGGCTGTCGTCGGGAACGGCGGCTTTCCCCAGCAGGGCCTTTATGATCGGAGCACCGAGAATCTCGGCTGCCTCCTCCAGTTCTTCTGTCGCGTGCAGAGCGCCCTGACCCACCAGGATCGCAATTTTTTTCCCGCTGTTTAGGATGTGCGCTGCGTGTTCGAGTTCGACCCTCGACGGAATGCGCTCGAAGTATGCCGACACTGCGGAAGTATGGTGCGCGAGATTCCGTTCGGAGCGTCCTTTTTTCGCCTCCTGCACCTGGACATCAACGGGAATCGTGATATGGGCGACCCCGCGCGACGTCAGCGCCGTCCGGATCGCAAGATCGGCGACGCTCTCCATATGGGCGCCGCTCATGACCCGCTCATTGTATTGAGCGACATCGATGAAAAGTTTATCGAGCTCGACGTCCTGTTGTGTAAACGTGCCAATCAGATCGCTGTGCTGCAGGCCAGTGATGGCAAGCACCGGAGCGTGATCCATCTTGGCGTCATACAGCCCGTTCAGCAAATGAATTCCCCCCGGACCCGAAGTCGCGATGCAGACTCCCAGACGCCCGGTAAATTTCGCATACGCGCAAGCCATGAATGCCGCCGCTTCTTCGTGGCGCACGTGGATAAAGCGAATTTTTTCCTTCTGTTTGCGAAGCGCCTCGAATACCCCATTGATTCCGTCGCCGGGTAGACCAAATACTGTATCGACTCCCCACGCTATCAAGCGCCCTACAAGTACATCCGATGCATCGGTCACGTTCGCTCCTGACTGTGGTCCGCGTTTTTCCGTAGTTACCATGGGTTGGACGCAGTTTCAAGATCGGGAGTTTTCTCTGCACGCCGAACGGCTTTCAGCGCGTGGGAAACGGAATAACAGTTGGGAGTGCTTCGGGCGCGTGCAGTGGTGTTGTCAAGCAAGGTTTTCCGCTACGCTTTTTTTCGGGCTTTTGCGATCAATTTCATCGCCGTGTTTTCACCTTTGCATCCAAGCAGCTTGTACTTCTTGCCCTGGAGGCGATGGTAGTTCACAAAAAATTCCTCAATCTCTTTTAGCGATTGCGTGGGCAGGTCCTTCAATATTTTCAGATTCGCATAGATATGCGCGGTCTCAGCCACAGCCACCAACCGGTCATTGCGGACCGTTTCCTGCGGCGTAATCTGCTCTCCCTCAATCACTCCAATAACTCGGGCCATCAAAGCGCACCCAGGAAACGCCGGCTCATCCATCAGAACCAGCACATCGAGCGGATCGCCATCGTCGGCGAGCGTCTGCGGGACAAAGCCGAAGTCGTACGGAAATGCCATTCCCGCGGGGAGCGCTGTCTTCAGCACGAAGATCTTTTGCTTGAGATCGAAACTGTACTTGTTCCGGCAACCCTTCGGTGTTTCGATGATGACCTGGAGAAGTTTCTCCCCGGCCTTTGCCGTTCCGGTCGCGCTCTCTTCAGCTTTCTTCGTATAGGGTTGCAGGCTCGTAGGGTCGGACATTCCCCGCTTGTTGTTCCTTCGGCGCTTTTTGCTCACGACTGCTTACCCACCTCACCGTTGGATGCAGTCGAGGCGGCCAGGCGGTTTCTGCGTGGGGTCGAAGCAGCTTGTAGCCGCGTCTATTCCGTCCCTTCGCGGGCGCCTTTCCAGATATCAATCCCGCTTTCCTGCGCGTACCGGTCAATTTCTTTCAACTCTGCATTGCTGAATTCGAGTTTCTTGACGGCGTCCAACGAATCGTCAAGCTGCTCGACGTTACGCGCTCCAATCAACGCAGTTGTAACTCGCTTGTCGCGCAACACCCAGGCAATCGCCATCTGCGCCAGCGTTTGTCCACGGCCGCGCGCAATCTCATTCAAAGCTCGCACGCGGCCAAGGTTTTCTTCATTCAAAAACGACTTCTCAAGCGAGCTTCCAGGAAGTTTCACGCGCGAATCTTCCGGAACTCCGTTTAAATATTTTCCGGTGAGCAGGCCCTGGGCCAGCGGAGAAAACGCGATGCAGCCGACCCCCAGTTCGTCCAGGGTGCCCAGCAACTCTGCTTCAATCCACCGGTTCAGCATCGAATACGAAGGTTGGTGGATCAGCAGCGGCACGCCTTCACTTCGCAAAATCCGCGCTGCCTCTCGCGTCCGTTCAGGATCATAGGAAGAGATACCCACATATAGAGTTTTCCCTTGTCGGACGGCCTGCACCAGCGCTCCCATCGTTTCTTCCAGAGGCACATCCATGCTGGGCCGGTGCGAATAGAAGATATCGACATACTCCAGGCCCATCCGCTGCAAACTTTCGTCGAGCGACGCCAGCAGATATTTTCGCGAGCCGCCATCGCCGTAGGGGCCCGGCCACATATCCCATCCAGCTTTGGACGAGATGATGAGTTCGTTGCGATGCGAACGAAAATCTTTCCGCAGGATATGGCCGAAGTTTTCTTCCGCCGATCCGTACGGCGGCCCATAGTTATTCGCCAGGTCGAAATGGGTCACACCGCAGTCAAATGCGCGCCGAATCATCGCTCGGCCAGTCTCGAAAACGTCTGCGCCGCCGAAGTTCTGCCATAGCCCCAGTGACACCGGCGGCAACACGATGCCGGACCGTCCGCACCGCCGAAACTTTGCGCCTTCATACCGCTTTGCGTCTGCTGCGTAGTTCACTCGTTTATCTCCTTATCGAGCATACAAAATTGATCGTTCATCGTGACAATCGAAACCGCATGTTGTCGCTTCAAACCGCAAAGACATCCGAGAAGTAGCGTGGAGCATCTAGAAAAATATGATACGCAAGCTGAAATCCGGCGAATATCGTTTGTATTCGCGAAAAAAAGATCCATCGACGGGAAAACGCCGCAACCTCGGAACATTCGGCACGCTCGAAAAGGCCAAAAAGCACGAGCGCGATGTTCAATACTTCAAAAAGCATTAGCAGGTCGGCCGAAGATAACAGGCAACGGTTGTTCGGCTAATTACTAGAGCAGTTTTCCTGTAGGTGTATATCGAAGCGAAGATCTCGACGCCGTTTTTCCTTAAAGAAAAACGGCACTTCGATGATGATTGCGATCTATAGCAACAGGAAAACTGCTCTAGCCATTCCCATAAACAGGGATAGCTGCTCCATGTATGACCTTGGCTTCATCGCTGCACAAAAACAAGATGACGCGTGCGATGTCTTCCGGTTTTGGCCACGCGGCAAAGTTAGCATTTGGCATTGCCTGTCGATTCGCGTCCGTATCGATGATGCTCGGCAGAATTGAGTTCACTCGCACCTGTGTTCCCTGTGTATCCCCAGCAAGTGAATCCATAAGAGCGACCGCAGCGGCCTTTGATGCCGCATATGCGCCTGCACCTGCTCCGTGATCCATCGCCGCTTTTGCGGCGATGTTTACAATCACTCCGTGCCGCTGCTCCAACATTGCTGGGAGAACTGCGCGGGCCAGCGAGTAGCCCGAACGCAGGTTCAACGAAAGCATTGCATCAAAAATCTTAGTATCCATTTTCCACAATTTTGTACCACCGGCATATCCTCCAACGGTATTGACCAGCGCGTCTATCTTGCCATGTTCTGAAATAATCTTCTCGACAAGGGCCGCGGTGGCAGCTTCATCAGTTACGTCCACAATGGACCCGCTCAGTCTGGCCTCGTGTTTGCCGGCGGCACTCTTCAGCGTGTTATATTCATCCTCTTTGCGATAAGTGACCCGCACTTTTGCGCCCTCCTGTAGAAAGGCAAGGCTTACCGCCCTTCCCAAGCCGCCCGTGCCACCAGCCACCAGGATTATCCTGTCTGAGAAGTCGATGTTCATATTGCCTCATTTCCAGTGAGAGTTATGTAACGCGATGGATTTCGTTGTCTATCCTATGGGTCAAAATACACTATAAATTTCTACTTTATCGTCTGGACTGTTGGGAGACGGCGATGATGGAGGCTGACAAGAAGAGTTGCGTATTATGCAGTAGTCTTATTTTGGAATGCGCATCCGGATCAAACGCGTTTATGAAGAAGCTGACAAGCAGGACGGATATCGCATCCTGGTGGATCGACTCTGGCCTAGAGGCTTAACCAGGCAGAAGGCCCACGTCGATCTCTGGCTGAAGGAAATTGCTCCGAGCACGGAACTGCGCAAATGGTTCGGCCATGAACCCGAAAAATGGCCGGAATTCCAGAAGCGATATCGCGCTGAACTCAGAAAGAACAAAGAATGCACGTCGCTTCTAAAGCAGGAAGCCGGAAAGCATCCGACAACGACACTGCTTTATGGCGCGAAAGACGAAGAGCATAACGAGGCAATCGTTCTCCTGAAATTCCTCACATCCCGAAAAAAGACCAGGCCCTCGGGATGATCCAGGACCGCGCGAGCATCTCGAAATCGTCGATAGGAATAACCGGCTGCAAATTCATTTGTCCATCATCGTCGGGAGAAATTCTGTTCTTTGAACCACGCTTCATCCAAAGATGCGCGCCAGAAGTCTGCCGATTTTATGGAAGAAGCCACTCTTCGGCTGGGCCGGTTGTGGAACCTCTACTGCGGGAGCCTGCGCGATAACGACCGGGGACAAATTTACCGTAGTCCCGAAACCAGGCGCGGGGGCGGTCGCCGTTGTCGCAGCGCTTTCCGGCGTCGCCATCCCATTCGGCGCGCCGGTGGGAACCGCCTGTTTGGGTGCGTTATAGCTCAGAGTGGTCGTCACTTCAGACTGGACCTCTCCCGGCAGCGTCACCGGTTTCGCCGGCAACGGCGCAGGAGCGAGGCCTTCACTTTCGGCCAGCGGAAACGTTGTATCCGCTGGTGTTGAACTTGGACCGCCAACCGGCTGTGCCTCGATCGGCGCCGTCCCGGCGGCAACAGCTTCGTCCGGTTTCACTGCGCGTTCGGCTGACGCGGACTTGCCGCTGCTGGCTACGGAAATCGCCGCAGCTGGACGGGCCGGGCATCCGCAGGGCTGTGTCTCGTGGTCTACCACGTCGCGGACGCTGCCATGCTCAAACAAAACATGCTGGTTGGGCTGCACTCGATAAACTCCCGTCCCCATCTGTTCGCTGACGGTGACGTAGGGTGCATCCTCTCCGCGGTTGTCCACGCAGGTATCGCCCTGATCGTTCACCCGGATGCGCACGTCCGCTTTTCCGGGGCCGGAGAGCAGAATGCGCAGATCGGGCGTCAGGACGACGTCGGAATTTTTTCCAACCGCGTAATGCGCTTCAATGGCTCCGCGATCGAGTGCCAGCATCAATGGGTTATTCGGATCAGCGGCAGGATTGTTCGGATCAGCGGCGGGACCATTCGGATCGGGGGCGTTATTTTGTTCGGAAAGATGCAGCTCTGTAGTAGCGCACAGATCCAGTTGTCCACCGCGTGTTAAGTGGATTGGCAGCGTATTGGTTCCGGCGGTCACCGTGCTGCCGTTGCCGAGCAATGTATTCGATCCGTCCAGCGTCACCGCTCCGGCCACGCGGATTTTTTCTGTAGTCGATGCAATGTCGATCCGACCCACCGTCTGCTGTGCGGGTGTCTGGGTGGGTGTCTGCGCGGGAGCCTGCTGCGCCATCAAAGCTGGGCAGCCGCACGACAGCAGCAGGACGCAGCCCGCCGATGCGTAGAAAGAGCGAGGAAAGGGCATGTGCTATTCCAGCTTCAGGAAGTTCGCCACCAGGCGCTTGCCGTCATCCGTCAGCACGCTTTCCGGATGGAACTGCACGCCTTCCACCGGATAATTGCGATGACGCAGGCCCATGATCAGGCCCTCCGCTCGCGCCGTAATTTGCAACTCTTCCGGAAAGCCGTCTTCAGAGACGATCAGCGAGTGATAGCGCGTGCAAACCATGGGACTTGGAATGCCGCGAAAGATCGTGCGGGAGTCGTGCTCAACCGCGCTGGTCTTGCCGTGCATCAGCCGCGGAGCGCGGATGATCCTGCCGCCGAAGGCCGCGCCGATCGCCTGGTGTCCCAGGCACACACCCAGGATCGGAACTTTGCCGGCGAAGCGCCGAACCAGCGGAATGCTGATCCCGGCTTCCTGCGGCGTACAAGGGCCGGGAGAAAGCAGGATGCGGTCCGGCGCCATGGCCTCAACTTCCTCGACCGTCACCTGGTCATTGCGGCGGACTTCCACCGTCTCGCCCAGCTCGCCCAATAGCTGCACCAGGTTGTAGGTAAACGAATCGTAGTTGTCGAGAACGAAGATCATGGCAGGCGCTGTATTCAGGATAACAAGACTTGCAACGATGCTGCTTCGGCAGCCGTGTTTCCATCATCGCAACATTCAAAAATATCGTCGTTTCCCATTGCACTCCGGAAAAATTCGGCGATTCCAAGCTAGCGGAGTCCAGGAGTCGCAAATGTTCAACGTACGAAGTGTATCCTCAGCTATCCTCATGCTGACCGCTTGCTCCGCAGCCTGCATCGGCCAGACATTGCCCGCCACCTTCCATACCCAGACCTATACCGAACGCGCGTCAAATAGCCCTTATGCGGTCGACGTAAACAACGATGGAGTATTAGACCTGGTTCAGATCCTGCCGACATCGAGCGCCAATATATACAGTGTTTCCTTTACCGTGAGGGTAGCGAATGGAAATGGTTCGTTCCGCGCGCCAGTGGTCTATACCTTCGCATCTTCAGAACACGACCCTACTACCGGGATGGCTGCCGGCGACTTCAATAGCGACGGAAAAGTCGATCTGGCCTTCGCTGCTTCGAGCGGCGATCAACTGACGTTGTTTCTCGGCAAAGGGGATGGCACGTTCCAGCCGCCTAAGAACATCACCGTCGCTCTGCCGTCTGGCCAGCAGTTCGGATCCCCGCTCCTCGCAGCGGACTTCAATGGCGACGGCAAGCTGGACCTGGTGGCGAGCACATTCTCGACTTCCACGAACTCGCTTTACCTGATCCCGGGTAACGGCACAGGGAATTTTGGCACTCCGGCCCTCCTCTACATGCCTCCCGCGAACAATTTTATAGGCAGCTACCTCGCTGCGGGAGATTTCGATGCCGACGGCAGGGCGGACATTGCATTCCTGGATCATTACAACTGCGACAAGGGTAACTGCTTCAA
>Ga0134126_10005159_pt1 | contig 16315 bp, 12 predicted proteins | sample KB31752_FD_96881 | JGI IMG/M metagenome (GOLD analysis project Ga0134126, IMG submission 96881) | Terrestrial soil microbial communities with excess Nitrogen fertilizer from Kellogg Biological Station, Michigan, USA - KB3-175-2 | ecosystem: Environmental > Terrestrial > Soil > Unclassified ...
CCACCAGCCCGTGGAGTATGCAACTGTTTCTATTTTTCCCGGAGTTTCCAAAAGACCCTCCAATGGCGCCGTTTCTGACAACAAAGGAAATTTTGTAATTAGTAACGTTGCTGCCGGCACTTATAAACTGGTTGGAGATTTTATCGGGTATAAGGCGCATACTCTATATGACATCACTGTTGATAAGAGTCACCCTGTTGTCGATGTACATGACGTCGTGTTGCAGGCAAAAGCAACCACGCTGCAAAACATCACCATTTCAGGGCGGCCAAAAATTGTTGAAAATAAAATTGATAAACTAATTTTCAATGCAGACCAGGATGTAACTTCCCAGGTAGGTGTGGCAACGGATGTGTTGAAAAAGGTGCCCGAGGTGTCTGTCGATGTCGACGGAAATGTCGAACTGGCGGGCAGTTCGAGCATCCGCTTTTTGATTAACGGCAAGCCATCTGCAGCTTTCGGAAGTGACATCGCTGATGTATTACAATCTATACCTGCCAGCCAGATAAAAAGTATAGAAGTGATTACATCGCCGGGCGCTAAATATGATGCGCAGGGGCTTGGAGGAATTATCAATATCATTCTAAAGAAAAATGATTCGCGGGGCATCAACGGAAATTTGTCTCTGACAGGAGGAACAAGAACTGAAAATGGTTCGTTTAATTTCAATGCGCGCAAAGGAAGTTTTGGAGTAAATGCCTATGTAAGCGCAAATGCCACATTAAAAACGCGTTCATCATCCACATCTGAAAGGGTAACCAATGATACTGCGGCTAATAATAAAGTGTTTCTGAACCAGGTGGCTTCTTCAGACGACAAACGAAGCGGATATCAGACAGGACTTGGGTTTGACTGGGATCTCAATAAGTACAACGGCATTTCTGGATCTGTTGGATATCAAAATTTTGGCCATACCGGCGCCACAATGACCAACCAGTTGCAACAAACCCAAAGCGTGGATGGCGTTCTTTTATCTGACATTGAGAATGCTATTAATTCTGATCACAATTTTCATTTTCATAATGTAGATGCCAGTCTTAATTATAAAAAAACATTTAAAAAAGAAGACCAGGAGTTAGACCTGGCGGTCAATACAAGCCTCGGCAACCGCAATGTGATGGACAACAATTATCAATATCTTCTCCCACAGGATTCTCTTTTTTACGCTACCAAAGAACAAAATCCGGGAACAGAAAATGAAACCGAAATAAGAGCCGACTATACGCAACCTTTAAAAAAGGATGTTCTTCTTGGCGTCGGAAGCAAGTTGAGCTTTTATGATGTCACAAGCAATTCGGAGGTATTAAAATTAAATGGCTCATCCAATTATACTACCGATAATTATTTATCGGACAATGTGGACTATCACCAAACGGTGTATGCGTTTTACAGCGAACTCACTTTTCCTGTTTTTAAATTATTCGATGCCAAAATTGGAGGACGTTACGAACGTACAGAGATTAATTCCTATTATTCCGACGCGCAGCAACAGCAACAGGTACCGGGATATAATACTTTCGTTCCTTCCATATTTTTCTCAAAAAAAACAAGCGAAAATTCACAAATAAAACTGAGCTATTCAAAAAGAATTGAACGGCCCGATTACAGAGATCTAAACCCGTTCATCAACACAACCGATCCTAAAAATTTATCTACCGGCAACATTCATCTTTCGCCTGAAATCAGTAACCGATATGAGTTGGGGTATAATATTGATGTTGACAAAATCGGTTCCTTCATGGTGAATCTTTTTTACCGGGTCAATGACCACAATATCCAGGATTATATTGTTTATTATCCTTCTTACCAGGTTGGCGATACCGCTTACCAGGATGTAGCGGTGAGTACCCGGCAGAATATCGGGCGTGAAAATAATATCGGCCTTAATCTTTTTGCTGCTGCAAAATTCTTTTCCAAACTCGATTTGAGAATGAATGCGTTTTTCTATGAAAGGCGCACTATCAATACGATTGACAAAGGGTATAATTACAATAGTTTTAATTATCACATCAACATGAATGCCGATTACCAGTTTTCTAAAACACTTTTAGCAGAATTTTTCGGAAACTTCAGGTCTGCCAGGCACGAAGCACAGGGCACTTATCCTTCGTTCACTACTTACAGCTTCGCTTTCCGAAAACAATTCTGGAATAAAAAAGGAAGCCTGGCGCTTACCGCTTCCAATCTCTTTCGTAGAGACCTTATACAGAAAACAAAGGTCTTCGGCCCGGAGTTTACTATTGATCAAATCCGCACGATCCCCTTTCGTTCTATAGGACTTAATTTTACCTGGAAGTTTGGAAAATTGGAATTTAAAAAAGATAAAGACCAAAACACTGACGACTCAAATCCGCCTCCTGATAATGGATAATCTGCTATCCACCCGGACATTTTGATCCGACCTTGACATTGGATAAAAGAAGCAACTAAAATAAAAAGCATCCAATTTGTTTGCCCGCTGGCAAGGAATAGCAAGCAAAGTTGCTGAGTCATTCGCATAGATTAAGCAACCTAAATCATCTTCGGTAAGACTTTTAATTTGTCGCCCAAATGCGTATTTGGAAATTGGCAGTGTTATTGTTCTGGGAATAAATCAATCGAATAATTCATGGCACAAAAACGAATAAAACCCAAAGCAGGAAAATTATGGAACGCATAGCAAACAGAAATGCGCGAAGCTAAACTGCGAAAGCTATTATTAAACAACTCACCAGGATAACATCGACTTTACAGTTTTTATAATTGTACATAATCGGTCAAAACTTATAAAATTATTATTTCATGGACTTAAAATCGGGATTTCCTTATTGGCTTATTAAAAATGGATTATCTTATAATTATCCTACACTTGAGGATTCTTTGGAAAGTGAAGTGGTCGTACTTGGAGGTGGCATTTCAGGAGCGCTGTCGGCCTATTATTTGGCGGAAGCCGGAATTGACTGTGTGGTTGTGGATGCACGGAGCATCGGATTGGGAAGTACTTGTGCGAGCACTTCGCTATTGCAGTATGAGATTGACGTACCGTTATCCAGGTTGCAAACAATGATTGGTTATAACAAAGCAGTTCGTTCCTATCAACTCTGCGCAGAAGCGATCGGTAAATTAAAGTCGATCGCCGAAAACATCGGGTTTGACAAATTTGAATACAAGAAAAGTTTATATTATGCCGCAAGTAAAAAAGATATTTCTTTCCTGAAAGAAGAATATAAAATCAGGCAGGAAAATAATTTTGAGGTGACATTTCTTGATAATAGGAGTATTGGAAATATTTTTGGATTTGATGCTCCTGCCGCCATCCTTTCGGAATTGGGAGCTCAGACAGATGCTTACTCATTTACACACGCACTGCATCAGCACAATCTAAAGAAAGGAACCAAAGTTTTTGATCGTGTCAACATCACAAAGATTCGTCACAATAAAAACGAAGTAATTCTTACTACACAGAATAAGAAAACCATAAAAGCAAAAAACCTCATCTACGCTGTTGGGTACGAGGCAGTGAATTTTATTAACAAAAAAATCGTCAATCTGAATTCGACTTATGCGATCATCAGTGAACATTATGATGTTGATAATTTTGCTTGGCCGGGAGAAGTACTGATATGGAATACCGATGATCCTTACCTCTATCTTAGAACAACAAAAGACAGGCGCATTATTATTGGTGGCCGCGATGAAAAATTTTATAATCCCGAAAAGAGAGACAAACTGCTTGATCAAAAATCCGACAGACTTGAAAAAGATTTTAAAAAAATATTCCCTGAAATTCCATTTAAGAAAGAATACAAATGGACCGGAACTTTTGGATCAACAAAGGATGGCCTTCCGTTTATTGGGCCTTATAAATCATTACCCAACAGTTATTTTGCTTTAGGCTTTGGTGGCAATGGAATTACCTTTAGCCAGATAGCGGCAGAAATTAATAGAGATTTAATTATGGGCAAAGAAAACCAGGATGCAGCATTATTTTCATTTGAGAGAATATAGTGAACATAAACGCAAATACACTTGCAAAGTGTTCGGTAAAAGAAGGCGTTTTATAAAAATAAACAGGCTGCTGATGTGGAAATCAGCAGCCTGTTTTTATTTTTGTTTAAAAGGGTATTGATTGAATGATAAAAAAGTTGGAACTAATGGCTTAACGGAATCCCCAGTGAAATACTGAACGTGCGGTATTTGTCTTTATCATTTTCGTCGTTATCAGTCTGTTTGGAATCTATCTTCGCCAACCCATATCCATAGTTTACTTTTAACAATACGCTCTTAAGATCCAAACCGGCGCCAATATTCAATCCGTAATCAAATCGTTTCAATTTCGAATAAGCCTGATCGTTGTCATTCGGATTAGCGTTCGTAAATTGAATGTTCTCCGTGTGAGAACCCGAAATGCTTCCAAGTTGCCCTTCAAATTTAGATTTCCCTGCAATACCCATAGCAACGTACGGTCCTCCGTTGATGAAGATATTAGCAGCGGAATTCAGTGGCAGGCGAACCACCACATTTACCGGAACTTCAAGATAAAGAGGATTAAAAGTGACTTTATAGTTAGCACTTCCGGAGCCGCCCTCAACTTTCGCCCCTCTTCCGTCTAAAAGTAATCCCGATTCAAAGGCAATAGCTCCGGTGGAATTAGACCGGGCCAAAATGCCTGCATTAAATGTGGCCAGCATATTATTTTTATTCACTGAACCGGAATTCGAATTTGAAATGTTTGCAAGATTTAGACCGCCTTGAATATAGACCTGTGATTTCGCGCTTGAAAATAAAAACACGCCTAGCGTGATGATAAGTAACTTTTTCATTGATTAGCTTTAAAATTAAAAATAGGGTTAAGACACCCTTGGATTTCAAAAACTTTGCCACATGCCATGATAAAACAAAACACTGCCTACAATATTAAAACAGTACTTACAAAAGAAATACTTTGTTTGAATTCTTTTGAAGACTATCGGGATAATTTGCATCAATCTTTACCTACAATGGGCAAAAGAATCAACAACGAAAGAAAAAGATTTTTTTTATTAATAAAGACGACCCTAAAATTGAAAAGGATCTACTGAAAGATTTGAAACATTGAAAAAAATAAAGAACGGTTATATAAATTCTTTTTCCCGGCAAGTCTTTTCTGGCACGCTATTTATTCCAGATAATTATAATCAAAAAAAAATACAATGCTTAGATGGGCGTTAATTTTCCTGGTCATCGCAATCATTGCCGCAATCTTTGGATTCACAGGAATAGCTGCCGGAGCTGCTTCTATTGCTAAGGTGCTGTTCTTTATTTTCCTTGTTTTGCTTATATTGACTTTACTATTTGGAGCAAAACTTTTTGGGAAATAAGTGATTGTGATTCACGACAAATGAGAATGTGTAAGTAGTAGCGTACATTTTATTCCCAATGGAGGGAACGATGTAGAACTGTTTACACATTTTTTATGTTGAAATTCTACCACGATTTTTTATTATGGTAGAATCCTACAAATCAAATTAAAAAATAGAAAGTAGCGCTTTTTCTTTATTTGCTGTAAGAATCTCAATATGCCCAAACAATTTTTATAAATATTGTTTATACATACGGATTACCCTCTTCGAATAAGGTCCTTACCACTGTTTCATTTTCACTCACCGGCTTCAACTGATAATGAGGATAATCTTTGAAGTCAATCCAGTTGCCGCCCCATTCTATTGTGGTCATCATTGGTAATACAATAGTCGAAAATGATATGTATCCGGCGTCACCCGATATGTAATTACCGTTAGTATCAAACAATCCGATATCCCAGGCAATACCAAAATTGTGATTGCTCTGTCCGCCTTTCGCGTTCGTAACGATAGGATTGGGATCGCCATTTCTACCATGACCATATAATTCATCCTGCTGAGCGTAAGTACGTGTGCCTGAAAGTATCCTGATATCGGTGGTACTATTGTTCTTTGCTATATTTAAAAACTGTCTCGCTTCTACCTGGGCTTTAGGTATCAGTGTGATTATATTGGACTCACTCGCCGTATCGAATGATCCATATTGAGTCTTGATCAAATTACTTTGGGCCACAAATTCACTATCTGCATTATTGGTTACAGGCCCCCAAAGGCCATCTAATTGACCCTCATAAAAGCCTGCCGATTTTAAAAATCGCTGATAGAATAAAACATCTTGTTTTAATAATTGATAACTCATATAAATAGATTTACGATTGAAATTTATCGCACCAATTGTAAGAATAATTATCCGATTTTTAAAAAGCGTTTAACCCTCTCAGTTACCAGCGTTCACTACAGGCTTTGCCCCTGTTCCTCTCAGATTGGATACTTTATTTAAAATATCAAACCAAAAAGGAGCTCCCATCATAATTGCCAGGATAGTGGCCAATAAACCGGTAATCTTCGAAAAAATCAGGTAACCGGAAAATTTCCCATTTGCATCTTTAAGTTCTACCTCATTCCAGGTAAGGGGCATTGCCACATGAAGGCCCTGTTTTGCGCTATTGATATCTTTTATTTTTTGAATCAGTTCCTTTTTCAATTCGGCAGCGTTCGGGTTCTCTTCTGATGAATCAAACTTAATAACATTCACCTTTTGAATTTGTGCTATCAACCCTGTATCCGTTGTTGAATTATATGCCTCCATTGCTAATTTTGTCCTGGCCTCCGGGTTGCTGTAGAGGTATTGCGCCAGCGAAATACTGTCGGCGTTAAGAAACACAGTTACTATAATAGCAACGAACAGAGTAATAGGGCGCGTATACTTTTTTTTCATCACCCCCGTAATTCGATCCATTGAAGAATTAAACCAGTTTTCAACTTTTAATCTGAATATATCAATTTCACTTGCTGTTTTTTCCGTTACCGATTTGTAACTTTCTTTAGCATCATTTGCATACATCAGAAGCACCCTTTGAAATTCTGTTGGAAGCGAATCGGTTTTGCTAATAGCAGTTATGAAATCATCAATATTTTGCGGTGAGTAAGTTGGGTTTGATGGATCAAATGTTACTCTTTCAAGAAGAGCAGCAGCAAAATTTTTGGGACTGAGGTAATCATTTGATTTGCTCTCACCAGAAAGACCTGTAACGGAATCGTGATCCATGATAGCCTTGCCCAACAAGACTTTTGTTCCATCTGGCTGGGTGACATTTTTATCGAAGATTGTTAACAACCATTCTTCAAGCAACCTGGCTCTTGCTCTTAAGCCTGTTAATAACATTTCCACAGCAGAACTGCTAATGATGCTCAAAAGGAAATAAATAAAAATTATTCCTATAACAAGATCGAGGATTGGAAAGCCACTCATTGTGATGTAGTTTTTTACTTTAAGAAATGTAAAAACCAGCGGCAACGGATTAAACCTGCGGAAATTCTTTCGAAATCATTTTAATGAAAACAATTTCTTGAATAATTCAATACATTACCATCTTAGCTCTCACTAAGTCAAAACAATGTGTGTGATAATTATAAAATCAGGATTGATAAATGAAATAAATTTTATTTTTTAGAGAAAATTTATTTTCGAAAAAATAACAAATACAATTAAGTAACAACGGCCAAATATAAATTAGAAACAATCGGGATTCCGGAGATTATCTTTGGGTTTTGATAAGATTGGATAATAAAGATAGTATTCGAAATTGATTTCAAACTCCAACTTTAATGCACGAGAGAAAAAATTACATAGCAGTGACATTAATAAATTCTAACGTTAAAATGCTTCTGAAATGCCTTTAGATGCTACATAATTCGGCTATTCCGCCATTAGCGGAATAATTTGAAATAAGAGCCGAGACCTTCGTCAGGATATGTCAAAACTATTAGGGTTTAGAGAATCCGGATTTAAGAATCAACCACACCTTTTGCATTTTCATTTTTCCTTTAGCAAAAAAAGGTGTTCATATATTTTTCGGGTAACCATTCCCGGTGTTCCATCTCCAATCTTTTCTCCGTTTATCATCAAAACGGGTAATATATTTTTAGTAGTGCTGGAGATAAACGCTTCCTTAATGTTTAAAATATCTTCAGGCTTAATGATACTTTCCTTTACATTAAATTCAGGAAAGCCCAGAATCTTCTTGCGGGTAATTCCTTTCAGAACATTTTTTGAGGGTGTTATAATTTCATCCTTTTTTGTAACAATAAAGAAATTGGAACGCGGGCATTCACAAATTTCATTTTCATTATAATACAAAACATCATCCGCGTGATTTTCTTTGATAAAAGACTGCAGGCGGATCGCCATCAAATAATCTATAGTTTTCACCTGTGGCAATTGTCTCTGATGTTGATAAGTGAATAGTCTTATTCCTTTATTAAAATTGCCGGGGTTAAAAGTGAATGGCATTTGCGTGATTAATAAATTTGGTTTGGCTGGCGTATAGCCATCTTCAGAATAGCCGCCTGTTAGCGTAATCCGGATTCCTGAATCGGGAATGTTATTCGTTTCAATTAATTGTTGAATTAATTTTTCCAACTCATCATGGTTGTAACCAACTTCCATGAACATTTCGGATGCAGAAAAATAAAACCTGCTGAGATGGTCGTCTAAAAATACCGGCTTAAAATTGATCGTTCTGAAATAATCAAAAATGCCAAAGCCCCGCTGAATAGAAAGATCTGAGATTAAAATTGAAGCTTCGTTTTTTAAAACGAATGCACCATTTATGATGGAATAATCGGGAGTCATTTTTCAATCCTGTTATACTTTTTTAAAATAGGAATTACCTTATCTAATGGCAACGATACTGCTTTATTACCATTTCTTCCAACGACGGTTTTAGCGGCAAATAGCGAATTGATAATCGCCTCTTCAGTCGCTTCAATCGTTGCCATAAACAAAGGCGACATGGCATCATTTAGCAAAACAGGAATTCTGATAATTTGTTGCTTTGCTGTGTACGGAACTTTCAGGCTTTCCGCTGTTGAAAAAGCAATCACATAATCTCCGCTGCCGTTCGATTCAATGCCACCGGTTTTTCCCATGCCGATTATGGCACGCTTTGCAAGGCGCAAAAGATTCCGGTGATCTAATGGTGCATCTGTGGCCACAACGATCATACACGATCCATCTACGTTATTGAATAGTTCATCACTAAAACTAAATTTGCCTAATTCTTTGCCAACCGGTGCGCCATCAATCTCTAATACACCACCAAAATTAGTTTGCACCAAAACACCTACCGTATAGCCACCTAAACTTTCCGGTAATTTTCGTGACGAGGTTCCGATGCCGCCTTTAAAGCCAAAACAAACCGTTCCTGTTCCCGCGCCGACTACCCCTTCTTCTACCCTACCGTCTTTCGCAGTTTTTATAGCGGACAAAACATCTTCTTTGGTTACATGCCTTCCGCGAATGTCATTCAAAAATCCATCATTGGTTTCGCCGACCACAGCATTCACTGACCTTACGTCTTCATTTCCTTTTTCATTCAATGTATAACCTATCAACGCATTCATCGCTGTAGACACGTTCAATGTATTGGTGAGAATAATGGGTGTTTCCAGGTTACCTAATTCATTTACCTGCGTACTTCCCGTCAACTTTCCAAAGCCGTTTCCTACGAATATTGCTGCGGGAACTTTTTGTTGAAAAATATTTCCATCGTAAGGCAAAATAGCAGTGACTCCTGTTCGTATTGAGTCACCCTTGATCAAGGTAGTTTGCCCCACCTTTACACCGGCCACATCAGTAATAGCATTTAACGGCCCTGTTTGCATGACGCCAATTTTAACACCATAATCCCTGGCTCTTTTAGATTCCTGTGCTTGTAACATAACCGGAAAAGTAAATAAAAAAAGTAGCGTAACGGTTTTAAACATAATTGCAAGCTAAATATTTTTGAGAGATACAGTAAACCGATAAATAGTTCGGATTTCCGTTTAATGAAAATCAACAAGCACGCAAGCTAATACTTTATTAGCTCCGATACTTTGGCATGGCATTTCATTCTGGTTGTTCCAACTCAATCCCCTCTATTTCTGATGATGAAATATCTTCTTCTTCATCTACAACGAGTATTGAACTATTCAACACCTTTCGTTTTCTCAAAACTTTTCCATCCGACAAAAATATTTTTACCAATTGATATCCCATTCCCGATTCGGGAAGTTTCGCGAGTTGATGAACAAATTTTTCGGGTATTTTAAATTGAGATGTCATGGGTAAAAAATGCCATAATCGGTTTGTTTCTTAAAAGTACCAAAAGATGTTCCTGTTTCGAAAAAACATTCTTCTCCTCCACCCCTTTTGCCAAATTCAGGCTTGACTGTTCCGAACCTGTAGCCGTCCTTCACCCGCGGAAGAACATGGAAAGCCCAATCAATTTTTTGTCCGTTGGGCAAAGCATAGCGTTCGACAGGATCGTCTTTTGCATTTACACAATCTTCATAGTCTTTTTTGGTAGTCGTGAACGAACCGGGTAATAAGCAATTATTGGTCTTATCAATCCTTATGTCATCATCGTAAGCGGATAAACGCACACAATACAATTGTCCGTCGGGATAAATCACAGGGCTTTCTTTTGCAGAAGAAAGTAACGCTCCGGCCTCAGTGGGTGCGCTAAGCGATGCGGTTCCAGTTATCAATTTGATGTCTTCCAACTCCTGGTACACTGAGGTTCTAACAGAAAAGCCAAACCCTTCTAAAAATATTGCTTTTAAATTATCTTCCTTTTGGGGATCATTATCGACAATCAGTTCTGCATTTAAAACAATCAATTCCCTTTGCACATATTCTTCCTTAAATTTTGCCTGGATGAATTGGTATCCCATGCCCGTTTCCGGCAACGATTTTAATTCTTCCTGCTGGCTTGGAATTATTTTGAAGATCATCTTTTTATTTTATGCTAAATATAAAGATTTTTCACCCCGGAGTGGGCTAAAACTCTATGCAGGAAAAATCAATCTGGTTTGTGAAACCAAAATAATAAGCGGACGTGGCCGAAATAATTAGTGAAGAAATTAAAATTTGTTGAATAGAAATTTTATTTATTTTTATAATATCTTAGATAAAAAGATGGCTCCTAAACCAGAAGAATTGAGGAAATTTTACTAATAATTGAGGCTGATAACTGTTTGAAAAATACTCCTGTTGCTGATAAATATTACCACACCTGTTGCAAGGACTTGCCGTATTAACACCAGAATTTATTAGGTTTTTGATTCCAAAACGTTCTTAACCCCTATATGAAGTTATGGCCAATAACATCAATGGACAGGTGCCAATCAAATTTAGAAAAGACTTTTCTTATTGCAAACAAACTCCAACTTTTGTCACTAACAATGTGGGTGGCTCCGACGAGATAGCAAGATGGGTGCTGGATCTCAACGACATTTTGTATAAAGACGAACCACATGCCCCCATATTGTCGGCGGCTATCATGACTAAATTAACGGGAGTACCTGGAATGAATAATAACCCGGTTTTGATCAAAACGGATGCATTAATCTATAGCGCAGACAGCATTGTAAAATATTTTGATCAAAGGAGCCTTCCTTCCAAAACGCTCATACCAAAAGACCAACAAAAAGCGCAAGAAGTTTTGGCGCTCTACGATCTTTTTACCGGCGATTATGAGTATGCAATGTCCCGGTATGTTTATTCGCTTATGATTCCAAACAAAAATTTTGCGACTTCTGTAATCACAAAGAGAATTCCATGGAATGAAAAACTCACTTGCAGGTTACGTTATTCTTCTTTATCACGCATTTTGCAGGAACAATTGGATCTCTCAGAGAGTACGCCTGGCGAACGTTTGGCTTATATCAAAACAATATTCAAACAAGTGGAAGATCTTTTGAGCGATGGAAGAAAATATCTGACGGGTGAAAAAATAACGCTTGCTGATATTGCATTTGCATCTGTCTCCGCCCCATTGATTGTACCGTATGAATTTGGCGGAGTGGTACCACCCATTAATGAGACACCTCCCGAATTAAGAAAGACAATCAACGAATTGAGAACAACTATAGCCGGGCAATTTGTGCTTCGCTTGTATTATGAAGATCGACCTTCAATGCGTTCCCAAAAAGAAATTCCAGGAGATCCGAATATGGTTGCCCGCATCTTTCAAAAGATAGCTTTGTCAATGGGCAGACGAAAATCAAACCTGTTTTATTTTCTTCAGAATCATTTTCCAGTTTTGAAAATTCCTTTTGTAAAAATAATGACGGTTAATAAAAATGATCTCCTGGTAGAGTTACTTAGCCGTGATGAAGATTTTACAGTGGAAGAGATCAACGCAAAAAAAATGTCCAACCAAAAGGGCGCGTTCTTCCTCGGTATGGACAAAATGAATCCTCAATTTGACAGGGAAAGAGATTTTGTAAGGAAGGCTACCAAAAAAGAGGACCTTGACCTCATAAGAAACTTTGTAAGAACTTCAGCCGATGAGATTACTCGTGAAGCGCAGCAATATGGCAGGCTGGATGTTGCAAATGATTTATGCTTCCCTGTTTTAGTAAGGCTTCTCGATTTTTATTTTGGCGTACCTGCACCATCAGAAGCAAAAATGAGAGCATGGTTGCGTGCTCTTTTTTACGACCTGTTCTTAAATTTTACCAACAATGAAGTGAAGCATCAAAAAGCGGTAGATGCGTCTCTGGCCCGCAAAGAATGGATACTGGACTTGATAAAAGACAGGAAGCAGGAATTGAAAGATGGGAAGACGCTCGACGATAATATTTTAAATCGTCTGATATTGATGCAGCAGGAACCGGCAAACAAATGGTTTGATGATGATGCGCTGCAACGTAATATTGGCGGGCTTCTCACAGGAATAATGGAAACAACCAACAAGGCAACCATATTAGTATTGGATGAATTATTCAATCGTCCATCTGTGTTGACGGGCGCTATTGAAACAGCGCAAAACCGGGACATGAAGAAAATGTATGGCTATGTGTCGGAAGCATTGCGCTTTAATCCTGCCCAACCCGGAGTTATCCGTTATAGCGAAACCGCACAAACGATAAAAGGCAAAGGGGATAAGGCTTATAAAATTCCTGCCCGGACAACCGTTTTTGCTTTAACGGCTGCAGCTATGTTTGATCCGGCAGCTTTCCCGGATCCTAAAACATTTAATCCTGAGCGCGATTCTGTTTACATGAATTACGGTTTTGCCCTTCATGAATGTTATGGCAAATACATCAATGCAGTCACCATTTCAGAATTTACCGCCGCGGTTTTAAGATTAAAAAATGTAAGAAGGGAAAAAGGAAGAACAGGCCAGGGAACAGGCTTGAAAGCAGGTCCCTTCCCAAATAATTTTGTAGTTGCTTTTGATTAAATGGTTCAACTAATAAACCAATTTACGAATAAACGAATAAAACAAATACCCCAAAAAATGATTCGCCAAAATCCTTTAACGCTCGTAACACCGGTTAAGAACGGGGAACATGATAATCTTGAGGCATTACTGACTAAAATAAGGAACGACATTATCAATGGTTTGCCGCAGCAATTTGAAGGCCTCAACACGATACACTATGCAAGATGGGTATTGCTGGAACCCAAAGATGCAGACGGGAAACCACAGCCGGACGTGGGTGTTCGCCTTGTTTTCTCTTCTGATTTCGATGGCGATGAAAATCAACATCTTTCAGACATTTCAACAAAATGCGCCCAATTTTTTGATGATATGTATTCACATTGTGAAGGTTATCCCGCCCCTGGCGAAAGAACACCTGAGAGCAGGAAAAATTATTTATCGCAATGGCGGGTAAAGTCATCTGCTTTTTTTGCCGGCGCGCCTGGCAGAACATTACCTCAAATAATGCAGGAAAACGAATTAAGAAATCACATCTGGAATTTTACCAAAACCGGTAGCTGGAATAATAAATCTGCGACCGAAATACACAACGCTATCAAAGAAAATGTATTGGCAACAACGGGTTTTGGTTGGGCCACAGAATCGACGAAAACACCCGTAATAAAATGGCTGGGCATGGCTTTACTCGGAATTATTTTATTGATCTTATTGCCATTCATTATTATCTGGGTGCTTATTATTAATTTCTTCCTGGAACCAAAAGATGACCAGCTCGGGCTTACGCCAAGCCAGGTTGATGAAGCCCACATAAAAAAACTGGAGGAATATGAAGACCTTCAAAATCAGAACCAGTTTACACAGGTATTGATAATGAAACAGGGTCAGGTAAGGCTTATCACTCTTAAAGGATTGATGTTATTCGCAAAGGCTCTCATCAGTTATTTATTTGTGAATGGAAAACTTATGGGCATACCTACTATACATTTTGCGCGCTGGGTTATGATCGATAATCAAAAAAGAATGCTCTTCTTCAGCAATTTTGACGGGAGCTGGCAGCAATACCTCGGCGATTTTATTGATAAGTCAGGATGGGGATTAACCGGTATCTGGAGCAACACGCAGAAGTTTCCGCGAACGAAATTTCTATTTACTGCAGGCGCTTATGATGAAGAGCATTTTTTAGCGTGGAGCCGTTATTTTCAAATACCCACAGCAGTATGGTATTGCGCTTATCCTCATCTTTCCATCAAAAATATTATCAATAACTCATACATACGAAATGAATTATTCAAAGACCTTAATGAGCAACAGGCACAACAATTTTTAAATAGATTTTAAACCGGTTAATATGGAATTAGAATTAAAAGATATACAGGGATACATCGTACGGGGCTACAAGTACATGATGTATTCACGCTATGTAATGCTGAACGTTACAGAACCAGCGCTGGCAAAAAAATTTCTGAAAAATAACGTGGCAGATGTCACTAATGTAACGCATCACCCCACCACACATTGTTTAAATTTTGCTTTCACTTCGCCGGGGTTAAAAGCGCTGGGACTGGCACAGGAAAACCTTGACAACTTTACCCGTGAATTTCGCGAAGGAATGACAACAGAGCACCGGCAAAGATTACTTGGTGACTTTGACAGCAGTGCTCCTGCTAACTGGCGCTGGGGCGGTATTAATAATGAGGAGGTCCATATTTTGCTGATGGTCTTTGGCGCTAATAAAGAAATTGCGCTCAACTACGCAGACCAGTTGAAGCAACAATACCTTGCTTCCGGACTGAAGGAAGTTTTTTCCCTGGATGGGCAAACGTTACCCTATAACAAAGAGCACTTTGGTTTTCGGGATGGCATATCTCAGCCTACGATCGAAGGCAGCGGCAGACAAGGCCCTCCGGAACATAATATAAAAGCAGGCGAGTTTATAATGGGTTATAAAAATGAGTACAATGTATATCCAGACACACCCGTTCTTGCAACGCTCCAGGGCGAAACGACTTTGCTGCCTTTTGATGCCTCGGGTAGTGGAAAAAGGGATCTCGGCAGAAATGGCACCTATATGGTAATGCGCCAGTTACAAGAGGACGTGGATGCCTATTGGAGCTTTATAAATGAACGGACAAAGAATGAAGACGGTACGGTGAATGTAGAAGCAAGTACCAAACTCGCTGCCAAAATGATGGGGCGATGGCCCAGCGGTGCCCCAATTGTAAAATACCCCGATGCAGATCCTGGCGGGCTTAGCGACGATGATAATTTTCTTTATACTGATCATGACCCCGACGGATTAAAATGCCCGTTCGGTTCTCATTTACGCAGAACAAACCCAAGAGATAATTTCGAAGATAACGGAGTAAAGGAATCAATAAGGCTTACGCGCCGCCACCGTATTATGCGCCGCGCAAGATTGTATGGCGATCCTTATGAAGGTTCAGCATTGAATCATTCCCCTGATGGTGAAGTCGGACTGATGTTTACCTGTTTTAATGCAGACATATCGAGACAGTATGAATTTGTTCAATACACCTGGGCAAATTATCCAAAATTTAAACAACTATACAATGATCCTGATCCTATCTGCGGCGTAAAGGAAAATCCATTACCCGGCACAGAACAGAATTTTACCATCCCCGGTAAGCCTGTAAATAAATATATTACGGGGCTTAAAAAATTTGTTTTTACAAAGGGCGGCGCTTATTTCTTTTTCCCTTCCATTACCGCCATTAATTATCTATCTACAATTTAAATTATGTTGACACCTGATACCATTTTTTTAATTACCTGCGGTATTGCCGCCGCCGGGTGGCTGATAATTATATTTCTAAGCCCTTTCTGGCGTGGGTATGATAAGTTTATAATCGGTATAGTGATAGCGCTTCTTGCGCTTGCATACACGTGGGTCAACGCTTCCAACTTTGATCCCGGACTCATTAAAAAATTCGGATCATTGGATGGTATAGCACAAATATTTTCCAACAGGTACTTATTAACTGCCGCGTGGATCCATTTTCTTGCATTCGATCTTCTTGCAGCAGTATGGATAAAAAA
>Ga0134126_10005160_pt1 | contig 16314 bp, 15 predicted proteins | sample KB31752_FD_96881 | JGI IMG/M metagenome (GOLD analysis project Ga0134126, IMG submission 96881) | Terrestrial soil microbial communities with excess Nitrogen fertilizer from Kellogg Biological Station, Michigan, USA - KB3-175-2 | ecosystem: Environmental > Terrestrial > Soil > Unclassified ...
CGGTGATCGAAACCTGCCGTCGCCAGAACCGCGATGTCTTCGCTTGGATGACAACTACTGTTCAAGCTCACTTTGCCGGTCAATCAACACCGTCCCTTCTGTCCGAGGTCTGAACGGTTACGGAAACGACTAATCTCCAACGCAAAATGGGCCGTGAACCAGGCAAGTATCAACCAGCAAGACGTATTGGCTACCAATGTTCCTCTGCCGCCGTATGAAGAACAATCTAAAATTGCTTCCGAAATTGAACATTTGCTTTCCATTATCGAGGAGTCAGACTCCCAAATCGAAGCCAACCTCAAACGTGCCGCACGTCTTCGCCAGTCCATCTTGAAGCGCGCTTTCGAGGGCAAGCTGGTGCCGCAAGACCCGAATGATGAACCCGCCGGCAAACTGCTGGAACGCATTCGCTGCGCGCGCGAAACGGCAAGCCGGGAGGCGGGGGACGGGGAGGGGAGACGGCGGCGCGAGAAAAGATAGAACGAGGAGAAACATCATCCATCCAACTTTTCGTTTACGTTTCGCGGAGATCAACCATGGTCGTCGGATATCACCTCATCTGGACCGCCTACGGCTGGTGGCTCCCCAATGATCCGCGCGGCAGCAGTTCACACGAAATCCGCGTCGAGCGCATCGCGGATTTAGGAGAACTGCATTATGGACGCAAGGCCGCGCAACCAAGTTCGCCGGAACTACGTCTGTTCTACGACAATGCTCGCTCGGCGCTCAAACACGAACTGCTCTCCTTCTCTCTGGAAGCGACGGCCCTCATCGCGGACGCCTTCGCTGCCGCGATCGAGGAGTGGAATTATACTTGCTACGCCTGCGCGATCATGCGCGACCACGTTCATATTCTGATCCGCCGACACCGCGACAAGGCCGAAGTGATGCTTGCGCAACTCCAAGCAAGGAGCCGAGAGCGCTTGATCCAATCGGGGGCGCGAACGGCGCCACATCCGGTCTGGGGCGGGCCAGGCTGGAAGCGGTTTCTCAGCACGCGGGGCGACATCGAGCGCATCATCGCCTACATTCGCAACAATCCCAGGGCAGCGGGTCTTGCCGAGCAAACATGGCCATTCGTCAAAGCGTATGATGGGTGGCTACCGAAACCCGCGCGCGAATCGTAAACGCGCGAAACGTCAACAAGATCCACGACTCGTAATCCGGTTCACGTTTCGCGCGGAGACCCTCATGAGCAACGACAGCCAGCAGATCGTCAGCAAAGCCTGGAACTTCGCCCACGTCCTGCGCGACGACGGCCTTTCGTACATGGCCTATACGGAGCAGATCACCTTTCTGCTCTTTCTCAAAATGGCCGACGAGATGACCAAGCCGCCGTTCAACCGTCCGCCCATTGTCCCGCCCAAGTTTGGCTGGCAGGCTCTGCTGAAACTGGACGGCGACGAGCTAGAGGCGCACTATCGGCACTGTCTGGAAGAACTCGGCAAGCAGCCAGGGATGCTCGGCGAAATCTTCAAGAAGGCCAGGGCCGAGATTCAGAATCCCGAACGGCTGCGGCGGCTGATCGTGGACCTGATTGAGCCGGTGAAATGGTCGTCGATGCAGGCCGACGTCAAGGGTGACATTTACGAAGGGCTGCTCGCCAAGAGTGCCGAAGAGTCACCCAAGGGGGCGGGACAATACTTCACGCCCCGGCAACTCATCAAGGCGATTGTGGATTGCGTCCAGCCGGCCGCTGGCGACACCGTTTGCGATCCTGCGGCGGGCACCGGAGGCTTCTTGCTCGCGGCCTTCGATTTCGTCAACCAGCACCAGGCCAAGGAGCTAGACAAGGACCAGAAACGGCACCTGCGGACCAAGTTCGTCCAAGGTTGGGAACTGGTGCCCAACACCGCCCGGCTGTGCATCATGAACCTGTACCTGCACGGCATCGACGCCGATCCCTGTCCCATCAAGTCGGGCGTGGACAGTCTCGCCAGCGATCCAGGTGAACGGTTCAGCGTGGTGATGACCAATCCGCCCTTCGGCAAGAAAAGCAGCATCGCCATCGTCAACGAAGCCGGTGATCTGGAGAAGGAAGACTCCGAGTACGTGCGTCAGGATTTCTGGACGACGACCAAGAACAAGCAACTGAACTTCCTTCAGCACGCCCGGACACTGCTAAAAGTCAATGGGCGCTGTGCCATCGTCGTGCCGGACAACGTGCTATTCGAGGGCGGAGCGGGTGAAACGGTGCGGCGGAACCTGCTCAAACAGTGCGACGTGCATACGCTGTTGCGACTGCCAACCGGCATCTTTTACGCTCAGGGCGTCAAGGCGAACGTGTTGTTCTTCGACGCCAGGCCCGCTCAGGAAAAGCCGTGGACCGCCAAGTTGTGGGTCTACGACCTGCGGACGAACATGCACTTCACGCAGAAAACGAACCCCTTGAAGCGGTCGGACCTGGACGAGTTCGTGACGTGTTACCACCCTGCCAACCGTCACTATCGCAAAGCGACGTGGAGCGACACGACTCCGGATGGCCGCTGGCGCGTATTTGACTACGAGGAACTGCTGAAGCGGGATAAGGTAAACCTGGACATTTTCTGGCTGAGGGACAAGAGCCTGGAAGAGTCCGACGACTTGCCGGAACCGGAGGTGCTGGCCCAGGAGATTGCCGACGACATGCAGACGGCGTTGGAACAGTTCTCGGCGATTGCAGAGAAGCTGAAAGGATGAACCGGATAACATGAAGGGCGAAATGACCAAAATCTATAGCTGAATCTTGTCAGGGCGGTTGCCAGTCTCCGTTCGACAGGGAGGCGGAGTTTCGGCGGTTGGTTGAGGGGTGCCATCCCGGCGTGATCTTTGAGACGGTGTCATGGAGCTAGAGCAAGTCTTCCTCAAAATGATCCGCCTTCGGCCAGGCTCGTGCGCCGATAGGCTGGTCTATGCCGATTGGCTGATTGACCAGGGCAATCCGCGCGGCGAGTTCATGCACTGCCAGCTCCAGGCTCGCCGTCTGCCCAGCGGCAGTCCCCGCCGCCTGGACCTGGAGGCCCAGATCCATGACCTGCTGCTGCGCCATGAGGCGGATTGGCTTGGCCCGTTGTTGGACGCCATCGGCAATTGGGAGTGGCGCGCCGGCTTGCTCGACTGGGTGACCGTCGCTGCCGATGTCTTCCTCGCCAACGCCGCGCGCTGGCTGCCCGCTCTGCCGCTGCTGGGCGTGCAACTGCGCAAGGTCCGGCCTTGCGTCGCCGACCTGGCACGCTGCGAACAACTCGCCTACTTGAACGGACTTTACCTGGGCGACAATGACCTAACCGACAACGACCTGGACGCACTCCTGCGCTCGCCGCATCTGAAGCAGGTGCGTTCGCTGTTTCTTCAATCCAACAATCTCAGCGTGCGGGGGATTCGGATTCTGGCTCAGACCTCCAACCTCCCCCAGTTGCGCCATCTGTGCCTGGGACATAACCGGATTGGCGACGAAGGGGTCACGCTGCTGGCGTCTTCGCCACAGCTAGGCCGACTCCGCGCGTTGGACCTGACGTTGACGGGTTTGGGCGAGGAGGGCGTTCGGGCGCTGGCCGGTTCGCCGTTGCTCTCGCGGCTGCGTGTTCTGACGATCGGTATGAATCAGCTGCCGCCCGGCTGTCTGGTCGCGTTGGCCCGCGTGCCCGCCTTCGCTGGCCTCCGCGTCCTGGGCTATGAGATGAACCGCCCCGATGACGCCGACGTCGCCGCCTTGGCCGGCTCATCCCATGCCGCCGGGCTGCGCCACCTGTCGCTGGACTGCTACCAGACCCTTGGAGACGCGGGGTTGATGGCGCTGGCAGCCAGTCCCTCCCTCGGCCAGCTGCGGACGTTAAGCGTCGGCTCAGGCTCCTGGGGTCCGGCCGGGGCGACGGCGCTGGGCCGCTCGCGCACCTTGACCTCCTTGCGGTTGCTGCGGATCACCCCGGACGAGGAGAGTGGGCAGGTTATGAAAGCCCTACTGGGCCTGCCGCTTCTTCGCCGCCTCCGCCGCCTGGACCTAGGGGGCAGCCGCATCGGCAAGAAAGGCCTGGCCGCGCTCGCCTCTCACCCTCGGTCCCTGCACTTGAGCGAATTGGAACTGTCGTGGTCGCCCGACATGGCCGCCGATTGGGAGGCGCTCCTGAGCAAAAGGTTGCTGACCTCGCTTACGACCCTGTCGTTGACGGACCCGCCTCCCGGCAGTCTGGGGGCGTTACTGGGGCCAGGCCGGATGCCGAAACTTCGCCGGATCACGCTGCGCGGCCTACCCGATCTTGACGACTTCCAAGCGCTGCTCGACAACCCTCTGCTGGCCCGGTTATACGACCTGCGGATCGACCTATCCTTCGAGACAGCGAAGCAGCAGGGACCGGAGGTTCTTCGCCGTCTCTTTACTGTCTGGAGTACTCCCGCGCTGCGTCGTCTGGGGCTGCTATGGAGTCTGTCGGCCGAGGAAGTGCGCTTGCTGGCCGACGCCGCCGTTCCACCGGTGCTGACGGAGCTAGAGTTGGGGTCGTTCCGCATGAAGGCGGAGGGGATGGCTGCGTTAGCCGACAGCCCGCTGGTACGGCAGCTCCACCGTTTGGTTCTCAGCAACTCCTCATCGCAGGAGGTGCCTGGGCTAGAGGCGCTGGCCGACTCGCCGCAGGTCGGGTCGCTGCTGCGTGTGGACATCCAGAACGGACATGTGCCGCGTGAGGTGGTGCCAGCCCTCCGCCGTCGCTTCGGCATCCGCTTCGCCGTGGGCGGGCGGATGTGGCCGCGGACGATTTCCTTGGGCGGCTGGCACCGTCTGCTTGGCGACGGCGAGGATTGAACGAATCGGAACTGTTCCTCACGCTCCGGAACGGATAGCGATTGGAGTTCGAGGCGTCAATCCAGGGGAGTTAGGATGATCTTCCTAAAGAGGATCTCCGCCCCCTCCGACTGGATTTGGAGCTTGCCCCGGGTCACCCCCAGGTCTGTCGCCCTGCTCACGGTCACCCCGTTCAGCCGGACGGTCATCGTGTCGCCCTTCATGGTGACGACGAGCGCGTTCCACTTCCTGACCCCCTTCTCGACGTCGTTCTTGCCGCGGAATCCGAGGACGTTCTCCCAGGACGGATCCCGACCGAACCAGAGGAGCCGGCGGCCGATGCCGAAGGCGTGTGAGGGTGCCCCGTCCTTCCAGTAGAGGCCAGCCTTCTTGCCCGCCGGGCGCTCCTCGGCCTGGGCCTTGAACCCGTACTTTGGGTTCGCGCCGGTGATCGAGATGTCCCCCGTACCGCCCTCAAGCATGTTGCACTGGATGCCCTCCAGCCAACTCTTGCCCACGGCCCCGTCCTTGCCGGTGGAGTGGAGGATCAGCCCGCTGTCCCGGGCGGTCTTCTCCCGCGGTGCCCAGACCTTGCCGCCCCAGGCGTACTCGAGCCGGACTTCGTAGTTGGCATACTCGTCGCGCGTCACCAGCCCGCCAAAGTCCTTCCCTGAGATACGGAGGATGCCGTCGCGGATGGTGAAGTTGCCGTTGGGGTCCTTATTTTTGCCCTGGTCCCGCAGGAACGTGTACCACTTGGCGGTGTCCTTGCCGTCGAACAGGGCGATCGGCTCCCCGGCTCGGGCCGGGGGGAGGGTTACGACGCATAGCATCAGCAGGCCAAGGGCGCGTGTCATGTCAATCTCCGTGGCGGTCCTAAGCGGGGTAACGGGGCACGTTAAGAAGGATAGCGGAAACCGAGATCGCTGGACACCATAGAAGAAGAGGAATGAGTCGTCGCTCGCTTGGTGAAGGGCCGTCCATCGACAAGGACGATTTTTGTGCTTCTGTCCGAGAGGCGAGCAGGCCGCGGCGGCAAATGGGGACCATGTGAAATTGGGCTGCAATCGCGTGCCGCCTGACGAACACTCGAAATGGGTGGAAGTATCGAGTACCTTCCGAAGTGGGGCGTTGCGTGCGTTCGCCCTATCAACCAACGCGCAAGCGGATGTCTGCAACGCGGAGGTCCGACACCCCGCAGCCGATAAGACTGCGGCAGATTGGCGGAATTGCAATACTCGCGGAGGTGTGTCCGACCGACGTGCAACGGGAATCAAGGCGGAAAGCCGGTGCAGTGTACCGGGTGGAATTGATCCCTCCCGCCGGCTTTAGGGAAATGTGTGCTAGGCTTTAGCAAATCGCAGTTGAGACAGATCGGATTACAAAGCACGGGAGTAGTCCATCATGGGAATGCACGTTCACGTACGAGCGGTTCGGCCTAGCGATATTCAGCGGCTCGAACAGGCTGAAGTCTCCTCCGGCCTGGAACGAGGCCAGACGCCGTCGGTTCATCTGGAGAAAGCCTGGCACGGTCTGCACTTCCTTCTGACGGGCAGCGCTGGCGAAAGCGATGTGCCCCTCGGGTTCCTTCTCGAAGGAGGTCAAGAAGTCGGGGAAGACGACGGCTACGGCGCGCCGCGTCTGTTTCAGCCAGGCGAAGTCCAACAGATTAACGCTGCCCTAGCCCCGATTTCCGACGACGAGTTATGGAGCCGTTTCGATCCAGAGCTGATGGAAGCGGAAAGCATCTATCCGTGCATCTGGGACGAGGAGGAAGACGAGTTGCGCGATGAATACCTGACCTATTTTCACGAGCTAAAGCAGGTAGTCGCCCAAGCGGGAGAAGGGGGGATGGGCCTGCTGGTGACGCTCAACTGAGAAGCGGTCGGCGATACCCTCCAGCGGAACGAAAAGGTCCGGGGAGCGGTGCCAATCGCCGTAAGCGGTGGATTTTGGTTGACAGTCGGGGACTTCGGCCTCGATGGCCTGGGCGAGCTGTTGCTGGGTGCCCTGGTGCAGGGTGTCGGTCCCCGGCCCAGCGCCGAGCGTCCCGAGAAGCCAGCCTTGCCTTCTCCGGTCCTCTCGACCGAAGCGTACAAGCCGAACTTCACAGCGCGCGGAGGACCGCAACACCGGAGCAAATTGGCGAAGAGGACAGGCGCATCCTCGCTGCCCGATACCCTCTCCGTACCGCAGTTGGGGAGCGTTTATGAATTCGCTTTATTCAGTGTCTTACGCTCATTAGCTTGGGCGAACTCAACTCGCCAGGGAGCCCGGATAATCGGAGCCCGAACGTTCTCACTATCGCGGTTGACACGTCTGGCGGTGAGACACCCGCTCAGTTAGACATAAAGTAGAACCGCGCCGACTCTGCGCCAATTCTGCCTCGTCCACGGTTGTCCGCCTTGTTCCCCGGCGGCGGTTCGATTCGTCGGTAGATGTTGCCGACTCGCGGTGATGCATTTTTCTGGCACTTGTTACTACAGCTTGATGGGCACCGAGAGTGCAGCATCTACAATGCAATCTCAAGACAAACCCCGATCCCCTCCTACTCGATCCCCAGCTGCTTCTTCTTCTCTTCCCACTCCGCCAGTTCCCGCTTGTTCTCGGTCGCCAACGGCTGGCCGGCGCGGAGGGCCTCGATCTCCAAGCGAGACAGGTTGATGGATTGGAGCCGATAGTCTAGGAAGGCCTCGGCAGCGATGGGGACAATGGGCTGGATGAGGGCGAACATTGCGTCGGCGTAGTCGCGAATCTCCTGCTGGGCGTGAGGGTCCATGCGCAGCGAGAGAAAGTGAAAAAGGTTGTGGAGATCTATTTTCCAATACCATTCGGTGTAAACGCTCAGCGGCAGCCCGATACGAGCGAGTTCTCTCGCGACGCCCTTGTCGAGCATTCTCTCATAGTCCACGTAATGCGTCTCTGTCGCCTCCAGGTAGCGGAGGAAGTCCTCGGCGGTCGCTACGTCAACGGGTTCGGTCCCTCCCTGCCGGTTCGTCATGCTCTGCTTTCGCAGGCTATCTAGCGACGGGCGGTAAAAGCGGTCCTTTACCACCGAGTAGCGCGCCGAATATTCGTTGACGTTCGCCGTGCGGTGCCGGATCCACTGGCGGGCCACGAATATCGGCATGACGTGGTGGAACTTGAACTCCACCATCTCGAACGGCGTCGTGTGCCGGTGGCGGGCTAGGTAGCGGATGAGGCCCCGGTCCTCGCTCACCTGCTTCGTCCCCTCGCCGTAACTGACGCGGGCCGCCTGGACGATGGCGAAGTCCGCAGTCTTCCCGATTGGCGCAAATCGGGGCATAACGTCGAGGAGCGCGGCCAGGCCGTGGTCGTGGATTTTCACCTCCCACCGTGCTGAGCCGCCCATCAAGTCGTGGACTTCCGACTCGGGTAGCTTTTTCTCGATGGCAATCTCGGGAACCTGAGGATCTTCGCTCATGGGGCATCTCCTCGGAATTTATCTGAACAGAACGGACGTACAGATGTCGTCATCTTAGCGACGGCACCTGGGTCGGGGTATAGCCGCGTGTGCGCGACCGGACTCGGCGTCTTGAAGAGTGCCCCATGTTGCCCAGTCTCCCAACTCCTCCACGGTTGGTCGGTCCATCTTTCCCGCGCCGACCTCCACGGTTACATTGTAGCGGACACAGGACAGTTCAATCGCGACTGCGCGCTTCGCGGAGCGCTTGCAGGTCGCAACGCCGGCGATAGGTGCTGATGATTCTTGATCGCCAGGGAGGCCGAAAGAGGGTTGAGGAGGGTGCATGCGCGCGCCGAATGGAAGAAAAGGCGTCACCATCTAGCTAAACCGCGAGACGAATGTCAGACAAGGAGCGCACCGATGGAACGGACGCTTACGAAACCGACTATTATCAACTTCGCGGGTGAACTGACACCGGCGCGGGCCGAAGAGGTGATCTTGAACCTCGACGACGTCGAGGAAGGCTCTCCCGTGTCGGTCGATTTCTCTCGATACCCCATCATCAAGCCGGGGGCTGGTTGGCGCATCGGCAGCGCCCTGAGACGGTTCTCCGGGAGTTCCCTGGAGGTCAATGTTCCCCCTCTCGGTGACGGGGAGTGGTTCCGAGACTTTGGTCGCTCTGGCCTGGGCTACTCGCTCGCGGTTCACGCCGGTAAAATTCAGGTGAGCGGAATGGACGCCAGCGTCCAGTTCCGCAACCTCTACAATGGCATCGGAAGGAGGACTGACGAGGTTTATGTGCTTTTCGGAGACCTACACCAGGGGATCAGCGTCAACCCAGAACGCGAAGATCTGTTCCGGGACGACTTCGTGGGAGCTCTCCGTTCCCTACGGGTTCAGCCTTCAGACTTCGGAAGGGAAGGCCTCAGCGACCTGATCAAGTTCGCCTTCGAGGCTACTCAGAACGTCTTCGATCACGCCAGCCGCAAACCCCTTCATCATGGCGTGAAGGTGGCTAGCTATCTCCTACTCGAACGAGTGGGTGGCATTGGCGGCCTCTCCGACACGACCGGACGGCTGAAAGGCTATGTCCGCCGAACGACCGGGCTTTTTGGCTGGCGAATGACGGAATTCGTTCGGGTGAGGGTCACGGACGACGGGGTCGGCGTCGCCGCACGGCAATCCCAGAATGCCATCGTGTACCAGGGGCCGCTCGACGCGGAAGCCGCTATGGTAGGCGAGGCACTGAATGGACATTCGTCGATAAAAGGCATCGCTCAGGACTGCCGTATTCGGGGTTCTGCGGGCCACGGATATACATACATCAAGGCCTCGCTCCAGACGCTCCGGGCGTTCGCTATCTTGAGAACTGGCCGTCTGATTGCCGTTTTCGACGGAAGTAATCACTCCAGGGGATTCGAGTTTGTCGGGGACGAACTGGGCTATCTGCCAGGCACCACGATGGAGGTGTTGGTTCCCGTTACGGAGATCTCAGGCCCCTAACCTCATGCGGACCTACCTTCATGGCGATCACTCACGTCAGGTTCATCCACAAGAACATTCCGCCTGACTGGGATGATCTCGGGTTTGAAGACCTGGAGAGAGATCGCCACGTCTTGCTTGTAGACATGATCCCGGAAGGGACGCAGACCAGCCCAGGCGATCTCTACCGCAGGCTCGACCCGGCCATCAAGGGGACGGATTGCGTGGTGCTGCGTGGCGCGTTCCCTCACGTCCGAGATGTCGTCGCGAAAGATCCCGTGCTCCGTGAGGAGGTGGCGGGCAAACCCGCCATGGCCTTGGTTGGTGGGATACATCGTGACCGTCCTGGGCCGTCACTCGTCGAGTTGCCAGGTTACAGTCGCATCAATCCCCTACCGAACCTCACGCACCTTCGCCAAGCGGAGCTGGAAGCCCTCCTCATACGCACAGGTGCCATCTTCCAACACAAAACAGCCATTACGTACTGCCTTCGAGAAAGCACGCTAAGCGGTTCATCAGGCTGGCCGATGCTTTGCGGAGCCACCACGACGTCAGCAGGGTCGTCGATTGGGTGCTGGAGTACGTCACGTCCGAGACCGTCGTCGTCGCAGACACCGGATCGCTCCTCCCGCTTTTATTCCACATGCGTGAGGAGGCCGCCCGGAGGTTCGGCTGGGGGCTCGAGATAGCTTCGCTCGACGAGTATCCTTTCGAGAAGGTTGGGCTCATCGGAGCCATTGATGCCATTAAAAATAGGCCGGAAATTGCCTGGAGGCTGGCGGCCGTCTCGATGCCTGGGGCTGGGCGGAAGTCCTTGCGGGAACTCGTCCGCGCCTTCTGGCAAAGCTGGAAGAACCGGCACTGCGGTTTTCACCTGCCTGGGACTCCTCCTCGATTCCTCTTTTTGGTGAGTGTGAGTTCCTCGGGTCAACTATGCCGTCTCCTCCGAGACCATGAGATCCCTGGAGCCCACACCCATGTCCTCGTTGTGTGCGAGACCGCGAAGGATCCTGAAGAAGCCCGGCTTCATGGAGGCCGGGTTGCCACGGACGACCATCTTGTCCGGGTGCCGATTGACCCATGGGAGGCGGGAAGCGACGGCAAGTGCGAGCATTGCGACGAAGAGGGCAAGCGCATCATTCGAGTCGATCCCGTGTCCTACGAGCTCATTCCTCCTGAATACGAGCCGGACCAGATCGAAATGAAGAAGGAGCGTGCCGAAGAGAAACGCGAGTTTTGGAAGTTCGCACACGAGGCGAAAGCCGTTAAGTTGCATCACACCGCGAACTACAGCGACAACGAGGGCAGACACTTCAGTGTGTATCTTGACACTCTGAAGCTGGCTGCGCACCAGGAGTTCCGGAAGACGTGCATCACTCAGTTGCGAAAAACCAAACCCGATGTGATCTTGATACCCAAGCACTCCCACAGCGAGATGGTGCGTGACCTGTGCTGGGATGCATACCAAGAGCGCCTGCCCTGCTTCTACGTCACCTCCTCGCGCCTCGAGGGTGAAGTGGTGGATGCGTTGAGCAAGGCTGGCAAGGTTCTCGTGGCGGACGATGCGATCGTCACCGGCACCACCTTGCGGAATTTGCGAGCTGAGGTGTTCCGAGTCACTCAACTGAATAACCGGGCTGCCGAGTCGATCGAGGTGAGCGCGTTTGTTCTTGTCTGCCGGCCATCGAACGACGAGCCTGTGAAAGACATCAAACGGATTTATTCCGGTCGACAGGTGAAGGCCTTGCTCACCGGCGTATCTTTGTTCTTGCCTAGCGGGCAGAAATGCCCTTGGTGCAAGGAGGAGCTTCTCTTGAATCGGTTCGCCGACCGGCTTCAAGGTACGTCACGTGACCGTGCCACTGCTCGGCTACTGAAGCTGCGAAGTGGTCCTATCACGCCTCCGCTGCTCATGGTTCAGGACGAGCACGCTCACGATGGACTCATCACGCACCAGTCGCTTTTCGGACAATTAGACCACGTAACCGCGTTTGCGGCTGGCTCATGCGCGTCTCAGAAACTCAAACTAGAGCTTGGAACGAACGGCGGTGTTCAGCTAGCCGTTGTGGATACTGGCATGGCCATCGGTTGCTATTACGAGGGACCGCTGCTCACTTCGATGCTCCGCACCTTTGACCGGATTGATGCGCGTTACATGGCCGTTGACCACGTCGTCGAGGAAAAAATCCAGGGTATTAACCCCGACCACGCCTACGCCGGAGTCCTCGCAGACTTAACTCTCGCCGCCATCGCCAGCAAGATCCCCGGCAAGAAACTACGAGAGTGGCTCGAAACTTGGAAGGCCAATGACGAGTGGCTCCAGATGTTGACCGAACTGTATGACATCACTCATCCAATTTGACGTGCCGCCGTCCTCGATCTCAGGCGCACCCTCGCTCGTCGACAGGCTCTCCCCACAGTATGCGAGTTACGATAATGAAATCGCACGGCTCAGTCTCTTAGGAGCAATTCTTGAGCGAACTCAACCCGACAGGGAACCCGGTCGATCAATTTGCGAACGCACTCGACACACGGGTTAGCGCACCAGACCGAGATGTTTGCGTACCATCGCTCGCCGTGAACAACGACCGGCTGACCGGCCAGCAGCGCCTTGATGAATCGAAACCATGACCGCCGGACAGGTCGAAGAAGGCGCGCAACCGGAAAATGACCTGTGCGCCGCTATTTGCTTGATTGTAACACTCAAAAAATCGCTTATTGACGGCAACACCGCTAGGGCTGAGGAGAGAACGGAGGATCGCAGCGGGACGGCGCAAAGACATTCTGCGTTGGCAAGGGAGCCGATAACTCCGCCAGCTTCATTTGCAGCCGCAACGACGGCGGAGGGACTCCCGCCCCCATTGGGTCACCGTTCCGCAAGCAATTCTGTTGGTATTGCTCATAGGCAGCGTTGGCGGCGGCATCAATGTGCAATCGGGTTCCTTCAACACAAACCCCGACAAGAAGCCCTTTGCAGAACGATCGGGAAAAGATCCCTGTTTTCAAGCAGAGATCGGTACCGAGAATCTCATCGAGACCAATCGGACCCACCGTCCCCGCTTTTTCCACACCCAGCGTGAGTTCCCCCTCCGTTAGCTGTTCCAAATTGCTCCGCGTTCGGAAGATGAGTATGAGATTGGCTCTTTCGACGCCGAGTTGCATGCCGGCGCTTGCACCCGACAACGTAAGGAATACGGGCGGCCCCCAGGAACCATCCGCCTCTCGTATCAGGAGGACGCCGCGGCCATGCCGCCCGCCGACCCCCGCGGCCAGCTTGACCATACCAGGAAAAATCGCCACTCCCCGAGCTTTTCGCAGCAAAGCCATCGTTATCCGATTACAGCGCTTCGCTTGGAGTTCGCTGAGGGCGGCATTGGCTCTTTCCAAGACGGCTGTTTCGCGGCCGCCCGCTTGAAGCGACGTACCGAAATCGAGCAGCCAAGAAAGGCTGACCAGGAGGAAGAGGCGGCTGATCTTCGTCATGGCGTTCGCCATCCTTTCTGTAGAGGAATCGGATCGACTTCAACGGGATCTTCAGTCAACGGTGCAGCGCCGGGAACTCGACGGCTCCGGCAACGCCCACGATCCGCACTCGCACCAACGCGCCGCATTCCGGACAAACGATTCGTCCGCGATGCTCCAGGGCCGTGTGAATCATGTCGTGGAAACAGTCGCCCGCACCCAGCGCATACCACGGGTCTTCGTCGGTCATCCGCCGCACGATGTCTTCCTCGGTGGTCTCGCCGGCAGCCGAGAAACTACAGTTGCAGTCCGGACAAATGAGTTCCATCTCCATGATCGGTCCTCCGAAAAGCCGGCCGGCGCCTCTAGCGAACGTGACGAAAAGCACCGCTGACAAAGAAGAGAACGCCCGGGCGGCACGGTTCTCCCGTCAATTCCTTCCAACGAACCTGCTGGTCTTCCGTCAGCGCCTTAAGGGCACTTTTGATGGAGAGCCGGTGCAGTTCGACGACCCTGCCGACGAACTGTTCCAGGGATATATCCGTCATGCCCCGCGCGATGACTTTCCAGAACTCTCTTTCCCGGTGCCGCCTCTCCTGGTTGTGTCGCTGGGAAAGATCCTGCCGCTGCGCCGGCGTGAAGCCGAGCGCCCCGATCACCTCCGGACAGTTGAACGCGCGGATGCCCAGGCGCTGAAGCATGAGCTGCCGCAATCGCCGAGCTTGGGAAGGCGTCAGGAACTCGGCGACCGCCTGATCGCACTTGCGGCGCATCATCCTCCTCAGTTCGCGGCGTTTCTTACGGCCGCCCTCGTGGAACTCGTCCGCCTGCTTCCCCCAGAAGGTCAGGATCTCTTTGCCCAACTCGATTAAGCGGGCGCGCTGTTGGTCGGACAACTTGAGATCCTCCTGGACCGCCTTGCAGGCGAGCAGTTCAAGCGGGTTGCCTTCCTGCATAATCGCCAACTCGTCGAGGATGCGCGCCGCTTGCGCCCGCGACTCGGTCAATGCCGTCTGAATGGACGCATCGTCGCCGTGCTGCGCAAGGAAGTCTTTATAATACGTTAAGGCGGCCTCAAGCAATTTCTCGCGGATCTCCAGGACATCCGCTCTTTCCAGCATCTCCTCGTCGCTCAGTTCGACGAAGTAATCGACGGCGCGCCGCGCCTGGCGGAAGTTGGCTTCGGCCCGCGCGCGTTGCTCCTCCGCTTCCTGGGTCTTCAATTGCAACTGGCGATGCTCTCGTGCGAGGAAGTAATGGCTACTCATCTGTCCGCCCATCAGGAGCAGGAAAGCGGCCAAGCCGGCGGCGACGAGAGTGCGATGCCGCCGGCTTGGCCGCTTTGTCCATAAGCGTCGGTCGACGGGCCCGGATCGGCTTGTGTTCCAGGAAACGCTTTAAATCGTCGGCCAGCTCGCCAGCGCTGGCGTAACGCTCGGCCGGGTTCTTGGCCATCGCCTTCAAGAGCACCGTTTCCAGATCGACGGTGATGGTGCGGTCGAGAGAACGGGGCAGGATCGGCTCTTGAGACGCGATTTGACAGAGCAATTCTTGGCCGTCCTGCCCCGCGAAGACCGGCTGAAGCGTCAGCAGCTCGTACAACGTGGCCCCAAGGGAATAAATGTCCGTGCGGTGATCGATGAGGCCGCGCTTCGCCCGCGCCTGCTCGGGACTCATGTAGCGGAGAGTGCCGACCAGTTCGCCGCTGAGAGTGACGTTGGGGCTGGTTTGGAACAGGGCCAGCCCGAAATCGGTGATCCACAGTTCGCCGCGTTCGTCGAGAAGGAGGTTGGCGGGCTTGATGTCGCGATGGACGACGCCTTGCTCATGGGCGTGCTCCAACGCCAGGGCGGCGCGCAGTCCCAGTTCGGCGATGCGGGCATCGCGGGACGTATCGGAGCCTGACCCGTTCGCGAAGGTCTTCTCGTCAATCAAGGCGGCGAGGCTTCGCCCTTGGATGTACTGCATGGCGAAGTAGTGAACGCCGGCCTCGCAACCGACGGCGTAAACGGGCACGATGTTCGGATGCTGCAGCAGAGCGGCGGTCTGCGCCTCGTTCTTGAAGCGGTGCAGCTGCTTGGGATCGAGGGCGACGGCGAACGGCAGCACCTTGACGGCGACGCGTCGGTTAAGCGAGAGTTGCTCGGCCTCATAAACGATGCCCATGCCGCCGCGGCCGATCTCGCGGACCAAGTGGAAATCGCCTAGCAGGTGGAGCGGAGCCGCGACGGTAAGGGAGCGGTCTTCTTCCGCTCCCCTACCGTCGCGGGTCGGAACATCGCGCAGCGGGGCGATGATGCTCTCCACGCGCTGGCGGCTGGCCAGGAAATCGGCCAATTCCTCGGCGAATTCGACATGGGCTTCGAGGAATTGGCGCGTGTCCGGTGCCTGCCCGCGCGCCTCGGCTTCGAGGTAAGCGAGCAATACCTCGTGCAATCGTTCCTCGCGCTCCGTCGAGAGAGGATTGGGGGCGATCATGGTTTCTCCGTGGTCGAGTCGTCGAGCAGTTGCCGCAGTTTGCGCAGGCCGCGAAAGAGCAGTCCGACGACGGAGGACTTGCCGCGGCCGAGGCTGTCGGCGACCTGCGCCACGCTCAGTCCCTTCAAATGGTGCAATTCCACGGCGCGGCGCTGGTCGTCGGGCAGCTGGGTCAAGGCGTCGGCGAGGCGGCGTAATTCTTCCTGGTGGGAAGCGTGCTGGCTGGGCGACGAGGGATCGCTGCTCAAGCGGTCGCGTGGCATCTGGGAAAGGTCGGGGGCCAACGACTCCAGCGATTGCTCGCGCCTCACATCGCGGCCGAGTTTGCGGAAGCGGCGATGGGCGCCGAGAAGGTGATTGCGAAGGATTTGCCGCAGCCAGCCGCGCAGCTCAGCTTCGCTTCGTCCCCGAAACTGATTGAGTTTCTCGTGAGCGGTCAACAGCGTTTGCTGCACCACGTCGGAAGGATCGAGCTTGCCCCGCAATCTGTTAGGCAACTGCAAGCGGGCCAGTGTGCAGAGATAAGTACGGCAGCGCTCCAGCGTGGCATTATCGACGATTCCTTCCTCGATCATGCGCGTCCTCCTACTTCTACTGTAACCCTTTTTACCCATCCGGCTGGCCGCGCCTTGGTGGGAACTTCCCTGTGGCGGCATACCAGTGGTAGATCCGCGCCTCTTCGTTCCGTCGCAGTACGCGACTCACTTCC
>Ga0134126_10005161_pt1 | contig 16314 bp, 14 predicted proteins | sample KB31752_FD_96881 | JGI IMG/M metagenome (GOLD analysis project Ga0134126, IMG submission 96881) | Terrestrial soil microbial communities with excess Nitrogen fertilizer from Kellogg Biological Station, Michigan, USA - KB3-175-2 | ecosystem: Environmental > Terrestrial > Soil > Unclassified ...
GCCTAATTGTGTTCCACTAGCCGATCCCATGCCCCGCCCGCCGTTCCAGCGCGATCTCTTTCCGCGCCCAGCGCGCGCCTCTCTCGACGCCGACCCCGCCAGCCGGCGCACGCAGCGGGTTGTAGTCGCGCCAGCCGAAGCTTGCGCCCGCGCGCTGCGCCGGCGCGGCGGCGCCATGACCCTGGTCCTCGCGCTGACGATTTTGGCCTCCTGGGGCGCAAACCGTTGCCTGCAGCCCGTGTTCCAAGCCGCGGCAACCACCGTGGGACAGGACCTTGTTCCTGCCGTGCAAACATCTGCCCAAATTTCGTCCACTCAAACCAATGCGTCGCCCGAGGGCCTGCAAACTCTCGCCGAGGAATTGGGGACGCGCGATTCCGTGGCGGCTGCGCTTTCCGTGCTGGGTCCGGGGCGGGCCGCCATGCTGCCGCTGCATGTGCTGCGTCCCGGGCTGTTGCCCGGCGCCCGCCGCAGCCCATCGCCGGAAGAGGCAGCGCTGCGCCAATTGCAAGTCTCCGTGCTGCCCCAAAGCCGCGTCATTCAGCTCCTGTTCCAGGCGCCCACGCCGGCGCTAGCGGCCGATTTCCTGAACGCCCTGCTGGCCTCGTTCCTGGACCGCACGCAAGCGCGCCAGCGCAGCGCCGACTTGGCGCGGGTCGCTTGGCTCTCGTCCCAGGCAGACTCAGCACGCAGCCAAATCGTGCAAGCGCAATCCGCGCTCACCGAACTTGCCCGCCGCCATGGCCTTGCCGATCCCGCCGAGCAAGCCAGCTTGGCCAGCCAGCGTTGGCAGCAGCTGGCCAGCGCGGAAAGCACCGCGGAGATTGCCGCATTGCAACAGAGCGACGCCGTCCATGCCGCTGCGCCGTCCACTCCTGACGGATGGGATGCGCCCGCCGATCTCCTCGTGCACCGCGCCGCCGCCGCCGCCGAGGTCAGCCGGCTGAGCGCCATTTATCGCCCCCAAGCCGCCCCGATGCAGCAAGCGAAGCAGCAACTCGAAAGCCTGGATGCGAGCCTCGCCGCGCTGCGCGACCAGGCCCGTCAATCCCGCGACCGCGCGCTGGCCTCGGCTGAATTGCAAGTCCAGGACCTGCGCCGACATCTCGCGCTGCAAGCGCAGGAGCAGGCCGCGCTGGGGCCGGTTCTCAGCGCATGGGACGTGGGCCAACGCCAACTGCGCGCCCGCCAAACCATCTATTCCAGCCTGCTCGATCAATTCCAGCAAGCAGCCGCCGCAGCCGGCGCTCCCGATCTGCCGCTGCGGATTGTCAATCCGGCGCAGCCGCCGGCGCGCGCTCTGCGCCCGACGCTGGCCACCAGCCTTAGCATGGGCTTCGTGCTCGGCTGCGCGCTGGCCGTGGCCGCGGCCTGGCTGCTCGAAGCCACCGACACGCGCCTGCATTGGCCCGAAGCCGGTGAAATGGGGGTGCCGCTGCTTGCCTTCACCGCATCGGCTGACCAATCCGTGGCCGCCTCTGCCCTCGCCGCGCATCGCAACGGCGCAACCGTATTTCTGATCGTCGCCGCGCGAATTGGGGCCGGCGCCACCACGATCATCTCGGGCCTTGTGCGCGAGGTCTCGCAAGTCGTGGGCTCGGTGCTGGTTCTCGATTCCAACCCCCTCCACGCCGATTCCGGCGGCGGGCCCGGCCTGAGCGAATTGCTGGCCGGCACCGCCGAGCTCGAGCAAGTGCTTCGGCGCGGCCGTGCGCCCGGAGCTCCCGACACCATCGCTCCCGGCCAAGCCGACGCTGGCCCAAGCCTGGCATTGACATTGGCCGCGGGCCGCGGCGCAGAGCTTCTCGACGCCGCCTGTGCCCGCTATGCCATGGTGCTGATTGACGGCGGCCCCGTGCTCGAGGCTGCCGAAGCCTCGCACTGGGCTACTTTGGCCGATTGCACCCTGGTCGTAGCCGATGCGCGCACCCAACCGCGTCAGTTGCGGCGGGCGCTCGATCAGCTTGAAGCGTTCGGCGCTGCCCGCCTAGGTTTGATTCTGAACCGCGTTTCGCCGCCGCGCAGATGGATCGCTCCGCTGTTTCCGTCCGCACCCGCAGCCGAAGGAGTCGCGGTGCTGCGCCAGCGCGCCGGTTAGCCCTCATGCCCCGTGCCCGCCCACCTCGCGCCATTTGGATTGCCACCGCGCTGGCGCGCTCGGCGAGCGCCGCCAAAGAGGTGCTGCTCGCAGCCGTGTTCGGCACCTCGGCCTGGAAAGACGCGCTGGTCGTGGCTTGGACCGCACCCACGCTGCTTGCCGCCTTCTGCAACGAAAGTTTGCCCGCGCTTCTGACCCCGCTATGGACTTCGCCCGCCGATGCGGGGCCGCGCGACGTTTCCGCGCGGCGCCTCGTTTCCGCCGCGCTGGCCTTGCTGGCGGCGCTCACGCTCTGCGGACTGCTTTGGCCCAGCGTGTTGGTGCGAGCGGTCGCTCCAGCTTGGCGCGGCGCCCGGTTGCACATGGCCTTGGAGCTTGAGCCGTGGCTAGGTGCCAGCATCTTTTTCTTGGGCACCCAGGCGTTGCTCGCGGCCCGCCTCAATGCCGCCCGCAAGTTCCACTGGGCCCCGATGGCGGCCGGCTTCCCCGCCGTTGCCGTGCTGGCGGTGCTCGCCGCGACGGCGGCAGATTCCGTCTCCCAGCGCGCCCTTGCGGTCGCCGCTGCGCTCACCTGCGGCAGCAGCCTCGGCGCGGGCCTGTTGGCCATCGCCGCCTGGCGCCTGCCCCGCAGGCCGCGCGCGCCGCTTTCGGCAGCGACAACCGCCCCATGGCGACCGCTGGGTGCGATGGTGCTCGCCATGGCGTTGCTCAATCTCGTTCCCTGGGCGGAGCGCGCCATCGCCAGCGCGCTCGGCACCGGCTCGGTTGCCGCCTTGGACTACGCCCAGCGCCTGGTTCAGTTCACCTTCGGCCTCACGGTTGCGCCCTTCACCGCCGTGGCCTTTACGCGCCTTTCGGAATCCGCCGGGCTTGGCGTCGGCCCCGAATCCGCCTTTCTTCGCCATGTCGAAGTTGGTCTGCGCTCGCTGCTTGTGGCGGTCGTGCCCGTGGCCGCCGGTCTGGCCGTCTTCGCTCGCCTTGTCACCCGCTGCATTTTCGGCTGGGGCCATTTCGACAAGCTCAGCTTGGCGGCAACCGCACCCGTGGTTGGCATTCTCGGCGCGGGCGTGCCGCTCGATGCGGCATTTTATTTCCTCTTGTTTGCGCTATACGCCCGCCAAAGCGCCGAAACCAAGTTGCCGCTCGCGGCTCTGCTGGTCGCGCTCAATGTTCCGCTCGCGGCTCTCGGGAGCCGGCAATGGGGACTGCCTGGGGTCGCCTGCGCCCATATCGTCAGCTATGCCGCGGCGCTGGGATGGCTCGCACGCCGAAAAGCTCCTCAATTCTCGGGCTTTCATTGGCGCGCCACGCTCCACCCCTCGCTTTCCGCCGCGGCGTTGAGCCTTGCCGCCGCCGCTTTCACCCGCCTCTCGCTGCCTGCAGACATTCTGGCCGGCACTGCGCCAACGCTCGCAAGCTGGGCATGCTTGCTCGCCGCCGGACTCGGCACCGTGGCGGGCTCGATGCTGTTGGCCCGCTGCTTTGCCCCAGGATTGCTCACCGACGCCTTTCGCGGCCTCCGGCTTCTTGTCACCCCCGCTCCGATCGAGGCGGCCGCATGAGGATTCCCACCGTCTTCGCCATCGCGGCCGGCATTCTTGCGGCCGGGGCATGCGCGTCCATGGGCCGCAGTGGGCCGTTCCTTGCGGCAGCTGCGATCTGCGCGTTGATGGGCGTGGGCGCGAATTTCGGCACGAACGGGGTCCGCGCAGTTGTGCTGACCTGTTTGCTGCTGGTTCCTGATATTACCTCGGGAAGGAATCTTGGCCTGCTCGTGCACTGGTCCGCCGGGCTTACCCTTTCCAATTTCATCATTCCAGCGCTCGCCCTTCCGATGATCGCGGGCGCGTGGATGGCGGGCGCGCGATTGTGGTCCAAGCCCTGGCCCGGCTTTGCCGTCTGGTCGCTGGTGTTGCTGGGCTGGTGCTTGCTCACGCTTGCGGTTCCCCTGATCGGAGGACAGATCCAAGCCCTGCAAGCAGCCACACTGCTGGCCCACCTTCTGAAGCTTGGCATGTTTCTGCTTTTCGGCGTGCTGCTGGCCGCGCCGGATCCGGATTGGCGCCGCATTGCTGAACGCTTGTTGATCATCGGCATCGTGGTCAACGACGCCGTGGGTTTGGCCCAGGCCGCCGGATGGCTCAGCGCCTTCAGCCCCTTGGCGCAGGCCGACGCCGGAGCCGGCACTCGCGCCTCCGGCCTCTTCTACGACGCCAACATGTACGGCGTGCTCTGCGCCTGGGCCCTCTTGTGGCTTCTGACCTGCAAGCAGGGCGGCCGGGAGTGGCGAGCCTTCCTTGGACGCGGCGTGCTCATTGCAGCTACCGCCGCGAATCTGCTCGCGTCGGATTCCCGCGCCGGCTTTGCCGCCCTTGCCACCGGCGCTCTTGTGCTCTTGTTCCTCGGCCATCGCCGCGTCATGCTCCAGGTGCTGGTGCTGACGCTGCTCGCGGCGGTGCTGTTTCCGCAGCGAAGCTGGCAGAGGGTCAGTGCCGCGTTCACCACCCTTGGCGAACTGGCGTCGAGCCCGCGAGCGGCCAACGCGCATACCGATGTCGCCACAGCGGAGCGCTTGGCCAGCATGGGGCAGGCGCTGCGTCAAATCGCATCGCATCCGCTTCTGGGACTGGGATTTGGGCGCTCGCTGTACCTGGGGGTCCCGCAAATTGACGCAGGCCCGGTTCGACCTGCGCTGCAAGGCGATTTCCAGGGAGCGCAGAACATGGGCCTCACCGTGCTCACCGAGACCGGTCCCATCGGCCTGCTCCTTTTGGGGTTGGCCTTGGCCGCTTCCGTGCGCCGCCTGCTTCCGCTCGCATCCCAAGCCCCGGGTGCAGCCGCGTTTCTCGCCGGCTTTCTCGGCCTGTTGGTCGCCTGCCTCACCATCGAGGCGCTTTGGAACGCGCGCGTTCTGGCGCTTGTCGTCATGCTCACCGCCGGCAGCGTCGCCCTGGCGCGGCCAGCCCCAATTCTTCTGGAGGCCGCCGCCGCATGAGCCCGGCCCCGAAGTTCGTCATTGTCAAGCTCGGTGCTGCCGGCGATGTGCTGCTCGCCACCGCGTTGGCCAGGGCGCTGCGTCAAACCATTCCCGATTGTCGCGTAGGCTGGGTCACGACATCCTATTGCGCTCCACTGCTCGAAGCCAACCCCGATCTCGACGGTGTTTGCGCGCTTGAATCCGGCCTGGCAGCCTGGCGCACCCTTCGCCGTTGGCAGGCACAATTCGCCGACGCCACCGTGCTGCTTCCGCACCGCTCGACCCGCATCGCCCTGCTGCTGCGCGCTTCAGGGTGGCGACGCATCATTGGCTGGGAACGCGGCAGTGACGGCGCCCGCAACTGGGGGCTGTTGCGCTCGGTGCGATTCGATCTCCGCAGCCACCGCCTGCAGCAACTCGCCGATCTCCTCGCTGCCGCCGACCTGCCGCTCACGCAACCCTTAGCGCCGCGCCTGCACTTGCAGCCCGACGAGCTTCGCGCCGGTGAGGAGCATTGGGCGGGAACGACCGGTGCGCGCTGGGTGCTCGCTCCCGGCGGCGCGCGCAATCCCTGGTCGGCGATGCCCAATCGGGTTTGGGCGCGCGAACAATACCTCGCCCTGGCGCAGCGCGCGACGGCCAATGGCATCGCGCTGCGCTGGATCGGAGGCCGCGACGACGCTGACCTTTGCCTCGCACTCTCGGCAGCACTTCCCGCCGGCGCGTCGCGCTCGCTGGCCGGATCGCTTTCGATGCGCCAGAGCGCAGCAGCGATCGCCTGCGCCAATTTGGTCATTGGCAATGATTCTCTGCCCTTGGTCTTGGCGCATGCCCTGGCCCGACCCGCGCTCGGAATCTACGGACCGACCCCGGGTGCCCGCATCCACGCTCCGGGTGCCGCATTTGTTCAGGGCTGCGCCGGGTGCGGCCCCTGCTACGATCCCCGCGCGGGCGTGCGCGGAGTCGCCTACCTCTGCCCGCGCGCACGCTGCATGGAGCAGATCAGCGTGGACGAAGTCTACCGCGCCGCGCACCGCGAAGGCCAGACGCAATGGATTCGGATGGCCCATGTTTAGCATTCCCCCCACCTCCAGGTCCTCGCTCGGGCAGCACCTCTACTGGCACGGCGGCAAGCGCGTCTGGGACGTGACTGGCGCAGCCCTTGGCCTGGCGCTGGCCCTGATTCCCTTGGCGATTTGCATGGTGTTGATCAAGCTGGAGTCGCCCGGTCCGGCCTTGATCCGGCAATGGCGTGTCGGCCGCGGCGGATTCTTGTTCCGCCTCTGGAAGCTGCGCACCATGCGCCCCGATGCTGAAATCGACGGGCTTCCGCGTTTCGCGGCGCGCCGGGATCCCCGCACCACCCGCATGGGAGGCTGGCTTCGAGCGTGGCATGGCGACGAGTTGCCGCAGCTCTGGAACGTGCTGCGCGGGGACATGAGCCTGGTCGGGCCGCGCCCCGAGCGGCCGCAATTCGCCTCCGGCTTTGCGCTGGCGATTCCGAACTACGTTGCCCGCCTTCGTCTTCGCCCCGGCCTCACCGGCTGGGCCCAGGTCGAGTGCGGATATGCGTCCGACCTGGCGTCCACTCGCGCCAAGACGGATTGGGATTTGAAGTACCTTGGCGCCGCATCCTGGCGCCTGGATTGGCGCATCTGGTGCGCAACCTGGGCGGTTTCGCGCCATGGGCTCCGATCCCGTGCAGAGCTGCGGGAAGTTCCATGAACTTTCGGATCGGACACGTCAACAAGTATTGGGGACGGGATCGAGGCGGCATCGAGTCCGTACTCCACGCGCAGGTCTCCGACCTGCACCAGCGCGGCTTCCCGGTCGCGGTCCTGGCCTGCCGCCCCCGGCGCTCCCCCTCCCGACCCTTTCCTCCTGGCATTGCAGGCTTGGAACTCGAAGCCCCGGTCATTGCCTCCATGCCCGTGCCGCGCGGCTTCGGGCCCGCCTTGCAGGCGTTTGCCGCCTCCTGCGACTTGCTCCATTTCCATCTTCCCTTTCCCTTGGCCGAAGCTGCCGCCCTGCATCTCACGAAGCGCATTCCTTGGGTGGCGACCGTGCACGCTGAGGTCGTGAACCACGCGCGCTGGATGCGCTGGGCGCAGCGCAAGGTTTGCACTCGCTTCCTCGACCGCGTGGACGCCATCGTGGTCAGCTCGGCAAACTCCAGCCACATGCCACTCCTGACCGCGCACCAGCAACGAGTGCGCGTTCTCCCGTTCGGGTTCGACCTTGCTCCCTACCTCGCCGCCGGCGCCGCTCGAGGGCCTCGAAGCGGCACGCCCGTGGTTGCCTTCTTGGGCAGACTGGTCGCGTACAAAGGATTGGAGGTGCTTCTGCATGCCGCCGCCGGCGTTGCGGCCGAGTTTCACATTCTGGGCGATGGGCGCGAGCGAGCGCGTCTGGAAGCCTTGGCCGGCGATCTCGGCCTCGGCAAGCGAATCAAGTTCCTCGGACATGTTCCTGACGCCGAGCTTCCCGCCCGTCTCGCCGCCGCCGACATTTTCGTGCTGCCGTCGCTCTCGCCGGCCGAGGCCTTCGGCGTCGCTCAAGTCGAGGCCATGGCCACCGGCCTTCCCGTGGTCAACACCGCCCTTTCCACCGGCACCGACTGGGTCAGCTCCCACGGCCTCACCGGCTTGACGGTCACCCCGGGGAATCCGCTGGCGCTGGCCGCCGCGCTGCGCCGCTTGCTCGACGATGAGCCCTTCCGCCTCGCCTGCGGGCGCCGCGCCCGCCGGCGCGCACTGGAGCTTTTCAGCATTGAACGCCGCGGCCCCGAGTTGGCAGCCCTGTACCAAGAGCTGCTGCCCTGGAAGCAACTGGCCGGCTAATGCGCCCGGCGCGCTACGGCTACACCCGAGGCTGGCACCGCGGCGTCGCCGCGCTTGCCGATTTCCTGGGCCAACCGCTGCGCCGCGCTCGTCCCGTGCCGCAGCCGGCACGAAGCATCCTGCTCCTTCGCCTGGAGCGCTTCGGCGATTTGATTCTCACCTTGCCCGCGCTCGAACTGCTGCGTCGCGCTCACCCGCACGCAAACATCGCCTGGCTGGTGCGCCCCGAATATGCTGAGTTTCTCCGCCAAGCAGCTCCCGGCGTCGAGGTGCTGCCGTTCGGCACAGGAACACTGCGCGGCCGCCGCTTCGATTTGGCGTTCGAGTTCCACGGCCACCCGCGCTGGATCGCGCTCGCCTGCCGCCATGCGGACTGGGTCTCGGGGCACGGCATCCGTGGCGGCGGGTTCCTTCTTGATGCCGATTCGCCCGACGTTGGCACCGCCGGCCTCGCCGCGCCCGCACCGCCTCGCCTCGCCCTCGCGCCCGCCTGGGAGGCAGCCGCGGCCCCGTTCCTGCGCGTACTGCCCAAAGCGTTTGTCCTGGTGCACCCCGCCTGCGGCCAGCCGTCTAAGCGCTGGCCGGCGGAGCACTGGCGCACCCTGCTCGCCCGCTGCTTGGCGCATCGCCTGCGCGTGGTCCTGGCCGGCGGTCCGGCGGACCGCGGCCTGTGCTCGGACCTTGCGGCCGAGTTCGCCAGCGTCATCAGCCTAGCCGGCCAACTCGACTGGGGCACGCTCGCCGGGGTCGTGGCGCGCGCACGGGTAGTCGTCGCTCCCGACACCGGCGTGATCCACTTGGCTCGCGCACTCGGCACGCCGACGGTGGCCCTCTTCGGACCCACGGATCCGTCGCGCTGGGCCGCTGCCGCTGGACCGCGCGACCGGGTGCTGGTGCAAAAACTGCCCTGCAGCCATTGCGACCGCGGCCACTGCCGTCGGCTCGCCGCCGACAGCCCCATCAGCCCTTGCCTGCGGGCGATTTCTGCGGCCGAGGCTTGGCGCGCTGTCATTCATCTGCTCGAGATCACCCGCGCTCATCGATCTCCAGTCTCTGCCGGCAGCTCCGTCTCCCTGCTCCACTCTACCCACGATCCTTCGTACAATTCCGCGTTAATTCCGGCCCAGCGCGCCGCGACATAAACTAGCGCCGCCTTGTTGCCGGAGTGGCAGTACACGACCACCAAGTTCCCTGCGGGGACGCCGGCGCGCGCGAATACTTCCCGCAACTCCTCCTTAGTACGCAGCGCCCCGTCGCTCGCCAGCACAGCTGGGTATGGGATATTAACCGCTCCCGGTATATGCCCGCGCCGCTCCGGGCCCTCCAGTGCGGCCCCAGTGAACAGATCGTGGGTTCGTGCATCCACCAACGAAACGTGCGGCGCGCCGAGGTGCGCGCGCACATACTCTAGGCCAACAATGCCGCGCAGGTCGTAGCCTGCGGGAGCAGGAGTGCTGTGGCCGCCATTCCCGGCCGCCGTCGCTGCCGTTGCACCCCTGGCCGCGCGCCATGCTGTTAATCCGCCATCGAGCAGCGAGACACGGCCGCGCCAGCCCGCCTTCTCCAGGTCGACCACTTCTCTCGCGGCCGCTACCGGCGTTCCCGACGCCTGAAACACTACGAGGCCAGGGCATCCATCGTCATGAATCGCGCTCGGCGCGGGCGGCCCAGGAGCGCCGCTCCCGCCAGAGGGCAGCCCGATGACGTAACCTCGGTGGGCCATTAACCAATCAGCGTTCACAACCGGCGGTTGCTTGTGGGTTGGTGGGCAACGGAGGAGCTGCCCCGCCAAGGCTGTGGGACTCAGAAACAGAAGAGCTATGGTCCCAGACCTGCGCATGATGAGAACAATACCCGAAAAATATTTCTGTTGACAGCTAAAAGAATTGGCATATCATCGCCTCGTACTGCGGAGGAACCCCGCTGTGTCATTCAGGAACGTCGCTTCCGGTTCGCTACTGGCCGCCGTGGCACTTGGTGCGATCATTGCATTCGCCCCCCCCCCCCCGTCGAAGCCCGGCGCAGCACCCCATCCGCTTGATTTAGTCCGCGCGCTCCAGGCGCCGTTGGCCCCGCCGGGCGCGCGGCGCCGACTGCAGCGCGGAACGATCGTTCCTACCGAGGCAATCTTATTCCGGCTACTGTTTAGCCAGACCAAATCCCTCGCCAAACTCGCCGCAACGCGCGAAGCGCAACACCTTGACGCGAGCGAAGCGCGAAGCTATTTCGCTCAGCACGCCGGGGTGTCCATGGGGCAGAACGGCGCCGTCTTTGCAGTTGCGGATGACTATTACGGGCGAGTGCAACAGCACGATCGGAACGCCCAACACGAAATCGAACAGTTCCGCGCGGCCTCCAAACACGATCCCGCTGCCGCGCCGCCAACGGATGCGCTGCGCGCGATCGAGGCGCAGAGGGAGCAACTGGTGCTCGAAGAGCGCGCTCGCCTGGCTTCCGAGCTGGGCCCCGAAGGGTTTGCGAAACTGGAGGTGTTTGTGCACAGCGCCTTTGGCGACGTTCGGGGGCGGCGAGTAACACCCGGCGAGCCAGCGCAAAGGGGCGGCCAATGAAGATCTCCCGAACATGGGTATGGCTGGCCGCCGCGGCATGGGTGCTAGCGGCGGCCCTGCCCGGTGCGGCCCAGAATTGCGACGGCTGCATCTACGGCTCACTCCGCTTGACGTACAACGCGCAAGCCCAGACCGTCACCGCCACAGCCAGCACGCTCATGGACTACACGGCGAGCAACTATTACGAGGGCGAGGTGTGGCTCGAGCTTGATGACTACGGCTATGGCGGTCAAGCCAGCTACGACCAGTCCAACTATGGGTGGAGCGAATTCGGCGACGCTTCGACCAGCCTCGAGGCCGACCAGCCGCCGAGCAATGACGAGTTCGAGGCTGATGCCAGCTATGATGGCGTCCTCGACCCGATCTACAGCGGGTACAACTTCCGCAGCAGCTGCAGCCCGACGTGCGCCTGCTGGTACGGCTGCTTTTGGCAAGGCTGGACCGGGAACGGATCCTGCTGCAGCGGTTTCATCGGCGGCAAGGGATGCTGCTCGATGTTCCTGCCGGACTCCATTGACGGCGGGAGCGATAGCGACACTGTAGAAACCGGAAGTCCGTTCATTTGTCCCGGCACACAGGACCCAAACGCAAGCGTTGTCGACCTCAATAATCTTTACGCAGAATACAACTCGTCCGCCACGCCGCCGGTGCCCGCCTGCACCGACTTCTATTCTTCCAACTACAACCCGATGCCGTATTCGGCCGGCTTGGCGTTCTCGCCGGCGGCTCCCGATCACATCACCGAATGGGCGTTGTTCACAAGCACGCTCCAGACCGTTGCCTCGGACCTCCAGGCGTCTTATCCCGCCGGAATTCCAGATCCGGATGCTTCCAACCTGCCCAGCAGCCGCCCCATCGGAACCGATCCAAGCGGCGGCGGCATTTTCCGAACCCCGCTCCACCAGGCGTCATTCAGCTCCCACACCAACGATCAACACATTCATGGCAATGCAATCGACCTGATTCCGGCCTCAGCCACCGCCGACGGCTGGACCGCTCTCGCCGACTGGATCGCCTGGACGAGCCACAACGCCGCCTGCGTTGAGCCGCATGTAAGGCAGCAAACGGACTCCGGCGGCGAGTTCGGGCACATTCACGCAGATTTCAGGAATCCCTGCCCCGACGGCTGGTCCTGGTTCGCTCCCGGAAATTGGCCGTAGGCAAAGAGGCTCCCATATGCTCTTCGTGACTATAATTCTAAGCGGGTCGCTGCTGACGTCCTCTGGCCCCGGTTTGCGGCCGTTGCAGGACCCGGTTGCGGCTGCGATAGAGAAGTTTCACTCGCCCGATCTTTCGATTCGCGTGGCCGCCTTCTACTCTATCGATGAGATCCCACATGTATTTGAACGCCCGGACGTGATAGCTGCAACTGTCAACCTGCTACTTACGGAGGACACGACGCAGCGAGCGATCGCGACGAGCGGCCCGGGATCACCAACGTGGAACGCTGTCAGACGGCTGGGTGACGAAGGGTGGGCAAATTACTCCGGCGACCTCACCACGGTCGTATCCAACTACGTGAGCCAAACTCACGATCCCGCCGCGATACACGCCCTGATTCTATCCGGCGCTCCCCCTGGTTCCGGGGCGGTCCAGGAATATGCGCACTTCGGCGCGATCGCTCTTCCGGACCTCTATGCTGGCGCAACGAGTCCCGACCCGAATCTGCGCGCGTCGTCTGTCGCCGTGCTGGGCGAAATGTTGATCGAAGACGAGAAGGCCCCGGGGTCGCTGGTACCGCCCGACCAGCGCGCGCGAGCGAAGCAGGCCGTGATCGCCGGACTCAAGGATCCGGAAGAGAGCGGGGCTGCCCCCGAGGCGATGAGGGCGCTTGCGGCCCTGCACGAGCCCGGCGACCGCGAGCTGGTCGAGCAAGCCGCAACCGACAATCCGCGGCCCGGCCACCGCGAGCTGGGCCGCGCCTTGTTGAGCCGCTGGGGCTCGGGGCATTGAGCCCGCGCGCGCGCCGAGCCGGGATTGGCGCTGCAGCGCTTGCTCTGCTGCCTCTGGGTGTGCGGCCGCAACCGCCGCAATCGCTCTACCAATCTTCAAACACGGCTGCCGTCGCGGCGTTCCAGCGGGGCATGGCGCTACTGTACGGCTTCGATTTCACCGATGCCGAGCGCGCCTTTCGCACCGCATCTCGGTTCGATCCCGCCAGCCCCATGCCGTATTGGGGCATCGCCATGGCGAATGGGCCGAACTACAACGCGCCCTTCCCAACGCTGCCCGAGGAGCGCGCCGCCAGCGATGCCCTGGCGCAGGCCCGACTCCGGGCCCCCGAAGTCGGCCTGAGCCACGACCTTATCGCCGCGCTCACCCTGCGCCTCGACTGCGTGCCCCGCCCGAATTACACCGCCCTCAATTCTGCCTACGCCGGGGCAATGCGCGGGCTGGCAGGGCGCTACCCCGACCTTGCCGATGTGCAAACGCTCTTTGCCGAGAGCTTGATGAGCGAGCACGCGTGGCGCCTATGGGGGCCCGCGGGCGCCCCAGGCCCGGACACCCGGGAGATCTTGAGTGTGTTGGGCTCGACGCTGCAGCGTTGGCCCGACGACATCGGGGCCAATCATCTCTACATCCACGCGGTCGAGGCCTCGCCGCACCCCGAACTCGGACTGCGCAGCGCGCAACGTATGGCTGCCATTGGCGCTGCTGTCGGGCAAGGCGGCGGACACCTTCTCCACATGGCGGCGCATATCTATATGCGGACCGGCGACTATGTCGCTGCGGAGGCCAGCACTCGCGCAGCGTTTCAATCCGACCGTCCGCTGCTCGAGAACCCGGTTGCGAACCCGGCGTACGCGCTGGGTTACGCCGTCCACAATCTGGTGTTTCTCATGCGCGCAGCCGAAGCCGACGGCGACCTTGCGCAGGCCCAGAGCGCGGCGAACGAGCTCGCACGGGTTGCCGAGGGCGCCCGCGGCGAAGGGGAGCATGGCGGCGGCGCGCTCGACGTGGGCGCGCTGGAGGTCCCTGTGCGCTTTGGTCTCTGGCAGTCCATCTTAGCCATTCCGGCTCGCCCTGAGGCGGTGCCGTTCCGGGCAGCCTTCGCGCACTTTGCCCGAGGCTGCGCGTTCGCAGGGCTCGGCCAGCTTCCCCAGGCCCTGCGCGAGCGCGCGGCGCTCCGCAGTTTCCTGCTGACGCCCGAAGCGCCTCGCGCGGTCGGCATCCCGGCTCTGCCCGCCCGCATTTGGTACGAGCTCGCGGTTCATAGTCTCGACGCGCGCATTCAGGCGGCGCGAAATCAACCTGCGGCGGGCGCAACTCAATGGCGGCAAGCGATGGCTGCCGCTGACGCGCTCCCATATGCCGAGCCGCCGGCGTGGCCGCCGGTCGCGGTATCGCTCGGCGCGGCGCTGCTGCAGGCCGGGGATGCGCGGGCCGCCGAGGCCGCCTTCAGGAATGCCCTGACCCGTTGGCCTAGCGACCCGCGTGCCCTGTTCGGCTTGGAGTCGGCGCTCCGCCGACAGAACCGAATTGCCGAGGCTGAAACCGCTCGCCGTGAGTATTTGTCCCAGTGGCGTGGCGCCTCGCCGCCCAGGCTGTCTGTCTTCTAGTTTTCTCCACCGCGAACTGCCTCCAGCACCGCTTCGGCATGCCCGGCCGGCTTGACCGGCGACCAGATGCGCGCAATACGGCCGTCGCCGACGATCAGCACGGTGGTGCGGATCACACCGTAGTACTTGCGGCCATAGAGGCTCTTTTCGCCCATCACGTTGTAGGCTTCACACAACTTCTGGTCGGCGTCGGCAAGCAAAGAAAACGGCAGATGCTCGTTATCGGCGAACTTCTTCTGGGCCGCGACCGTGTCCGGCGAGGCTCCGGCCAGCGCGATGCCGGCGCGCGCGAACTTCGCGGCGGCATCGCGGAATCCCTGCGCTTCAATGGTGCAGCCGGACGTGCTCGCCCGCGGATAGAAGAAAAGCACGAGCGGGCGGCCGCGGAATTCCGCCAGCCGCCGCACCGCCCCGCTCTGATCCGGCACGGCAAAATCGGGCGCCTTGTCTCCAATTTTCATTGCGTCTCCTCCTTCGCGATCTTTAGAATGGCCTCGACTCCCGCTTCGAATTCGGCCGGCGGCGGCAGCAGGCTGAGGGCCACATGCGCCTCCTGCTCCATGGCGTAAAAATGGCCGGGGTGGGTCAGCACGCCTGCGCGCTCAACCAACAGCTCCGCCCATTCCGCGTCGGCATGAACCCGCGGCAGCTTCAGCAGCACGCTCCAGCCGCCTTCGACCCGCAGGCGCTCGACTTGCGGATGCGCCGCCAAAGCCCGGTCCAGCCCAGCGAGATTGCCGCGGATGCGTTCCAGAATCTGCGCCTGCATCGTGTGCCGGGCTGCGAGCAGCGCTTCTGCGGCAAGCTGGACCGGGGTCGCCGCCGAAAGATACAGGTCATTGACGACCTCGATCCGCGCCAGCGCTTCCTGTTTGAGCGGTCGCGGGCCGGCCACGCCGATCCAGCCCAGCTTCAATTGCGGCAGCGCGGAAAGCTTCGAGAGGCCGTTCAAGACAAAGGTCAGCGCCGGGCATGGCGTGAAGTCCAAGCGCACCTGCGCGCCGGGTTCAACGGGAAAATCCCAAAACACCTCATCTACCACCACTGCCCAGCCGCGCGCAGCCGCAAGCTCCTGCACCTTCCGCCATTCTTCGGCCTTGACGTAGTTGCCTGCGGGATTGTTGGGATGCACCAGCAGCAGGGCGCGGGTTCTGGCCGGGACGGCAGCTATTGCGGCGAGATCCAGGTGCCAGGCTTGGTCGTACAGCATCGGCACAGCCGCCAGATCCACCTGCTGCAGCCGCGCCAGCATCTCAAACAAGGGATAGCTCGGCGCGGGCATCGCGACCGCGTCCCCGGCTTCGCACAGCAGGCTGAAAAGCTGGGCGTAGGCTTCGCTGGTGCTGGCGGTGAGGATCAGATCGTCCACGCCGATTTCGACCCCGCGCTCGGCATAATAGGCCGCCACCGCGGCGCGCGCGGAGGCAAGGCCGCGCGGGGCGGGGGCGTAGCGCAGGCCGGCTGGTTGCGCCAGCGGCGCCAGCAGGCCTTCGGGGTAGGCCAAGCCGCAGGCGGTGGGGTTGCTGCTGGTCAAATCCAGCAGCGTACCCTGGCGCCGCCGCGCCGCCGCCAGCTGGTGCAGCCGGTTGGGCGCGAGCGGCCAGTTTGTGCGCTCAGAAAACACGCTTCCCATTATCATTCCAGTGGATGGCTGCGCACCTTGAAACCCGCATGCTCGCACGCCCGGCCCGCCTCCGCCGCGCGGTCTGGCTGGCCATGGCGGCCATGACCTCGTTTTTTTTCGTCCTGACCTACGCCTACCTGCAGCGCCACACCTTTGCATCCGGATGGTTCACGCCCCAGCTCGCCGCCATCCTCAGCGCCAACACCTTCATCCTGATCGCCAGCAGCCTGGCCCTGCAGCGCGGCCGCGAGTACCTTCGCTTGGTTTCGATTGCGGGCGCGCTGCGCTGGCTCAGCATCGCGTTTGCGCTCGGCCTGCTCTTCCTTGCCGGCCAGGCCGTCGCCTGGTGGACCCTGTTCCGCGCGGGCGTGTACCTGCCCACCCACCCCAATAGCGGCTTCTTCTTCCTCGTCACCGCCGCCCACGCGGCCCACCTGCTTTTTGCCTTGTCCCTGCTCGCCTTCGCCCTTTCCCGCGCCTGGCGCGGCCGCCTCTCCGCCCACCGCCCCGTGCTCCTCGATCTCACCGCCATCCTCTGGCATTTCCTCGATGTGACCTGGATCTACCTGTTCCTCGTCCTCCTGCTCGCGTGAGAACATACAAGCGATGCCCCGGCCCGTCCAAATCGGCCTGCTGCAAATGCGC
>Ga0134126_10005163_pt1 | contig 16313 bp, 13 predicted proteins | sample KB31752_FD_96881 | JGI IMG/M metagenome (GOLD analysis project Ga0134126, IMG submission 96881) | Terrestrial soil microbial communities with excess Nitrogen fertilizer from Kellogg Biological Station, Michigan, USA - KB3-175-2 | ecosystem: Environmental > Terrestrial > Soil > Unclassified ...
AGGAAGCCATGAACGAGGAGCTGCAAGCCGCCAATGAAGAGATCCTCTCCAGCAACGAAGAGCTGCAAAGCACCAACGAAGATCTCGAGACCGCCAAGGAGGAGTTGCAATCCGCAAACGAAGAGCTCAGCACCGTTAATGACGAGCTGCGCAGCCGCAACGCCGATCTGTCGCCGATCAACAATGACTTGACTAACCTGCTGGCTAACGTTGGCGTGGCCGCGGTAATCGTCGGCAGCGACCTGGTCATACGCCGCTTTACTCCGCAAGCTCAGCCGATCTTCGGGCTCATCCCTGCTGACGTCGGCCGGCCTTTGAGCAATATCAATCCCACCGTCGAAATTCCAGAGTTCCGGGAAATTGTTCTCCGCGCCATCTCGGAAGCCCACGCCATCGACACCAAAGCCACCGACAAGTCCGGGACTTCCTACTTCGTACGCGTCTCTCCTTATCGCGTTGCCGAACATCGGATAGATGGCGCCGTAATCGTAGCCATATCATCGGAACCGGTTCTCAGGATCTTAGGAAAAAGCGGCGGTTGAGATTGGATCCGCCCGGCATCGAATAAACTTTTTCTCGCCGTCTCGGTCGCCGTATAATTGCCAGCCAGCCTCAGGGAGTTCTTGCTTTGTCAAGGAAACGTGCCGCCCGCGCGAACGATATGAAAGTCGTCTCGCGTCGCGAAGCGCGCAATTCTTCACTCGCCGATCGCCGCCCCGAAGTGCGTCAGCCCGCCGAAGCTCACCTGCTCTACTGCCTCATCGAAAGCCTGGAGATTGGCGTGGCGAATATTTCGCCGAGCGGAACCATTCTTTACGCGAATCGGCGCTTCATTGAGATGCTTCGAGCAACACCGATGGAGTCCGTGATCGGTGTTTCGCTCAGTTGTTTCATCGCGGCAGCCAGTTGGCCGTCTCTCCGTCGAGCGCTCAGTTTGGCGATGACGAACCGGGTTCAAGGGCAGATGGAAATCGAGCCTCCCTCCGGCCGGCCCCGTACGATTCAGCTCTCGTTAATGCCGATTTGCGCTGACGGTCAGAACACTATGATGATTACGGCCACGGAAGTCACTGAACTGGTCGAGAAAAATAAGGCTCTGCGCGCCACGGAAGATTCTTTGCATACCCTTTCCGCCCGCATTCTTCAGTTGCAGGATCAGGAGCGGCGCAGCATCGCCCGCGACTTGCACGATATCACCGGACAGGAGCTCGCCGCGGTCATCATGTCGCTGAACCAGGTCGCGAATCGAGTGAGCGATTCGCAAGACAATGCGCAGCAAATCCTTGGCGAAACCATCGCCCTGGTGCGCAAAATCGAAGATGACATTCGCACTCTTTCCTACGTGCTGCATCCGCCGCTGCTCGATGAATTCGGACTGCGTTCCGCGCTGAGCTGGTATGCCGAGGGCTTTCGCAAACGCAGCGGTATCGAAGTAAGCGTTGATGCGGCACGCGACCTGCCGCGGCTCTCCACTGAAAAGGAGACCGCTTTGTTCCGTGTAGTTCAGGAGAGTCTTACGAACGTCCTGCGTCACTCCAGTAGTTCAAAAGCGGTCATCCGCCTTCGGTTGCGCGATGGAAAAATGCGACTCAGCATCGAGGATGAAGGTTGCGGTATTGAGCCTGAGCCTCTCGCGAGGATTTCCGAAGGTATCACCGCGGGAGTGGGCACGCAGGGAATGCGCGAGCGCCTCCAGCAGTTAGGCGGCAGCCTCACTTTGCGGGCGCGTACCCATGGAGCAAGGGTGACTGCCACAGTGCCCCTCGATCCCATTGATATGCCGATGGCGGAGTCTGGCGCGCCCGCCCCCGAGGCCTCCGGAAACCAGAATGCAGATGAAAAATTACTCTCGGCGAGAACTGCGAGGCGCATCCTCATTGCCGATGATCATGACGTAACGCGCCAGGGCGTCCGCAGTTTGCTCAAGGACGAGACCGATCTCGAAATTTGCGGTGAGGCGGTGAATGGCATTGACGCTGTGGCAAAGGCGCGCGAGCTCGATCCCGATTTAATTATCATGGATATCAGCATGCCCGGCGCCAGCGGGTTCTCCGCTGCGACAAACCTTCGCGACTCAGGCGCGCGCTGCAAGATCCTGTTCTTCACGACGCATACATATTACGAGATTGAGCGGATGAGCCTCGCCTGTGGCTACGAAGGGCTAGTGACAAAAACGAATGCGGCTCGCGATTTGGTTCGGGCGGTTCGTGCCGTCCTCGCAGGAAAGAAGTTTTACGATTCAGAGGTTGTCGAGGTTGTCGCGAAGGGTACGCCCAGGCGCCGGTCAAAGCGCGCCGCCGCTAGGTGATTTCGATTTTTTCCTTAACTTCATCCCGCAGCTTCTGCAAGTGCTCCAGCTTTCCCTCAATCGTTCGCTTGGCCGGCTCTGCAGGTTGCGCGGTGCCTACAAAGCGCAACACGGATTCACGCGCTTGCCGAGCTAGGTTTCATTTCGCTCAATTTTTTCTCTCTCGGCGCTGCAGGGCGCTATCTGGCAGAATGTATTCACAAACTCCCAATTCCATTTGGACGAATTCCCGCCTGTCAGGCAAATCTGTTGAAATTCTGGTTACCTTCTGCTATATAGGTAGACGATGATCAACGTCGTCATCCGTCGTGCATCCGCCGCACTCCGAAAGGGCCCTCGTTGGGGGCGCGCCTAGCCTCCCGCCTACCGCAACGTCACAATCAGTATCAGTACTCTAATCGACAGTCCTATGAAAAATTAGAAGTTGATCTAACTCTTTTGTCCTCAACAAAAGTCTTCGTTCTAATCGACACAAAAACACACTTTGTCCAAGGTAAAAATGCACAACTTCAGTGCACTCCGTCCGCCTGTTGGGAGTCCGCTCCAGAAGGCTGCGAATCGCAATTCTCATCGCAACTCCGCAAAGCTTACGCTTCCCGCAGACTGCCGGAATGGGCCGTTCCATCAGGTCACATGCCGGGCTGGACAATTTTGTGGCGCTTACTCCTAGGCGCCACGCCTGTTGCGTTCCCTTGCGCCGCTACGCGCAGCATCCGTATACTGGCCGACGCCGCATGATTCGTAATTCGCAATGTTTCGATCCTCTTGCCGGCCATTCCGATTTGCCGGCGTCATCAAAATTCTTTCCAGGAGATACTTTGAATGGCAACGCTAACGTTGGAGCATGAGCTGAATCCGTATGAAGCAGCGGAAGCACGCTTTGAAGAAGCTGCGAAGAGGCTGGGGCTGGCGCAGGATCTTTATCACTACCTTCAGTACCCGAATAAAGAGATCACCGTCTACATTCCGGTGAAAATGGATGATGGCCGGCTTGAAGTGTTCACCGGCTACCGAGTGCAACACTCGCTGGTTCGCGGTCCGGGAAAGGGCGGCATCCGTTACGCTCCCGATGTCACGATTGATGAAGTGCGCGCGCTCGCGTCCTGGATGACGTGGAAGTGCGCGGTGGTGGATATTCCGTTTGGCGGCGCGAAAGGCGGAATTATCTGCGATCCTTCTAAAATGTCGCAGCGGGAATTGGAAGCGCTCACTCGCCGCTACACTGCGGAACTCTCTGACTGGTTTGGACCGGAGCGCGACGTACCGGCACCCGACGTAAACACGAATGCGCAAATCATGGCGTGGGTGATGGACACCTACTCGATGCACAAGCGTCACACCGTGACCGCCGTCGTGACCGGAAAGCCGCTCGAGCTGGGAGGTTCTCTGGGACGGCCCGAAGCTACCGGACGCGGCGTGATGATGACCTGCGATCGCGCCATCGCAAAACTAGGGATGAACAAGCAAGGGTGCCGCGTAATCATCCAGGGATTCGGAAACGTTGGATCGATGGCTGCGCGCCTGATGCATGAGGCTGGGTACAAGGTCATCGGACTCGCGGATATTCATGGCGGGCTATACAACGACAAAGGCTTCGACGTTCCCAAGGTGGTGGATTGGGTCTACAACCAGCGCAAGTCGCTGCCTGATTTTCCGGGCGGCGGACAAAAAATGTCCGCATCGGACGTTTTGTTCCAACCCTGCGATATCCTGATTCCCGCAGCTATCGAAAACCAGATCACCAGCCAAAACGTCGCGCGGGTGCAGACCAAAATTCTATGCGAGGGCGCCAATGGCCCGACCACCGCGCCCGCGGACGAAGTGCTCGGCCAAAAGGGCGTGTTCATTATCCCGGACATTTTGGGAAATGCCGGCGGCGTTACGGTGAGCTACTTCGAATGGGTGCAGGATCGCCAGGGCTTTTTCTGGCGCGAGCGGGAAGTGAACGAGCGTCTGCAGGATGTGATGGACCGCAGTTTCGATAATGTAGTGCGCTATGCTGAAAAACACAAAGTGAACAACCGCATCGCGGCGTACATGCTGGCCATTGATCGCGTCGCTATCGCGTTGAAGCATCGCGGAATTTACGCGTAAAAAGTCTGGTCTTAGAACTCGAACTGTGTACAATACGGGCGGTTCTGCCGCACATTGGCTGGCGCGGAATCCTCGGATTTTCGGAAATGCCCACGGAACTGATGTCACATGGCGCGCTGAAGCACGAGGACGAACACCGCCAGGATATCTGTGTCGCCGGCCGCTGGTTGCATGAAGCAGGTTTCGTCGCGGCAACGGACGGAAATATATCCCTGCGGCTCGATGCGGGCAGACTTCTAACGTCTCCCAGCGGAATCTCCAAAGGGGTGATGCGCCCGGAAGACCTTGTCATAACGGATTTTTCAGGAAATAAACTCTCCGGAACAGGAAAGCCGTCTTCAGAGTTGGCAATGCATCTCCTGATTTATCGCCTCCGGCCGGATATCAACGCCGTCTGCCATGCTCATCCGGTGACAGCAACAGGCTATGCCGCCGCCGGGATGGCACTGGATAAGGCGCTGGTGAGCGAAGCCATCATAGCCGTTGGGACTGTGCCGTTAGCGCAATACGGTACGCCAGGCACTTCTGAGCTGGCTGATTCCATCAAACCGTTCGTTCGCTCCCATGACGCAATTCTCCTGGCGAATCATGGCGTAGTCACCTACGGAACTGATCTTTTGACCGCGTATTATCGAATGGAGACCGTCGAGCATTTTGCGTGTATTGCGCTCGTCACCGAATTGCTGAACAAGCAGACGTTGCTCTCGCAAACAGACGTGAAAAAGCTGCTGGGCGCCCGCGCGCGTTACGGAATCGAAACGCCTGCCGACTGTGCGCCCATTACCGCCGATTCTCCCGAAGCCGAGCGCGGCCCCCTCGGTCGCCACAAGATCGCCACTCTGGTACAGCAAGCGATACGCAGCGACCGCTTTCGGCACTAACCTCCAGTTCACGTCGTGTTTGACACATCGCTACCCCTAATCAATAATCGCTCGCATGATTGGACAGCTCCGCGGCGCCTTGGTTGACAAACGACCCAATCAAGTTGTGGTGGACGTGAATGGCGTCGGCTATCAGGTGCAAATTCCACTTTCGACTTTTGCGGCGTTAGGCGCGCTGCATGCAGAAACGACGCTGCTGATTCACACGCACCTTCGCGAAGATCAAATCGCGCTTTATGGATTCCTCACCGCGCGTGAACGGCAATGCTTCGAGATGCTTATTTCTGCGTCCGGTGTTGGCCCTTCTCTCGCACTCAAAATTCTTTCGGGTATGAGCCTTGAAGAACTCGTCCCTGCGATTCGCAAGGGAGATGTCGTGCAACTGAAGCGCATTCCCGGCGTTGGACAAAAAACCGCCGAGCGCATGGTCGTCGAACTGCGCGACAAGCTCGCTGCAATCGACGTGTCCGAGCCCGGTAGGCCTGTCACACGCTCGCAACTGGAATCGGACGTGACTTCCGCGCTGGTGAATCTTGGATATGAAGCTCGCGCGGTCGAAAAAACAATCGAGCTAGTGCGCGGACATGGATCTGATTTCGATGCGCTTCTGAAAGCAGCTTTGCAAAAGCTCGGCGGTGCGGCCATCGAAAAAGGAGCGCGCGCCGGGCTCGGCGGTTAAAGGAACTTTACTGTGAATACGGGCGGCGCAAAATTGGCTGATTCAAGACATCGCGTAGTTTCCGGGCAGGCGCTCGACGAGGATGCTCGCATTGACGCCAGCGTCCGCCCGAAACGTTTCACTGATTTCATCGGCCAGTCCCGCGTAAAAGAAAATCTCCAAATCGCCGTCGAGGCTGCGCGCAGCCGAGGCGAAGCCCTCGATCACGTCCTGCTCTATGGGCCGCCGGGATTAGGGAAAACAACACTGGCGCAAATTCTCGCCAGTGAAATGGGGGTCGCCATCAAGATTAGTTCCGGCCCGCTGCTCGAACGCAAGGGCGACCTCACTGCGGTTCTCACTGCTCTCGAAGCTCGTGAACTTTTTTTCCTCGATGAAATTCACAGGCTGATGCCGGCTCTCGAAGAAATTCTTTACCCTGCAATGGAAGATTTCCGCATTGATCTCATTATCGGCCAGGGGCCTGGGGCGCGCATACATCCCTACCAATTGCAGAAATTTACCCTCGTTGGGGCCACTACACGCGCGGGCCTGATCATGGCGCCTATGCGGTCACGCTTCGGAATCGTGCATCGTTTGGATTTCTACACGCCCCAGGACATATTTGAGATTTTACGGCGTTCGGCTGGCATCCTGAAAATTGCGATGGACGATGCCGGCGCGGAAGAAATTGCGCGCCGCAGCCGCGGTACGCCCCGCGTGGCCAATCGGCTTTTACGGCGTGTCCGCGATTTCGCTGAAGTACGCGCCGGAGGAAGAATTACTGCCAGCGTCGCCAAAGAAGCGCTCCGAATGCTCGGCGTGGATGAGCACGGGCTGGACGAAGTCGACCGCAACCTTCTCCTCGCCATCATCAAAAAATACGGCGGCGGGCCAGTGGGCCTGAACACGCTTTCCGCGGCGCTCAGCGAAGAGCAGGACGCTATCGAGGAAATCTACGAGCCGTATCTGATGCAGCTTGGATTGCTTGACCGCACCCCGCGCGGGCGAGTGGCAACAGCTCTCGCTTACAAACATTTCGGAATGGACGAGCCTCGGCCCCAGCCGCAATTATTCTGAACTCGTAAGCTGAATGAAAACCGCGTTCATTTCCATTGGCTCAAACATCGGTGACCGTGAGCAGCAGATCGCTGCGGCTGTTCAGGGGCTCAACGAGCGCGGCATACACGTAAAACAGCAGTCATCCATTTACTCAACAGAGCCCGTGGACGTCGAAACGCAGGGATGGTTTTTGAACTGCGTCGTTGAGGTCGAGACAGTTTTGATGCCGCGGCAGTTGCTCAAGGCCCTTCAGCAAATTGAAAACGATTTGGGCCGGCGAAGACTCGTCCGGCGCGGGCCGCGAGTGATTGATTTGGACATTTTGCTCTATTCCTCAAGCGTGGTCCGCGCGCCGGAACTCGAAATCCCCCATCCGCGCTTGACTCACCGGCGCTTTATGCTCGTTCCGCTGGCGGAAATCGCGCCGGCACTGCGGCATCCAGTTGAGAACAAAAGTATCGACGAATTGCTGGGCGAGACCGAGGACCGCAGTGTTGTGAACCGATGCAAGTCCGGTGCGATTGGGGCTGCGGAAAGATAATAGCCAAGTGAAGTTCTAGAGGAATTCACGCCTTTTCTGTTCTTCCAGCCGGCGCTTGCGCTCGCGCTCCTCTTGCGCTTCGAATTCAGTAATCTCCTCTTCGGTCATCATGTAATCTTCACGTGACGCGAACATTTGAGCGCGCGGGCGGCCGCGAATCGTTTCTCGCTCTCCGAGTTTTCGTTCTCGTCTCACGGGCAGCCGCACGTCGCGAATCGGCTGTCCAATCGCGCCCGTCTCAAGCAGTAAATCGCTAACTTTCGCCAGAAAATCGTGCAGGTGCAACGGCTTCATGGTGTATGGTAAGCCTTCACGATCGAGAACCGGCTGCGCCCACTGTGCAGCGCCTCCCGGTACGAGAAAAAGCACCCGCAGCATCTTTTTGGATACGCCCGGTTCAGCGTGGGCAAGCTCACGCAATATAGCGAAGAGCGGACCCCGCACATCGGCCAGAGCTACGTTGGCCACAACCAGAGTCCATACTCCGCGCGCTAGTTCCCGCAGCGCTTCTTTAGCCATAGGAACAAAGCTGACGCGCCACCCCTCCGTGTCAAAGACGTGCTGCAAAGCGTGTTGGGAAGCGGAATCGTCGTCCACTACGAGGATGTTTACATTATTCAAGGCTTCGGCTCCAGCCAAGTATGCCATTGGCGCGAACGCTAAACATCTGTGCTCTGGTACAGGAGCCGGGGCCTGTACTTTTGTGCTGCATGGTTTCCCGCTGGCGAATAAATAGCGAATATTGTGCTTGACATGGCGAAACAAAAGCGAAATACTGCCATTACTCCACCCGGCGAGGCGTGCACTACCGATGGCCACTTTTCCCACGACGGCAACCGCAGCGGCACAAAGAAAGCAGCCCTTGCGCCGTTCCGTCGATTCCAGTCTCACTCTTTTTCCCGCCGCCGCTCCCAACGGTCTGAGTGAGTCCCGCGAAGCTTCTCCGCCCCCTCCGGCCAATGGCCGGAGACTGAAGCCAGCGGACAAACTGGTCGGTATTGCACGGCTCGCCGCATCTTCCCCTCTAGAAGATTCCAAACGTGGGACCGAGTATTTCTCGATCCCTGTGCGGTCGATTTTGAATCGCTGCGATTCGCCGCGGGTTCCATTTGGCTGGACGGTGAATCCCTATCGCGGCTGCGAATTCGGCTGCAAGTACTGTTACGCGCGATACACGCACGAGTACATGGAACTCGATGGCGGCGAATTCGAGCGCAAAATTTACGTCAAAGCCAACGCTGGCCCGTTGATGGCGCGCGATATTCAAGACAAAAATGTTTGGGGAGACCACATCGCCATGGGCACGGCCACCGACCCTTACCAGCCGGCAGAGCAGCAGTTCGAAGCCACGCGGGCGATCCTCAAAGCGCTCGCCGCGCGCGAAGGACTTAGCCTTTCCATAACCACAAAATCGAACCGCGTGCTCCGCGATCTGGAGCTATTGAAGGACATGGCAAAGCGGTCGTCTGTCAGCGTGAATCTCTCTGTGACCACGACCAGCGCCAGTTTGGCGCGGCTGCTGGAACCGCGCGCTCCTCGTCCAGATCTTCGTCTTGAAGCTGTGCGGCGCTTGCGTGACGCCGGAATTGATGCTGGGATATTGGCAATGCCGATTATGCCGGGAATCACGGACGGCGAAGAGGCTCTCGATTCACTGGCTAAGGCCGCACGCGATGCCGGTGCGTTGTGGTTTGCCGGGCGCGTGCTGTTCTTAATGCCCGCCGCGCTCAAGCAATTCATCCCTTTCGTAGATGCGAAATTCCCGAAGCTCGCGCGGCAGTACCGCGAATGGTACGTCAGGCATGGAAATGCGCCCGAAGAATACCGCCGCGAAATTTCGGAACGCGTCGAGGATCTGCGAAGGAAGTACGGCTTTCAGAATCGTCCGGACCGCAGCGGCAGCGCAAATAACGCATGGCGTTCTCCGCAATTAGCGCTTGGCCTCGGAACGCAAGTACGCGGGTGTACTTCGGCCACGGAAATCGCGGGACTGCCCAAGATTGCGCGAGCCGCAACCGCGCGATGATTCGACTCACACATGGCTCGGCAGAAACATCTGGCTACCTGAAATGGCGAACTCAAAAAACTCGAGGCATCGAGATTACAAGTGAGGGGAAGCCACGCTCGAGATCGGCTGTTTCTCGAGAATTTCGATGGCCTTGAGAACCGTCTCGACCGCCTTATCATCTCCCACGCCGGCGTTAATCATCAGGTGATACAGCGGACGGGTGGGCCAATCGCCTCCGAAATACCGCTTAATAAATGCCGAACGCTCATGGTCGATTGTTCGGATGAGCTCTGTCGCCTCTTTTTCGCTCTTTCCAATGGCGGCAAGGCGACGAAGCTTTTCCGCCTCCGACGCATAAACAAAAACGTGGAAAACATCGGCGCGACTGCGAAGAATGTAAGGTGAGCCGCGGCCGACAATCACGCAATTTCCCGCGGAAGCAGCGTCCTCGATAACTCGGTGAAGCAAAGCCACCATGCGATCGGTATCGAATCCGGGAGCGTCAGCAAGGGGCAAACTGCGCTCGTAACTGCCGCGCGCGAACACCTTGAAGAGCCTGTGTAGCAAAGGATCACAGCGCTCATCGCATTCTTGGGCTGCGTGCGGATCCACATTTGCACGGCGCGCGATCTCGCCTGTGAGGTTTGTATCCCATAGCTTCCAGGCAAGCCGCTTGGCGAGGAGCTCGGCGATTTTCGCGCCGCCGCTGCCGAACTCCCGTTCAACGGTGATGATGCGGATAGCCATTGCGCTCCGCCAGAAGTGATGAGCGAGACTGTCGAGGCGTTACGGGTTATTGCAAGGATTTAGGATCCGAGTGGTTCCTGGGCGAATGCTTCTGCAAAGTATCGACCAGCAATTGCCCGGACTGCGGAACCCCAACCGCGCCCTTCAGCGCGATGTCAGTCGCCTCGAGTTTTCGTCCGTAAACTTGTTCGTTCGCGCCATTATCGGGACGAAGCGTGGAGCCTTCCAGCGACACGCCGGCAAACAGGCCGCGTGAACGCGAATAGGTCAGAATCTCCGCTCGCATGGTCGCATCGGTAGCGGCCGCGGCATCGCGCCCTTTTGGCCCTGCCGAAGCGGCGGCGTCCGCTCCGAGTTTGACTTTGCTCTTCAAGATGGCTCTTGCTCCACGCGCGTTCATCACCAGCAAAACAAAATCCGTTGCTTGTCCTCCAAGCTGGAATCCGATGCCGCCGCCTTCCAGGCGCATCATCGTCGGAGCGCCCCACGGTCCCTCGAAGTGATCTCCGCGCCGGCAAGTCATGGCGCCGCGGCCATAACTGCCGCTCAATCCGAACGCAACCTTGATGACCGACGGAATCACAATTACACATTCGGCCTTATCGAGCAGATCCTGTGGAATATCGTCTGGAATGTTGAGAATGTCGCGTATGACCTGTCCGGAATTTTGCAGCCGCTGCTGGCTTTTGTTGTCGGCTGTCTTCGCTTTGGAAGCGAAAGCTGCGTTTGCGCAGGCGAACGAAACCACACAGAAAATGGCAATCGCTTTTCGCATACGGATTCCTCCTGAACTCGAAAACATATTATTCATTTCCGCTAGCGTTCACAAGCAAGTGGCGCGACCTAGTTACCATCCGTCGCAAATCGGATTTTTGGATCGCGCAAGGCGCCGCAAAAAATGGCATATAATCACGCGCTGCCCGAACTTGAGTTCGCGATCGGAGATTCTGTGCTCTCGCGCATTTCTCAAAGCTGGCTCTGCGCCACCATGGCTATCTTATTCGGCTCCGTTGCTTCGTTTTCCGCTGGTGCTGCTCCGGCCAGGAAAAAAAGAGCTGAATCGAAGATTGGCGCGGGAATTTCGCAGTTCCAGCGCGACGTTCAGGGCATTCTTTCGTCTCCGACAGCGCAAAAAGCATTCATCGGCGCACTGATTATGAATGCAGATACAAAGCAGGCGATTTATGAATTGAATGCTGACCGTTATTTCACTCCGGCATCCAACACGAAACTTTTTACGACCGCGCTGGCTATGTCCATTCTGGGACCGGACTATCGCTTTCACACCACGATTGAAACTCGCGGAACGCTTGATTCAGCGGGCCGTTTGCGCGGCGATGTTGTTCTCATTGGACGCGGCGATCCTGAATTTTCCAACCGCCGAATCCCGTACGATGCTCACAATCCGATTGACGGCCCTTCCGACGAGCCGCTTGCGCAAATGGTAGACGCAATTGTTGCTAAGGGCGTCAAGGAAATCGATGGCGACATCATTGCCGACGACAGCTACTTTCCGTACGAGCCTTATCCAGAAGGCTGGGCCGCCGGAGATCTTCCGGAGGATTACGGGGCCGCAGTCAGCGCGATTTGCTTCGACGACAACGGACTCGATATCAAAGTCACGCCCGGCGATCACGTCGGTGCGCCAGCATGGGTCACTGTTGAACCGTGGCCTGGTTTTGAAGTCTACGATTTCTCGATGACCACCGGTGCGACGGATTCTCAAGTCCACTTCGATACTGTCGCTGAACCCGGCCCTATCCATTATCTAATTCGCGGATCGGTGCCGCTGGGACATGCCACGATTGACGTTCCCGCTGCAATGCCTGATCCGGCGAATTACACTGCCCACGTGCTGAAGCAGATGCTCGTCGCCCGCGGCATTCGCGTTACCGGTGATGCGCGCGCGCGGCATGCGCCTCCACCGCCGGAAAATCCGCCCGGGGAGTTGAGTTCGTCTCAGCCGTCCACGGCCGCGCCGAACAAGCTAATCCTGGCGCAGCGCGATTCGCCGCCATTAATCGAGATTGTCCGCGTGCTGAACAAAGTCAGCCAGAATCTTCACGCCGAAATTCTTCTGCGCACTGTGGCAAAACAAAAAACGGGCATTGGATCGCTGGCCGGAGGACTGAAAATCGAGCAGCAATTTCTGACTTCAATAGGCATTCCGCTGGGCGAGGTTTTGCTCGATGACGGCTCGGGTCTCTCGCGCGAAAATCTGGTCACGCCCCGCGCGATGGTTGGCCTCCTTGAGTACATTCAGCAGCAGCCATGGGGCAAGGATTTTCTAACTACTTTACCGGTCGCAGGTCTCGACGGCACGCTCGACCATCGCATGATCGGTACACCTGCTGAAGGCCGGGTGCACGCAAAAACGGGTTCGGTTGAACGCACCCAAGCCGTCTCCGGATTTGCGATGACGATTCATGGAGAACGTCTGATTTTTTCGATGTTTGTAAACCACAATGGCGGGACAGGCCGCGATGCCGAAAAGATTCTCGATTCAATTCTAGTTTCTATGGTTCAGAATCTTGGAACGGCCCAAGAAAAGCACAACCGATGAAACCTGAGAGCGCCTCGAAAATCGTGACCGTTTTTGGAAGCTCGCGCCCGCGGGAAGGCGATGCGCATTATGCACTGGCGCGCCAATTAGGCAACGAATTGGCATCGCGCGGCTTTGCCGTTTGCAGCGGCGGTTACGGCGGCGTGATGGAGGCAGTCTCGCGCGGCGCCAAAGATGGCGGCGGCAGCACCATCGGCATTGTCGCCGAATTCTTTACGTCTCGCGCCAACCGCTGGATTGATGAAGTCATCTCCGTCAAAAGTTGGCAGGATCGGCTTTTCAGCCTGATTGAAACGGGTTCAGGCTACGTTGCTTGTCCGGGCAGCACCGGAACACTCGTTGAGCTCTCGGTTGTTTGGGAAATGCTCAACAAGCGGGTTATGCACGCGAAGCCGTTTGTCACCATCGGGCATTTTTGGGAACCGATCATCGAACGCGTCCGCGAAGTGGAGACCGGGCACACATCACAATGGGGCGAGGGGTCTTCAAGAATCATTCACAACGCAGCGAGTCCAGCCGAAGCTGCTGATTATCTCGCCCGCATGCTGCTGAATGGCAGGAGCGCATGCGCTTAAACCGCACTGTCATGAAAATAGCGATGCAGACTTGACTCTGCTTCGTCCTTCCCGCATTTTGAGCAGGTGAGCCGCACCGCCGAAGAACTTCTGGAATTTGGCCGCCTTCGCGAAATCGTCGCGCGCAACTGCACTTGCGCTCCAGGCCGCCAAGCTGTGGAAAATCTCACATTCCGCACGGACGCAAATGCTCTGCGCAGTGAATTCGCTATGATCTCCGAAGGAGTTGACTATCTCCGCTCCGGAGCGGAACTGGGTTTTGGTTCTCTCGCGGATCCCGCTTCATGGCTTCAACGCCTCTCGCTGCCTGCTGCAAGCCTGACAGCCACTGAAATTCTCGATGCCGCATCATTGATGGATACTTCCGCCGGATTGAAGCAATCGCTGCGCTCGGATGCCGGTAAATATCCGCGAATTGCCGAACGCGCCGCTTCGCTTGGTGATTTTCGTTCGCTCGCGTCAAAAATCCGCCGCGCCATCCATCCCAACGGAGAAATCAGCGACGACGCCTCAGCGGAATTGAAACGCATCCGCTCGAGCATTGGCCAGTCGCGAGAAAAGATTCAGCAATCGCTGGAAAAAATCCTGCGCGACCGCGGCGAAGCGGCTTCCGAGGATTACGTCACACTACGTAACGAGCGCTTTGTCATTCCGGTGCGTTCTGCGGAACGGCGCTCGATTCCGGGAGTCGTTCACAGTGCGAGCGCCACGGGACAGACGCTTTTCGTCGAGCCGCTCGAAACCATTGAACTGAATAACCGTCTTGTTCAGCTCGCGGAGGACGAAGCCGCGGAAATCGCCCGCATTCTCGCTGAATTTACCGATCTGCTTCGCGCAGAACGCGGCCCGCTGGAATTTGCTGCCGCTGTGATTGCGGAAATGGATTCTGTTTTTGCACGTGCCCGTTATGCCCGCGAATTCGATGCGGCGATTCCGCAGTTTTCCGAGGGGAATCACCTGCTGCTGAATGACGCGCGAAATCCCGTGCTGGAAGAGAGTCTGCGACGCAAAGGCCGTCCGATCGTTCCCATGTCCCTGGAATTGGGCGGCGCGGAGACGGTGATGGTCATCAGCGGCCCGAACACGGGCGGCAAAACTGTCGCGCTAAAGACGGTCGGACTTGCGGCCTTGGCGGCTCAACATGGCATTCCGGTAACCGCCCAAGAGGGTTCGCTTCCGCCTTTCGATTGCGTGCTGGCGGATATTGGTGACGAACAGTCCATTGCCGCGGACCTTTCGACGTTTTCTGCGCACATTCTGAATCTCAAATCGATACTGGAACGCGCCACGCCGCACACGCTTGTGCTCGTCGACGAAATGGGCACTGGCACAGCTCCCGAGGAAGGCGCGGCGCTCGCCGTTGCTTTACTCGAAGAATTTCGCGCGCGGGGATGCCTAACTCTTGCGACCACGCACCACGACCGGCTTAAGTCTTACGCATCTACGACTCCTGGAATCATCAATGCCGCCGTCGAATTCGACGAAGCAAATCTTCGCCCCACGTATCGTCTCCTCACCGGCGTTCCCGGCGTTTCCAGCGGCATCGAAATCGCGCGCCGCCTGGGCTTACCCGCGCAAATTGTGGAACACGCGAATTCAACGCTCTCTCCGGAGACGCGCGAGGCCCGCGAGCTTATTGCCTATCTTCATCGCAGCCGCGAGGAGACGGCCGCAGTCCAGCGGCACGCACGCGAGGAATTGCGCCGCCTCGAAGTTGAGCGCCGTGCGTTGCAAACAGAATGGGTCGAGCGCCAGCGCGCGCGCATCGTTGAACTCGAAAGGCAGTTCGCCGCCACGACCAAACGCCTTGGAGCCGAAGTCGAACGACTCATAGCGGACATCAAAGACCGCAAATCGCGTGCACAAGCCGAAAAAGCCGGCGCTCGCCGCATGGCGAAAATCGAGTCCGAAGCTCGCGGCGAAGCGGATGCTGCCGTGCTCGAAACGCTCTCCGCGTCTCAGGCTGATCTTGGCGCAATTATTGCTGTTCCCAAGCCGGTCGAGCCGCAGCAACTCTCTGAAGGCATGCGTGTTCGCGTGCGCGGGATGAAGGAGCCGGTGATATTTCGCCGGCGCGATGGAAATTCCGCTGAAATTCAGGCTGGACCGATGCGCATGAAAGTCCCGCTTGAGGATGTCTTGCAAATTGAAGCCGAACACATCGCGCGCGGGAGCGCGACAGCTCCCCAGCGCGACATAACCGTGCATTCACGACCTGCGGAGGAGCCTTCGGCGACAGAAATCAACGTCATCGGCAGCACTGTGGAAGAGGCCTGGCGCCGCGTGGATAAATTCATTGACGCTGCTGCGCTTGAAGGCATTCCTCGCGTCCGCATCATTCACGGCCATGGAACCGGAGCGCTGCGTCGCGGGCTCGCTGAGTTTCTAAACGCGCATCCGCTCGTCAAGGGCATTCAATTCGAGGCGGAAGATCGCGGCGGCACAGCCATTACCATTGTTGAGCTAAGAGACTGAAATATGCCGGTGCAAGAATTACCTCAGCTCGAAACGGAGCGGTTGTGGCTTTGCGCGTGGAGTGAATCAGATCTCGAAATCGCGCGTCCCATTTTCACCGATCCCGACGTGATGCGTTATATTAATGGCGGTCAGCCTCTCGCCGATGCCGATATCCACAGCTTTATTGCGCGGCAGCAGAATCATTTTCGTTCTCGCGGATTCTGTTTTTGGAAGCTGCTGTTGAAGCAGCAGGAACGCCGTTTTGCCGGCTTCTGCGGCTTGCAACCGCTTGAGCTTGACGGGGAGAGTGAAGTCGAAATCGGCTGGCGGTTGATGAAAGAGAATTGGAATCGGGGGCTGGCAACCGAAGCGGCGTGCGCAGCTTTGAACCATACCGTGAAGAAGGCGCGCCTCTCACG
>Ga0134126_10005164_pt1 | contig 16312 bp, 14 predicted proteins | sample KB31752_FD_96881 | JGI IMG/M metagenome (GOLD analysis project Ga0134126, IMG submission 96881) | Terrestrial soil microbial communities with excess Nitrogen fertilizer from Kellogg Biological Station, Michigan, USA - KB3-175-2 | ecosystem: Environmental > Terrestrial > Soil > Unclassified ...
ATGCCGACATGCCGCCCCCCGCGCCCGAGCCCACGATGCACACGTCGTATGTCTTGCGTGTTCCTGCAGCTTGCATGGCTCTCCTTCGGTCAGTCGATCGCGCGGATCCAGATGTCGCGGTACCGCACGCGATTGTTGTGGTCCTGCAGCTCGAGGGGCAGGCTGTCGGGCGTCACGTGATACGGCGGCCGCTGCTTGTTCGCCGTCGGCCCGCTCAAGGCGACGTTGTCCTGCACCACCACGCCGTTGTGGAACACCGTTAGGCGGGCGGGCGTCGTCACCGCGCCGCCGGCGTCGAACCGCGGCCGATGAAAGATGATGTCGTACGACTGCCACGCGCCCGGCGCGCGGCTCGCGTTGACTAACGGAGGAAATTGCCCGTACACCGCCGCCGCCTGCCCGTCGGGATACGTGTCGTTGTGGTAGGAGTCGAGCACCTGGACCTCGTACAGCCCCATCAGGAACACGCCGCTGTTGCCGCGCTCCTGGGACTCGCCCGTTGGCGGCGTGGGCGCGGCCCACTCGACGTGCAACTGGCAATCGCCGAACGCGCGCGCGGTGACGATGTTGCCCGTGCCCGGCTCGACCTCGAAATAGTCGCCGTGCACTGTCCAACGCGCCGGACTCCCGTCGTGCTCACGCCACGCCGACAACGAGCCGTGATCGAACAACACGATCGCATCGGCTGGCGGCGGCACCGGCGCTCGCTCGGCGCCGGGATCAACGATCGGCGGCCTGGGCCGTTCCATCGAGTGCTGCGGCCAGCGCGTGTCCACTTGGCATCGCGCGCTCGACGCGCCGACCACGGTCAGCGACACCGCGAGCGCGACGCACGGAGCGAATCGCATCTGCGTGACATGGGAGAAGGTGATGGAACGATAGAGGCCACCTGTTTATACGGCACTGACATTCAGGTGACAAGTAGCGTCATATCCCGAAACACCCAGTTGGCTATTCGGACGCGTCCGCGTAAAATCCACGTCCGGACAACCCATGCTCATTTCTCTCCTCTCGTTCGCGCTCCTCTTGCAGGCGCCGAACAGCGCCCCCGCCATTCGATCCGACAGCACCGTCTACGACGGGCGGTCGCGTCAACTCGACGTCGCACCTCCGCGCATCGACACCACCATTGTCGTGGATGGTGTGCTCGATGAAGCCGTGTGGCGGCGCGCGGCGATACTCAAAGGATTCTCCGAGTATCGGCCCGTCGATGGATCGGCCGCTACCGACTCCACCGACGTGCTTGTCTGGTACTCGAGCGACGCAATTTATTTCGGCATTCGCGCTTATGAGCCGCACGGCAACGTCGTGCGCGCGACGCTCGCCGACCGCGACAACATCGACGCCGACGACAACATCCAGATCCTGCTCGACACGTACTCCGATCACCGCCGCGCCTTCATGTTCGCGGTCAATCCGTTGGGCGTGCAGGAAGACGGCGTGCGGAGCGAAGGGCAAGATGCCGGCGCGGCCGGCGGCGGATCGGGACCCAATGCACGCTTCGATGGCACCATCGATCTCAATCCCGATTTCGTGTGGGAGTCGCGCGGCCATGTGACGCCGTGGGGATACGCGATCGAAGTGCGCATCCCGTTCCGGAGCCTCCGCTTCCAGAATCTCGACCCGCAAACGTGGGGCATTCAGATCGTGCGCGAGGTGCAGCACTCGGGATACGAAGACACGTGGACGCCCACCGTGCGCGCCAATGCCAGCTTCCTCATTCAAGCCGGCCGGCTCGTTGGCCTCACGCATCTCCACCGCGGTCTCGTGATGGACGTCATTCCCGAAGCCACCACCAAGGTGACCGGCGACTCGGTGAACGGCGCCTACCGGTACTCCACCACGCCGGCGTTGGGCGGCACCATCTTCTGGGGCGTGACTAACGGACTCGGATTGAGCGCCACCGCGCACCCCGACTTCTCGCAGGTCGAGGCCGACGTCGCGCAGGTCACGCTCAATCAGCGATTCGCGCTCTTCTTTCCCGAGAAGCGCCCGTTCTTTCTCGAAGGACTGGAGCAGTACGACACGCCCAACCGGCTGATTTACACGCGTGACATCGTGCAGCCCGACGGCGGCGCCAAGCTCACCGGCAAAATCGGCGACTTGAACGTTGCCTATCTGGGCGCGGTCGACCAACGCGACTCGGCAACCGGCAGCGAGCCGGTCTACAACATTTTGCGGCTGCGCCGCGATCTGGGCGCCAGCTCGAACTTGGGGCTCGTCTACACCGATCGCATCGACGGCGGCGATTACAATCGCATGGGCGGCATGGATGCGCGGTTTCTCTGGCACAAGATCTGGTTCTCGCAGTTCCAGTTTGTGGGCTCCACCACGCGCGACAGCTTGGGCGGGCGCAACGGCGCGCTGTGGGACGTCACGTTAGGCGACAGGACCGGCCGCGCGTACGGGAATCACGTCGAATTTCTCGGCGTGAGCCCGGATTTCGTGGCCGCGAGCGGGTTCGTGAACCGCACCGGCTTCGTCCGCGCGATGATCTTCAACCGCTACACGGTGTACGGCTCGCCGGGCGCGTTCGTCGAACAGGTGTCGTTCTTCCTCAATGCCCAACCGCTCTGGAGCTACGCCGACTTCGGCAAGTTAGGCGGCACGTTCGAAGGCGGCTACTCCACGTCGGCGTCGGCCACGCTGCGCGGCGGCTGGAACGTCGGGTTCAATCTCAACGACAACTTCCAGCGCTTCGACAGCACGTCGTACCGCGGCTACGGCGTCGCGTCCGGCGGCGACACCGCGGCGTTCGTGCTGCCGCACGGTCTGTACACCCTGTACGGCGAGAGCGTGAGCCTCACGTCGCCTAACCGGAAGGTGATCGTGAACGCCAGTGCCGGCTACGACGCCGCCGTGTTGTTCGCCGAAGCCTCCGAGGGCCGCGAAATCACGGGCAGTCTCGATGTCGCATGGCGCCCCACGCCCCTGCTGCGCACGGACGCCTCGTGGATCTACGACCGTCTCACACGCGTGCGCGATGGCAGCGAGTTCGCCATTACGAACATCCCGCGGCTGCAAGTCGAGTATCAGCTCACGCGCTCGATTTTCCTGCGCTACATCGGACAGTACGTGTCGCAGCGCCAGGCGGCGCTCGAGGACCCGCGCACCGGCGCGCCGCTGGTCCAACGCGACTCGACCAACGGTGCTTTTGCCGCGTTGGGCGCGTTCTCGTCCAACACGTTCCGGAACGACGTGCTGCTCTCGTACAAGCCCATTCCCGGAACGGTCTTCTTCGCCGGGTACGGCACGTCGCTCAGCGAGCCCAACGCGTTCCAGTTCTCGCGGGGCATGTTCCGGACGACGGACGGCGTGTTCGTGAAGGTCAGCTACCTGTTCCGATTGTAGGCGAGAGCGGGGCACGCGGCAGCGCCGGGATGTTGCATTCGTTGCATCGTGTTCCGCAACGAGGCTGCAACCAATGCAACATTCGGTTCGCCGGCGCAGCGCTAACCTGCTGCCTAGCTGGGATATCAATTACAGCAAAGTGGAGCGGTATGCACACCTTCCAACTGAGGCGCCACCGGGCACCTCGATATGCTCGCTTCTCGCAACGTACTTCCCGGCGCTACATGAATCTCTGCTGGTTCATTCCTGTCACCGTGGTGCTCGCTGCGTGTCATCACGATTCCTGCACTCGGGTATGGCAATCGAGATTGCCATCGCCGGACGGTGACTGGGTGGCGATTGTAAATGAAGAGGTCTGCAAACGGGGCATCATTTCTGACGCGCAAATCGGTGTGGCCTTGCAACCGCGAGGCGACACCGCAGGGGCGAAAGATATCCTGTGGCCCAGTGGTCAGTGGTCGAAGCCAAGTCTCGTTCATCTTGGTTGGATCAGCGACCAAGAACTCGAGGTCACAGTACCAAATCGTTCGATAGTTCCGGATACAATTGCGCGCTATAGAGGCGCGGCAATACGCATAGTCTATAGACACGACGATCCGGTCGACCGGACTCGATGGTTGAATGGGGTGAGACGAAATCGAGACTGGCTCGATGGGAAAATCAAAGGTTCACAGCCGGCTCCCCCGCCAGACCCGGACTCAGTCGCCGATTCGATTGCGAACTTGCGCATCGCGCCGTAGCACGCTGCGCTGGTGGCACTGGCGATTGTCTGCGACCTCAGCCGCCCATGTTATCCGCCGCGTCACGATCCGTTAAGCGGTGGCGCAGCCAGTACGCCGCTCCAACACCGAGATGGTAGTAGTGGCGGAACACCCGCCTCGGGAACCGCAGGCCGCGCAGATCATCCACCGTCGCCCGCACGTGAAATATCGTGTCGTGCTTGATCCGCGTCAGGATCGCAGGATCGCGCGCCATCAGGTATTTGCAAAACAAAGCGCCGCGCGCCACGGTATAGACACGCCTGAGGGCGAGCACCTCTGCCGCCGTGCGCCGCCCATGATTGTGATACACCAGCACGTCCGGCGAATACTCGGCCCGCAACCCCGCGCGCAACGCGCGGTAGACGAAATCGACGTCCTCGCCCGCCCCCGCGCCGGTGCCGCCGCCTAACGCAACGTCGAAGGGGCCGGACACGCCGAGCACCGAACGCCGGAATGCCAGGTTGCAGCCGATGATGCCGTCCAGGTTGAACGCCATCCTGATCGTCTCCCGCTCGCGCGACGTGCGCGTCGTCGTCGGCTGATCGCGCTCGTCATACAGCTCCACGCGACCGCCCAACACATCGAGCTCCGGCGCGCGCGCGAACTCGTCGCGCACCGTGGCCAGCCATTGCGCATCCGGCAGGCAGTCATCGTCGGTGAGGAGAAGGATGTCGCCCGTCGCCACCGCGAGCCCCGCATTGCGCGCGCGCGAGAGGCCGCGCTTGGGCTCGCGCACCACCCGCAGCGGCAGCGCACCACAGTACGCGCCCAACAGCGCAGCCGTGCCGTCCGTCGACCCGTTGTCGACGACGATCAACTCCCATCGCACGCCGGCCGGCACCGCCAACTGCTCGAGTCGCCCGAGCAACCGCGCCAATGCGTCGCAGCGATTGCGCGTGCACACCATCACGCTCACGTCGACCGCCGCCGCGGAGGTGGTCATGACGCCCATTGCGCCACCAGTCGAACCGCGTCGGCAGCGCTGTCGGCCCACTGCACGATCGGTGCGTCACGCGTCCACGTCTCGTAGAACGACCGCACCTTTCCGTAGCTATTGTCGAGCACCACGTGCGGGATGCCGAGCAGCAGGCTCAGAATGTGGCCGTGCAGGCGATCGGTGATCACGGCAGCCCCCGCTGCCAACATGGCGCATCCCATGCGCACGCGGCCCCGCGACGCGATCGCGCCTAACCGCAGCAGCGGGCCGTGCGCCACGAGCTCGAGCCGCGGATGCGCCGACATCAACGCATGACCCATGCGCTCCACGCGCGACAGCGCCGACGGCGGCTGGACCGCCCAGTCGAACGTCACATGGCCGCTCGCGTCGGAGTTCGGCGCCGCCTCGCGATCGCGCCGCGCGAGCCACACCACCGGCGCCGTCGCCGCCACGGGCCGGCGGACCGGACCTAACGCAAACGCCAGATCGGGACAGAGCACGGCCGGCGTGTCGAAGGCCGCGCGCGCCGCGGCCAGGCTTCGCTCGTCTCGCAGCAGCATCGTGAACTGGCGGTGCGCGCCGAACGCCGCCTGCGCGCGCGCCAACATCCCCGGGTCGCCGAAGTGGAGCGACTGCGGTAGCTGGATCACTCGCGTCGTCGGGAAATCGGCCAGCACCTGCTCGCGCAGCTGCTGGTGCACCGGCCACAGGTCGCCCAGATTGCCGCCGCCGGCTAGCAAGATGGTGCCATCGCCCAACCGCCTGGCCAGCGCGCGCCGCGAGTACGTCTCGACGCTGCAGGCATAGCACAGCGTGATCGCCGCGCGCCTCAGCAGTGCCAGCGTCCCCAGGTAAATCGCGCTGTCGCCCACGTTCTGGTGCGTCGGCACATCCAGCAGCGCCACGCGCGACACGCCGGCCAGCATCGGCCGCAGCGTCCGCTCGAGAGTATCGCCTAACGCACGTACGAGCGACTCGGCCCGCGCCGCGGCTTCGGCCGAGCCCGCCGTGCGGGTGCGCTGCGCGCGGGCCGCGGACATGACGAACGCGTGCCTAACGGGAGGCGCCGGCGGCGCTCGGGGCGGTCGAGGCGACACGCACCCGCGGCAGCAGGTGCGATGTGCCCGAGAACGTCAGCGCGCCCGGCTCGACCTTGAGCGTCATCCCCGGACCCGTCACCACATCCCGCTGCGTCTCCGCGTCCCACACGGCGAGCTCCAGACTGTAGACGCCCGGCACCACGTTGAACTGCAGCTCTACGTCCATCTCGAACGGTCCGTGCGCCGGTAAGGCCGCACCGCAGTCGCACGCCGACGCGCTGAAAATCAACCGGCCGGTCGACAGCGCCCGCACGCGCAGCGTACAGTCGCGCGCCGCCGCGTCCGTCACGCCGTTCGCCACCGCGCCGGTCAACCGGAATAGCGCCCGCTCGCCCGACCGCACCGGCAGCGGCGATTCCTGCGTCAGCGTATCGAACGTCAGCGCGGAGGTGTGCGTGGCCGCGCCATCGGTGTTCCGCGCGCTTTCGAGATAGGCCTCGATACACTCGGTCGGCGTGCCGCGGCGGGCGACACGCCCGCGTTCCAACAACACCGCGTGCGTGCACAGCGACGCGATGCGCTCCAGCTGGTGCGATACCAGCACCACCGGGATCCCGCTCGTGCACATCTCCTCGATTCGGTCGAACGCTTTCTGCTGGAATCGAAGGTCGCCCACCGACAACACCTCGTCGATCACCAGCACGTCCGGACTGATGTGCGCCGCGATCGCAAAGCCGAGGCGCGCGTTCATGCCGTTCGAGTAGCGCTTGACCGGCGTGTCGATGAATGCATCGATTTCGGCGAACGCGACGATCTCATCGAAGCGGCGGGTGAGCTCGCGCCGCTTCATGCCGAGAATGGCGCCCTGCAGGAACACGTTCTCGCGTCCGGTGAGATCCGGGTGGAATCCCGCTGCCACCTCGATCAGCGCGCCCGCGCGCCCGCTGATCGAGCAGTGCCCGCGCGTCGGCACGAGAATGCGCGTCAGCAGTTTGAGAATCGTGGACTTGCCGGCTCCGTTAGGCCCGAGGATGCCGAGCGCTTCGCCCGGCCGCACCTCGAACGACACGTCGCGCACGGCCCAGAACTCTTCGCCCGACAACTCGTCGCGTGCCGGCCCGCGGCCCGCGAGGCGCCGCACGGCGGCGGGCACCATGTCGCGCAAGCTGTCGTGCAGCTCGCCGCGCGCGAACTTCTTCCAGACCTGGGCGAACTCGATTCGTGGGGTTCCGGTCATGGCGTTACACGTACTCCGCGAATTTGCCTTCGGTCCGGTGGAACAGCAGCGCGCTCGCGATCAAACCGAAGATCGCCCACGCCGCTCCATACGCCAGGTACCACGGACTCCACACGACCACGTCGCCCTTGGGCGTCGTCAGCAAGAGCGGCGTCAGCAGATTGTGCCCCTGGACTACGCTCAGCCGCAGCCCCTCGAGGAGCGGCGCCAGCGGGTTCAGCATCATCACGCGCGCGCCTAACGGGCCGAACATCCGCGGCTCGAAGAACACGGGCGTGAAAAAGATGCCGAACGTGAGCAGCACCTGCACGATGTACTTCACGTCGCGGAAGAACAGGTTGGCGCAGCCCAGAAACAGCGCCGCCCCGGCCGTGAAGCAGAAGATGAGCACCGCCAGCACCGGCGCCCACAGCGCCGTGAGGCCATAGTGCACGCCCAACAACGGCAACGCGATCCCCACGGTGATCGCGCCGATCGACGAGTCGAACGACTGCGCGCACGTCGCCGAAAGCGGCAACACCTCGCGCGGGAAATAGATTTTCGAGACTAACGGAAGGTTGCCCGTGAGGCTGCTCGTCGCGAACCCGATCGCGCCCACGAAGAACGCCCACGGCAGCGCCTTCACCGCCATCCCCGCGATCGCGTCGTGCGACACGTGTCCGCCGCCCACGTAGGCCATCGCGAAGCGCACCAGGGTCCCCGCGGCCACGATCAACGCGGGCATGAGGATCGCCCACGCAAACCCCATCACGGCTTGCTTGTACCGGATGCGAACGTCGCGCAGCATGAGCTGGTACAGCAGCTCGCGATACTTCCACAATTCGTCTACCGCGATCTCGCGAAGATCGCCGACGAGCGAGCGCCTTCGCTGCGCTGGAAGCTCGCTGGTAAGGACGAATTCAGTCATGTCCGGGATCATGGGTGGGAGGGCGGAAAACCGTGCCGCATGGACGTTGGTGCTACCGGGACTGGCGGCGCCGTGCCGAGCGCACCCACCGTCCATCGCGTGCTCCGGTTTCGGCAGCTATCATGCCACCCCTCCACACGATGATACGCGCAGTCTAGCCACGGCGACAAGCCATGCGGCTGTTGCTCCAGACTCACAGGTACCGCCCCGGTGCTCAAGCGCTCGCTCACCGTCCTGTCGCTCGTTTTCGTTCTCTATTTCACCACGTCGGGCGGCCCGTATACCACCGAAGGCCTGGTTGCCGAAGTCGGACCCGGATTGGCGCTGCTCATCATGCTGCTCGTGCCGCTCCTCTGGTCGGTGCCCGAAGCGCTCATCATCGGCGAGCTCGCGAGCATGCTGCCCGAGGAGGGCGGCTACTATCGCTGGGTGCGGCGCGCGTTCGGTCCGTTCTGGGCGGTCCAGAACGGCTGGTGGACGTGGATGTATTCGCTCGTCGACATGGCCATTTACCCGGTGCTGTTCACCCAGTACCTCGGCTACTTCGTTCCGTCGTTGGGCCCCGATGCGCGATGGCTCGTCGCGCTGATCGTCATCTGGACCGCCGCCGCGATCAATCTGCGCGGCGCGCTTCCCGTCGGGCGCGTGTCGGTGATCGCCGGCGGGTTCATCATCCTCGCGTTCCTGGTGATGTCGCTCGCCGCGCTGCCGCACGCCACCCACGTCCCGTGGTTTCCGGTCGTCAAGCCCGGCCGCCCGCCGGCCGGCGCGTTGGGGATCGGCCTCTCGATCGCGCTCTGGAACTACATCGGCTGGGACAACGCCTCGACCGTGCAGGGCGAAGTGGTCGATGCCTCACGCAGCTACCCGCGTGCCCTTGCCATCGCCCTCCCGTTAGTCACACTCGGCTATCTCACCGCGTTAGGCGCGGCGCTCGCCGCCACGGACTGGACCACCTGGACCGACGGCGCGTGGCCGGAGATCGCCCGCGCCGCCGCCGGATCGTTCGGCGGATCGGCGATCGCAATCTGGATCGGCGTCGCCGGCATGGTGAGCGCCCTCGCGTTGTTCAACGCCCTGTTGCTCTCGTACTCGCGCATTCCCCTCGCCATGGCCATGGACGGCTATCTGCCCGCCACGCTCGGCCGTACCGACGCGCGCGGCACGCCGCGCAACGCCGTCATCGTCTCCGCGATCTGCTATTCGGTCTTCGTCCTCCTCTCGATTCAAGGCCTCGTCGTCGCCGACGTGCTGCTCTATGCGATGGCCCTCTTTCTCGAGTTTGGCGCGCTCATCCAGTTGCGCCGCACCGAGCCTAACCTGCGGGGCAGTTTCCGCATCCCGGTCGGTCGTGCCGGCGTCACCGTTCTCGCACTGCTGCCGTTGGTCATCCTCCTCGCCGTGGTCGCGCTGGAAATGCGCGACGGCGAATACGGCCGGCCGGCGGTGGCCGGCGCCGTGGCTGCGGCGCTCCTCGGTCCGCTGGTCTACGCCCTCATGCAGCGTCGCCGGCCCGTTCCGTAAGGCGCGACCAAAGAATACCCTCGCGCGCCGGGCGCCTCCGGCGCTATTTTCGAGCTCGCGGGCCCGCACCCGCCATCCGCACGCACCTACCGCATCGAGTCCTTCCCACGCGCATTCCCACCGGCCTGCCGGGCGAGACACTTCCGCTGGACGAGGCATGGAGCGCCGCGCGCGACGCGCTCCTGCGCGGGCTCACGCACGCGCTCAGCAATCGCGTCATGGCGATCACCACGCTCGCCGAGTTGTCGGCCGAGGTTCCCGCGAGCGGCGGCACGGTCGACGTGCTCTCGTCGGAAGCGCGGCGCCTCGATGCCTTACTGCATCAATTTCGACTCCTGTCGCCGCCGCCTCCGGCGCCGGCCGAGCCGCTCAACATCGCGGACACGCTGCCGTCGCTCGTCGAGTTCGCGGGCAAGCATCCCGATGTCGGCGGCATACCGTGCGACATCCGGATGGCAGCGAATGTGCAGCCGGCGTTCATCGACGCGAGCCTGCCCGTGCGCGTTGTCCCGACGCTGCTCGTCGCCGCGGCGCGTGCCGCGCGACGCGTGGGCGCGCATCGCGTGCAGATCGATGTGTCGGGTGATGCACGCTGGGTGGTGGTCGGCTTCGCCGTCGGCGATGCCGGCGGCACAGGCGGGCCGGGCGAGGATCTCGCGCATGGCGCACCCGCCATGCAGATCACGGACTCCGCCCAGGGCGCGCGATACGAGCTCTTGCTCCCCACGCTGGCCGCGGCGCGCCGGCGCGACCGGTCATCCAGTTAGGCGTTAGGCAACCGAGCGCATCGGCGCCAGCGCCGCGCGCAGGCGGCTCACGGCCTTCTGCTTGATCTGCGACACCCGCGATTCTGTCACTTCGAGCACCCGCGCGATGTCCTGCAGCTTGAGCTCCTCGAGGAAGTAGAGCGTCAGCACCCGGCGCTCCACGGCCGGCAGCTCGAGCAAGGCCGCCCGCAGCCGCTCCAGCTCCTGTTCGCGCGTGATCCGCGACTCGGCCTCGGTGCCATCGCTGGCCGCCAACGCCTCGCCCCACGTCCGCACCTCGCCGTCCTCACCGCTGCCGGGCATCGGATCGTCCAGGCGGAGCAACGACGTGCTCGCCGCGTCGGACTGCCAGCGCGTTACCGTCTCCACGTCGACCCCCATCCGGACCGCGGTCTCGTGGGCTTTGGGTGACCGGCCGAGATGGTGGCCGAGCTGTTCCTGCGTCGCGCCTAACGCGCGAGCCCGGCGGCGGATCGAGGACGGGACGTGGTCCAGGCGTCGGAGCTCGTCCACGATCGCGCCGTGGATGCGCGGAACGGCGTACGTGCTGAACGCCAACCCGCGCGTGGCGTCGAACCGGTCGATGGCTTCGGCCAGACCCAGCGTCCCGGCGCTCACCAGCTCGTCCAGCTCGACGACCCCGCCCAACCGGCGGTGAACGCCGCGCGCGACGTGATACACGAGCGTGAGATGGGTCGCCATGAGACGTTCACGAGCCGTTTCGTCGCCTGCCGCCAACCGCTGCCACATGTCCGCGTCCGACATCGTGCCTCTCTCGAGAAAGTCTTGGCCGAAGCGGATTCGTCCGCTTGGGCGAGCCCTCTCAAGGCAACCGACGTTCCACACTGGATTGGTAGGTATTCATGTGGCCCGCACCGCCGCGGCGACCAGCCTAACGAATTGCGGGGACTGGTGTTAGGCAGGCGGGATGTGAGCGCCGCGACCGCCGTGGAAGTGGCTCGAGCCCCCTGCTGTGGCAGGGGCAACTGTGCCTGGCGGAAGGATTTTCCGGGCCGGTGCAGGCAACGCTTGCCGCACCGTGCTTCGATTCAGTCGTCGGCGGCTTCGGACGTCGCCGCGGACGGCGGCCCGTTCAGCTTGTAGCGAAGCGTCCGGACGCTGATCCCGAGAAGCGCGGCGGCGCGCGTCCGGTTTTTCCCGGTCGCCTCGAGCGCCTTGGCGATCAAGACTTCTTCGGCACGGTCGAGGCTCAACGACGTCAGGAGAATGCCGTCGTGTGGCGCGCCCGCGCCGTTGGTCGCAGCGTTAGACGCGGGCGCGGCTTCCGCGCGCTTGCCGTTCTCCGCCAGGCCGTTCCGGAACGTCTCCGCGTCTAACGCACGCGCCTGCAGGATCGGATCCGAGCTCAGGATCACCGCGCGCTCGATCACGTGTTGCAGCTCGCGCACGTTTCCAGGCCACTCGTGCCGCTGCAACAGCGCCAACGCCTCGGGAGAAATGCCGGCGACTTCCTTGCCCGCTTCGGCGGCGGCCCGCAGCGCGAACCGATGCGCCAACACCGGTACATCCTCGAGACGCTCGCGCAGCGGCGGAATGCGCACCGGAATCACGCTCAACCGGAAGAACAGGTCCTGCCGAAACCGGCCCGCGGTCGCCTCGGCAGCCAGATCGCGGTTGGTCGTCGCGATCACGCGCACATCGACGCGAATCGGCGACGTGCCCCCCACGCGTTCGAACTCCTGCTCCTGGAGCACGCGGAGCAGCTTCGCCTGCAAGTCGAGACGCATCTCCGAGATCTCATCGAGGAGCAACGTCCCGCCGTGCGCGCGCTCGAACGCACCTTCCACGCGCTTGAGCGCGCCGGTGAATGCGCCGCGCTCGTGTCCGAAGAGCGCGCTCTCCACCAATCCTTCCGGGAGCGCCGCGCAGTTCAGCTTGATGAACGGTTTGTCGTGTCGCTCGCTCAGCTCGTGAATCGCACGGGCGAACAACTCCTTACCCGTGCCGGATTCACCCTGCAGCAGCACCGTGGCGCGCGTCGGTGCTGCCGATGCAGCCGATTGAAGCGCGCGTCGAATCGCCTGACTCTCACCGATGATCTGGCGTTCGCTGCGCGCTTCCATGATCTCGCGCTTGAGGGCGGCGTTCTCACGACGCAGTTGCACCAGCTCCAGCGCTTGATCCACCGCCAACTCGAGCTGCGCCGCGCGCACGGGCTTCGTGATGTAGTCGACGGCCCCCGCTTTGATCGACGCGACCGCGTGCTCGATGCTCGCGTATCCCGTCATCATGATCACGGGCGTGTCGATCCCCTCGCGCTCCAGGTGCGCGAGCAGATCGAGGCCGGTGTTGCCCGGCATCCGATAGTCGGAGATGATGAGGTCGACGGTGCCGCGTGCGAGAACCGCCAGCGCTTCGGGCACGCTGGTCGCGTTCAGCGGATCGTGTCCTGCCTGCCGGAGCGTCTCCGCGAGCAACACGGAGATCGTCTGGTCATCGTCGACGCACAGAATAGTAGCCATTCGTGTGGATGACGCGTCGGCGAACGAGCGGCAACAATTTCCGAGACATGACTGCCGGGCGGCAGCGGCGCCCTCGGGGCCTCACGGAGTAAGCCCGCCCTAGAGGTCGCTAAAGTTCCGGCGCGGCCAACCGATCATCATGGCATGATCACCACACCGCGTTGGAACGACGCCGGCGACCAGAATGGCGATCGCGCGCAGGAAGGCGCGTCGGCCTACAGTCGCTCCCATTGGTCGACCGGACGGGCAGTCTCGCACCGCCAGGTCGAGGAGATCAAGCGCCGCTTGACGAGTGGCGCCTACGACACTCCGCAGGTCATTGACGCGCTCGCGCGTCGCTTGATCGACAGCGGCGAGATCTAACCTGCTACGCGCGAGGCCCGGTCAGTCGCTGGGACAGCCACGCGCGCGCATCCTCGAGGTCCCCGGGCACGAGCTCGTACCCCGCGCTCTGCCAACGGAGCGTGACCTCAGCGCCGGCCGCCGAGAGAGCGTCCGCCAAACGCTGCGTACGCATGGCCGGCGAGGAGGGATCGAGTCGCCCAGCCGAAATGAGCACGGCGGTTCCCTCGAGGACGGGCCGCTGGATGGGCTCGACCGGCATCACCGCGCGCATCAACACGGCGCCGCGCAGCACGCCGGGCTCGAGCAGCATCAGACTCGCGGCCATGTTCGCGCCGTTGGAATAGCCTAACGCAAACAGCGACTCGAGCGCGAACCGGTACGTCGCCGACGCCGATCGCACGAACGCCGCCAGCTGCGGCACACGCGCGCGGATGTCGGCCTCATCGAACGCGCCGTCGGCGAGCCGGCGAAAGAAACGCGGCATGCCGCGCTCGCTCACCTGACCGCGCGGGCTCAACAGCGATGCGCCCGGAGCCAGCTCCGTGCCTAACGAGATGAGGTCCGATTCGTCGCCGCCCGTTCCGTGCAATAGCAGCACCGTGGGCGACGACGCGCCGGATGCGCCGGGCACCCACTCGTGCGGCCAGTCGCGGAGCAAGCTCATGACGCCCGCTCCGGCGTATGTGTACGACGTGCGCGCGCGACGGATGATGCGGCGGCGGAACCCATGCCCAACGTGCCTCGAGTCGGAGTCGACCCGAATGATGCCCCCGCGCGCGCCGCTGCGGCAATTCGTCCGCGAGCGGGCGCGATCGCTTCCTAGATGCGCACGGTGTCGAGGCGGCGTACCGTCGCGCGCCCCAACCGGCCGAGATTTGCGGCGAACGCGAGTCCGAGCGCGCTCGTCGACCCGCTGATCAACACTTCCACCGCCTGACGCGCACATCTCGCTTCGGGGCGCGTCGCCGGCATCGAATTACCCGATGCGTGGACTTCGTCGTTGTACAACGGCTCGGTGTCGAAGAGCAGGCTCGTCAGCAGCGCGGCCATCGATTCGTCGCCGCCGCGGTGGCGACGAAGATCGAGCACCACCCGGTCTGCACCGGCGACGCGCGACATCGCCTCGATCGCGCTCGCGCGTGCGGCCGGTGATCCGACGAAACGGCGCAGCTCGATCACGCCGCGGCCATCCGCGCACACCTCGACCGACTCGATGCCGTGACGGCTCAGCCAGCCGGCGCGCGCGGCATCCTGACTGCGCTCGACCGGTGGCGTCACGGCAACCGTGCGCCGGCGCGAAAGTCCCGGATCGAGCATCCACAGATTCAACCCCATCGTACTCATCGGTACACTCCGCGCAGGTCGTGTCTCGCTCTCACTGATACGACACCGCGGTCGGCTCGATGGGTTGCACGCGGCTCTGGTCGTGCGGCCCCGGCGCTCGCTACTATCATCCATCCGCAATTGCGCTGCTGCGCCCCTAAGCCATCCTCTCGAGCCGCGCTCCCTCATGCATCCCATCTGGAACGACATCCTAACGCCCGGTGTTCCGTTGCTCGACAAGGTCATCCGCACCGTCGCCGTGTACGCGTTCCTGCTGGTCGGACTGCGCCTCGCCGGCAAGCGCGAGCTCGGCCAGTTGAATCCGTTCGACCTCGTCGTGTTGCTGGTGCTGTCGAACACGGTGCAGAACGCGATCATCGGCAACGACAACTCGCTAGTCGGCGGGCTCTTCGGCGCGACGGTGCTGGTGGTACTCAACTATGTCGTGGTCCGCTTTCTCTTCCTGCACCCGCGACTCGACCGCATCGCCGAGGGCCGCGACGTCGTGCTGATCAAGGACGGCAAGTTGCTCGAGAAGCGGCTCCGCCGCGAGCTCATCACGCGATCGGAGCTCGCGTCGGCGGCGAGAAAACAGGGCATCGATGATTTGGCCACCGTGGACTGCGCGCGTCTCGAGGTCGGCGGGACGCTCACGTTCGCGGTCAAGCATCCCACGGGCGAGGAGGGATGGCACGACGTCATCACGCAGCGCATGGACCGCCTCGAAGGGAAGGTCGAGCGCGTGCTGGAACTGCTGCGGGCGGATCGGGACGGCGCCTAACGCAGTCAGTCCTTCATCAGCCAGTCGGGATGCTTGAGGTGAAATCCAGTACGCTTCTGATAGGCGCTGGCCAGCTGGAGGGCAGGGGCTTCGCCGAACAGACGGCCCAGGAACGTGAGGGACACCGGCGTGCCGTCGTCGCGGAAGCCGTTCGGCACAATGACGGCCGGATGGCCGGTGAGATTGGTGGCGACGAGCTGCGGGCCGAACGTCGGCGTGACGACGACGTCGACGTTGGCCAGGGCCTGATCGAGAGCGCGCATGGCCAGCGTGCGGGCGCGCATCGCGTTCACGTATTCTACCGCCGGAATGAACCGCGCCACGCGGAACTCGTTGGGCCAGGCATTGGCGCCCTGTTGCGCCATCAACTTGTCCCGCCCCGAGCGCGTGAGGTCATCGAACGCCGCTGCGCCCTCGGCCCGGAGCACGATGGAGATCGCGCCCCACGGGTGATCCGGCAGCTCCACCGGCACCAACGTGACGCCGAGTGCGCCTAACGCATCGAGGGCCGCGTCGTCGAACGTCTTGGTGGGATGATCCTGGTCGAACGTGCTCTTGATGTACCCCACGCGCAGCGACGACGGCGCGCTCCGTCCGTCGAAGGGGAACGCGGCATCGACCGACGTCGGATCGTGGCCGTCGCTGCCGTGAATCGCATCCAAAACCAGCGCGCAATCCTCGGCGCTCCGGCAGATGGGTCCGATCTTGTCCATCGTCCACGACAGCGCCATCGCGCCCGTCCGCGGGACGCGGCCGAACGTCGGCCTCATGCCCGTCGCGCCGCAGCGTGTCGACGGCGACGAGATCGAGCCTAACGTCTCGGTCCCGATCGAAAATCCGACCAGCCCGGCTGCCG
>Ga0134126_10005165_pt1 | contig 16312 bp, 10 predicted proteins | sample KB31752_FD_96881 | JGI IMG/M metagenome (GOLD analysis project Ga0134126, IMG submission 96881) | Terrestrial soil microbial communities with excess Nitrogen fertilizer from Kellogg Biological Station, Michigan, USA - KB3-175-2 | ecosystem: Environmental > Terrestrial > Soil > Unclassified ...
GCTCAGGCCCACCGCGAACATGATGTAGGCCAACGCCGCGACCACGCCGGGATGCTGCAGCTGGAAACCGATGCCGACCGCATTGCCGAGCATGCGCAGGCCGACCATCAGCGCGCCGATCACCGCGAAGGCGACCAGCACGCCCAGCGTGTACCACATGGCATGGCTGCGGGCGCGCTCGGCGCTTTCACCGCTCTGCGCCAGGCTCAGCACTTTCAGCGACAGGATCGGCAGCACGCAGGGCATCAGATTCAGCACCAGGCCACCGCCCAGTGCCAGCAGCAGTACCCACAGCAGCGAGCTGTCGGTTTTCGGTACGCGGCTCGGAGCCTTGGTACGCAGCGCATTGTCCTGCTGCGCGTCGGCGGCGAAGGCATCGCGCGAGCCGCTGCTGGCGTCGGCACCACCCGTGGCGGCCGGCGCGTCGTTGGGCACGGTCGGAAGCAGGCGCAGCGGTGTGCCGTTGGCGCCCTCGCGGGTGCCGGCAGTGGCCGAAGCCGGCAGCGAACGAATCACTTCGTCGCGTGCGGCAGGTGCATCACTGGTGGCGTTGGCCTTGCCGGCGGGGATCGACAACTTCACCCGGCGGGTCATCGGCGGGTAGCAGATGCCATCGGTCTGGCAACCCTGGAAGGTCACCACCAGCGTGCTGTCGACCGCCTCGGCGCGGCTGCGGCGCAGCGGCACCGGCACTTCCACCTGGTTGAAATAGACCGCCACATCACCGAAGTGCTCGTCGCGGTGCGACTGCGCCGCCGGCCAGCGCGGCTTGTCGGCCAGTACCCCGGCGCTGCCTTCCAGCTTCAGCGAGGTGCGGTCGCGATACAGGTAATAGCCCGGTGCCGGGCTGAAGCGCAGCAGCAGGGTATTGCCATCGCTGGCGATGGCATCGAAGCCGAATGCCTGATCCGACGGCAGCGGCAGTGCCTGGCTGTTGCTGGTGCCCGGCAGCCGCAGGCCACCGCCACTGCCGGCGCCGGCCAGCGGGTTGTTGAATGCACTGGCGCCGGTGGCGCGTGCGGTCGGCAGCGTGGCCGCCGCACCGCCTGCACCGGGCAGGGTCACCTGCACCACGCGCTTCTGCGGCGGGTAGCACACACCAGCATCGGCGCAGCCCTGGTAACGCACTTCCAGGCTGATGGTGCCGGCGGCATCGGTGGGCGCGCCGGGCAGGGTGGCCTGCAGGCGCTCGCGGTAGGTCTCCACCTCACCGAAGAAATCGTCGTGGTGCTTCTTGCCTGCGGGCATCTGCAGCGCAGCGGCGTTGAACGCCGGATCGGCCTTCACCGTGGTGCGGTGGCGATACAGGTAGTAGCCCGGGGCGATCTTGAACTGCAGTTGGATCTGGCCACGCTCGGGCGCGCTGGCGGTCAGCGCGAACGCCTGGTCCACCGGCAGCAGATCCTTCTCATCCAGCGCGAAGGCCGGCAATGAAAGCCACAACAGAGCGCACAAGGCGGCGCCACGCGCAAACAGAGTCTTCAATCAGTGTCCTCCCGGGTCTGTGCCCGGATCCAGTCCAGATACGCCGGCAGGCCGGCCCGGGTTTCGACCGCGATGCACTCCGGGAGTTCATACGGATGCAGTTCGACGATCCGGGCGATGGCTTCATCGACACGGCTCGCGGTGGTCTTCACCAGCAGCTGCAGCTCGGCGTCGGTGGTGACCTCACCCTGCCAGCGGTAGGTCGACTGAGCGCCGTCCAGGCGGGTCACGCAGGCAGCCAGATGCTCGGCGACCAGCGCATGCGCGATGCGCTCGGCACTGGCCCGGTCCGGGCAGGTGGTCAACAGCAGCAGGACGGGATCGACGGTCGACATGACCGTCGAGTATAGGGCCGTCGCCGGGGCAGGGCCCGGCGACGGCAGTGGACCGCAGCGTTGCGCGGTCAGTTGGCCAGCTGGCAGGTGGCCGGCTTGGCCGAGGTGAACAGGCCCGGGGTGGCCCACTCGGGGTGGTCGATGAAGGGGTTGCGGTTGCCCTGGAACGAGTAGATCACGTCATTACGCGCCTGCTCGGCGGCATCCGGCGGATCGGACAGGTGCCAGTCGATCAGGGTCGACAGCAGGCCCATGTAGGCCGGCGAGCTGCTGGTCTTGACGATCTTGCTGCGGTCGTCGGTCAGTTCCAGGTCCGGTTCGGACTGGCCGGTGGCCGCATCCTTGCCACCTTCATAGCGGATTGCCATGTACATCACCGCGCGTGCCATGTCGCCCTTGCGATGGCCCCACACCTCGAAGGTACCGGCATTGCCATCCGGTGTACGTACCCAGTTCGAATTGCCCGGGTAACCACCGCTGCCACCGCCGTGGCCGTTGTTGGCTTCGGTGGCACGCTCGCCGCAGTTGGCATCGCACTTGCCGAACGGCTTGTTGCCGCGGTCGGCATTCCACTGTGCGTCGGTCAGGTACAGCATGTGGGTGTCGGTGTAGGGCGCGTACGGCAGGCCCTTGTCGCCGGTGGTGCTGGCAAAGCCCAGCGAGTTCGGCCAGGTGTGCTCGCGGTTGTACTTCAGTCCACCGCCACTGCCTGCACGGTCGGTCACCTTGGCGAAGCTGTGGTTGCGGTAGGCATCGAGGATCCGGCCACTGTTGTTCGGATCTTCGTCGGCGATTTCCAGGATGGTCCAGGTGCTGGTGCCCGAGCCACTGTACGGATACGCGGTGTGGCCCTTGATGGTGGCGTGCAGCGAGCAGCGCAGCTGGCTGGGGCTGCTGGTGTTGACCTTCGAGTAGTAACCGGCCGGGCCGCCGGGATTGCCCGGGTCCGGATTGCCGGTGGTGGTGGCCACGGTGAAGGCGATGCGGCTGTCGGTCGCCGGGCGGGCACCCTGCGCATCGGTGATGCGTGCGGCACGGATGTCGAAGCGGCAGGCTTCACCGGCGACCAGCGCGGTGTTGGTCGACAGCTTCACGCTCTTGCCTCTGGCCGGCCAGGTCAGCGGCACGCTGCCCGAAGTGCCGCAGGTCAGTGCGAAGGCGCCGCTGGCGAGGTTGACCGTCTCGCTGAACACCACTTCCAGGTCGGCGGCGGCAGGGAAGGTGCTGCTGCCCTGTGCCGGCGTGGTGGTGGACACCGACGGCGGCGTGTTCGGGCCCGGGGTACCGCCGCCACTGAAGGTCTGGTTGTTGTTGCAGCTGCCGAAGGTCTGCCTGGCCGATTCGGCCCAGGTGAAGTGCGCGTACTGGCTGCCGCTGCCGGTCAGCTGCAGCGAGGTGCCCGCCGCGGTGCTGTTGGTTTCGGCAACCGGAATGTTCTGGCTGGTCATGCCGGCGGCGGGGCCGCCGGAGGCGGTGATCGCGCCCTCGTAGCTGAGGAACTGGACCACCTTGCCGCTGGCGTCGACCAGGGCGATGCCGTCGTTGGCACCGTTCTGCAGGCCGTTGCTGGGGTAGGTGACCACCGCCAGGGTGGCGCTGCCGCAGCTGGCCGCGGTTCCGGCCGGCACCGCGTTGTTGGCGTAGACCGTGGCGGCCGACGGGTTGCTGCCGTTGTAGAGGTACAGGCGGTAGCCGGACAGGTCTTCGCCGGCGGTGGCGACCACTTCGATGGCTTCGCCGACGTCACCGGCAGCGGTGCTGTCGTCGTAGTGCAGTTCGTTGATGAAGACCTCGGCCTGGGCCGGCGCGGCAGCCAGGGCCAGCAGGCAGGCGGCGGCGAGCGGGGACAGCAATCGCATCGACTACTCCTTGTGATTGGGAATGCCGGGCCACCCTAAAGCCGATCCGGTGACACTTTGTCGTAAATGAACGCCAGATATCTGACAGTGCGACGGCGGTCACCAAATGGTGGCCAATTCCCCCTTGGCTTGCCGCGACGCATCCCTATAAAGGCGTCCGCGCGGGGATGGAGTGCCGCCGGGCCGCCGGGAAAAATTTCGGGGGCGGGCCTTGAAAGGCCTCCGGAGGTCTCCATCTCTGTCGTGCTCCCGACCTGTCGGGCTTTTTCACGCGCGTTGCTGGCAGTCGCCTGGTGCGAGTGCTAACATCGCCGGACTTTTTCAGACCAATCAATAACTTAAGAGGTCCCACATGAGCATCAAGCCGCTGCACGACCGCGTTGTGGTCAAGCCGATCGAAGCCGACGAAGTTTCCGCCGGTGGCATCCTGATCCCGGACTCCGCCAAGGAAAAGTCCACCAAGGGTGAAGTCGTGGCCGTGGGCCCGGGCAAGCCGCTGGACAACGGCAACGTGCGCGCTCCGTCGCTGAAGGTCGGTGACAAGGTCATCTACGGCCAGTACGCCGGCAGCTCGTACAAGAGCGAAGGCGTCGAGTACAAGGTCCTGCGCGAAGACGACGTGCTCGCCGTCATCGGCTGAGCGTCGGCGCGACCTGCTTCATCCCCTGATTCCAACACCCAGCCGCCGGGCATGGCCCGGCGCTACCAATGAGGTAAACGCAATGGCTGCCAAGGATATTCGTTTCGGTGAAGACGCCCGTTCGCGCATGGTGCGCGGCGTCAACGTTCTCGCCAATGCCGTCAAGGCCACCCTGGGCCCGAAGGGCCGCAACGTCGTGCTCGAGAAGAGCTTCGGCGCCCCGACCATCACCAAGGACGGCGTGTCCGTCGCCAAGGAAATCGAACTGGCTGACAAGTTCGAGAACATGGGCGCGCAGATGGTGAAGGAAGTCGCCTCGCGTACCAACGACGACGCCGGCGACGGCACCACCACCGCCACCGTGCTGGCCCAGGCCCTGATCCGCGAAGGCGCCAAGGCCGTTGCTGCCGGCATGAACCCGATGGACCTCAAGCGCGGTATCGACAAGGCCGTCGTGGCTGCCGTCGCCGAGCTGAAGAACATCTCCAAGCCGACCGCTGACGACAAGGCCATTGCCCAGGTCGGCACGATCTCGGCCAACTCGGACGAGTCGATCGGCCAGATCATCGCCAACGCGATGAAGGAAGTCGGCAAGGAAGGCGTGATCACCGTTGAAGAAGGCTCGGGCCTGGACAACGAGCTGGACGTGGTCAAGGGCATGCAGTTCGACCGCGGCTACCTGTCCCCGTACTTCATCAACAACCAGCAGTCGCAGACCGCTGACCTGGATGACCCGTACATCCTGCTGCACGACAAGAAGATCTCCAACGTCCGTGACCTGCTGCCGGTGCTGGAAGGCGTCGCCAAGGCTGGCAAGCCGCTGCTGATCGTTGCCGAGGAAGTCGAAGGCGAAGCGCTGGCGACCCTGGTGGTCAACACCATCCGCGGCATCGTCAAGGTCGTGGCCGTCAAGGCGCCGGGCTTCGGCGACCGTCGCAAGGCGATGCTGGAAGACATGGCCGTGCTGACCGGCGGCACCGTGATCTCCGAGGAAGTCGGCCTGTCGCTGGAAAAGGCCACCATCAAGGACCTGGGCCGCGCCAAGAAGGTGCAGGTCTCCAAGGAAAACACCACCATCATCGATGGCGTGGGTGACAAGGCTGCGGTCGATTCGCGCGTTGCGCAGATCAAGACCCAGATCGAAGACACCTCCTCGGACTACGACCGCGAGAAGCTGCAGGAGCGCGTGGCCAAGCTGGCCGGTGGCGTTGCAGTGATCAAGGTCGGCGCGTCGACCGAAATCGAAATGAAGGAAAAGAAGGATCGCGTCGACGACGCCCTGCACGCGACCCGTGCGGCCGTTGAAGAAGGCGTGGTTCCGGGCGGCGGCGTTGCCCTGGTCCGTGCGGTCTCCGCACTGGCTGGCCTGAAGGGCGCCAACGAAGACCAGAACCACGGCATCCAGATCGCCCTGCGCGCGATGGAAGCCCCGCTGCGCGAAATCGTTGCCAACGCCGGTGAAGAGCCGTCGGTCATCGTCAACAAGGTCAAGGAAGGCACCGGCAGCTTCGGCTACAACGCCGCTACCGGCGAGTTCGGCGACATGCTGCAGTTCGGCATCCTGGACCCGACCAAGGTGACCCGTTCGGCGCTGCAGAACGCAGCCTCGATCGCTGGCCTGATGATCACCACCGAAGCCATGGTTGCCGACGCTCCGAAGAAGGACGAGCCGGCCATGGGTGGCGCTGGTGGCATGGGCGGCATGGGTGGCATGGGCGGCATGGACTTCTAAGGTCCGCTGCACTGCTGCAATGAAAAAACCCCGCCGCAAGGCGGGGTTTTTTTGTGGGTGGCGTGTTGCCGCCAATGGGCACACGCCAATGGGTCCATACCCATGTGTCCATGCCAATGAATCCATGCCCATCGGTCCACGCCAGTAGATCCACGCCATGCGTGGATGGCGTCAGCGCACGAACACCTTCTCCGCGCCGTACTCCCAGTCCCACGGCACTCCGGTATCGCCCAGCACGAACGCCACCAGTGCCGGAAACGCCGCCTCGGCGCGGACATCGTTGCCCAGCATCACCACGCAGCGCTGGCCCTGCTCGATGCACACCAGGGTGTTGCCCACCGCGTCATCGTGGCCGCCCTTGTAGAAGCCGGGCCCCTGCGGCCCGCGGAAGGTGACCACGCCCAGGCCGGCTGCCAGGTCCCTGCGCCGCTCCGCTACCGGCAGTTCCGCCTGCAGGGTCGGAAACTGGCTGGCCGTGGTGATCGGCAGCTGCGGACGTACCAGCTCCTGCCGCATCGCCGCTGAAAGGCCTTCGCCGCGCACATAGCCCGCTGCGAAGTTGGCCATGTCGGTGATGGTGGTATCCATCGAGCCGGCGGCCCGCACCCGGCTGCGCTCGTCATGCGGCTCGGGCGTGCCATCGGCGTTCCAGCCGTCGGCCAGGTTGGTGGCGAAATCCCCGCGCCACATCATGCTGGTGCGGGGCATGCCGAAGCGGTCGAACACGCGACGCTGCATCAGCGCGCCGATGTCCTGGCCAAGGCGCCCCCGTTCGAGCACGAACTGCAGCAGGATCAAGCCTTCGCCGGAATAGCCGTAGCGGCTGCCCGGATCGAAATGGAATTGCAGCCTGCCATCCGGTTCCAGAAACGCGAAGTTGGCAAAGCCGCTGCCATGATTGAGCAGCAGGCGCGGGGTGAGCCGGCGCCAGCGTTCGTCGCCGGCCAATACGCTGTAATCGGCGTAGTGCTTCGTATCGACGGGGTAGTCCGGCAATGGCTTGTCCAGATACGTGGCAATGCCGGCGTCCAGCGCGATCACCTGGTCCTGTGCCAGCTGCGCGACCAGGTGGCCAAAGGCCATCTTGGTCAGCGAAGCGGCGTACATCACGGTGTCGGTACGCAGCGGTTCGCCGGCGGTGTTGCGCTCGCCATAGGCGGCCACGTGCACCACCTTGCCAGCGTCGATCACCGCCAGCGCCATGCCACGTGCGTGTGCGGCCTGCATCAGCCGTTGCGCCTGGGCATCAATGCGGGCCGGCGATGGCAGCGGTGGTGGCGCAGCGACTACGGCCATCGGCAACAGCGTCAGCAACAACAGGACGACACGGCACATGCGTGGAACTCCTGGCGGGACGTGGCGCGATGCTACCGCAGCTTTGGCTGCCGGCGCCGGTCGACCCCATCCAGGCCCCGGGGCGGCGCCGCGTCATGCCCTGCGGCAGCCCGGTCCGGACTTGCGCCCTACGGGATCGAAAATATAATAAGGCGCCTAATCATCAAGGATATGATGGATGCTTGAAGCAAAACACACGGCTCTCATCCAGGAGGCTGGCCGTCGCGGCGATCCCCACCTGGCCCAGCTGCGCCTGTGCTTCCAGCTGCTGGCCTTGTCCAGTGCGATCAACCGTGACTGCGCTTCACGCCTGGCGCCGCACGGCCTCAGCGAAGGCCGCTTCGTGGTGCTGTTCCTGCTGCACGGCGCTGGCGGCACCTTGCCTCCGCACGAGTTGGCCGAGCGCGCTGGCGTCACCCGCGCCACCATCAGCGGGCTGCTTGATGGCCTGCAGCGTGATGGCCTGCTGCAGCGGCGCAACGATGCCGAGGATGGCCGCCGTCTGCAGGTCGTGCTGACCGCGCGCGGCAAGCGCTTGGCCGGCGATCTGTTCGACCAGCACACACAATGGATCGGCGGACTGTTCAACGGTCTTGATTCCCGCGAACAGGTGCAGTTGTCGCTGCTGCTGGAAAAAGTCTGGCGACACACCGACGCAGGCCAGGAAACAGGCACATGAGCGGCACCATCGGCACGGCACGCCTGCAGGCACTCAATGCGGGCAGCGTATCCAGCACGCACCTGGCCGAGTGCCTCGCAGTGGATTTCGCCGCACTGCTGCAGGCGGTGGCACCAACCTTGCCCCAGGCGTCCATTCAGCGCATGCGCGCCGCTGCAGGCAAGGGAATCACCCAGCGCATGGCATTGACCGCAGCGGTGCTGCGCGAGGCAGAGCAGGGTGACGTGCACTGCTGGCAGGCGCATCCATCCGATACCGTGCGGGGATGGGCGTGCTATCTGATTGGCAGTGACCCGCAGGCGGCATTGGCCGACAAGCTGCAGGCCATGCGTCCTCTGGCAGATGATGCGCACTTCGGTGTGCGCGAATGGGCATGGTTGGCCTTGCGCAGCGATATCGTCGCCGAGCCGCTGGAAGCGCTTGCCCTGCTGCAACCCTGGACGCTGCAGCGCTCGCCGAATCAGCGCCGCTTCGCCTGTGAGGCGCTTCGCCCCCGCGGTGTATGGGCCACGCACATTGCGCTGTTCAAGCAGCAACCCGAGCACGCGTTGCCCCTGCTGGAGGCCCTCGCTGACGATCCCGAGCGCTATGTGCAGGACTCGGTCGGCAACTGGCTGAACGACGCAGGCAAGAGCCAGCCCGGATGGGTGCGCGATGTATGCACGCGGTGGCAGTCAACGCACGACAGCGCAGCCAATACGTACATCCGCAAACGCGCGCTGCGCTCGCTGTAGCGCCGTACCGTTCACCCGCGTTTCCCGGTAGTGCCGGCCGCCGGCCGGCAACCCCATGACCTTCAAGGGAGACCCCATGCGCCATCGCCTCATCGGACGGCATTCCAGCACCCTCGTGGCACATGCGCGTGTCATCCATTCCGGGTAAAGATGGCGCTCGGCCGTGTCCACCCGCAGGGAAGTCGAGCATGCAGAGCAAGATCCAGGTGACGTTGTACGGAGCGCTGGGCAGCAGTCCAGCGCTGCAGGTGCCCGGCCTGGAAGGGCCGGTGGTGGCCATCCAGGAAGCCACGCTGCGGCAGCTGGTGTCCGATCTGTATACGGCCAGGTCCATGCTCAACCCCGAACAGCTTGATGAGGCCAGGCAGGAACTGGACCGCGTGGTGGAGCGTTGGGTCGACATCCACGAGACGCTGCTGCTGGATGTGGAAGTGCATGGCGGCCGATAGTCCGCTGAACCGCGCCCGCAGTTGCGGATGAAACAGTTGGCACCCGCCAAAACCCTGTGTTATCAATAGATCCCATGAACGCAGCCCACGCCAGCTTTTATTGGTATTACTTTCCGAAGCCCCCGGCGGAGGAAGGATTGCGCTCACCCTGAAGAAAGCTTCAGACGCATTCCCGAAAGCCGCCAGCGAACCTGGCGGCTTTTTTCATGTCGCCACGCTGCGGACCCCCAACGTTCCGTAGAGACCCCTCACCATGCCCCCGCACACCGACGACCTGCGTATCCGCACCATCGAACCGCTGACACCGCCTGCCCAGCTGCTGGCGATGCTGCCCTGCGATGACGAAGCCTCCGACACCGTCAGCGCTTCGCGCGCCGCCCTGCACCAGATCCTGCATGGCCGCGACGACCGCCTGGCGGTGGTGGTCGGGCCGTGCTCGATCCACGATCCGAAAGCCGCCATCGAGTACGCACAGCGCCTGAAGCCGCTGCGCGATGCGCTGGCCGGCGAGCTGGAAATCGTCATGCGCGTGTACTTCGAGAAGCCGCGCACCACGGTGGGCTGGAAGGGCCTGATCAACGATCCGGACCTGGACGGTAGCTTCAAGATCGACAAGGGCCTGCGCATCGCCCGTGGCCTGCTGCGCGACATCAACAAGCTCGGCCTGCCGGCCGGCGTCGAGTTCCTCGACGTGATCTCGCCGCAGTACATCGCCGACCTGGTGGCATGGGGCGCGATCGGCGCACGCACCACCGAAAGCCAGGTGCATCGTGAACTTGCGTCGGGGCTGTCGTGCCCGGTCGGCTTCAAGAACGGCACCGACGGCAACGTCAAGATCGCCGCCGATGCCGTGGGCGCGGCCTCCAATCCGCATCACTTCCTGTCGGTCACCAAGCAGGGCGGCACCGCCATCGTCTCCACCACCGGAAACCCCGACTGCCACGTGATCCTGCGTGGTGGCAAGCAGCCGAACTACGATGCGGCCAGCGTGGCCGATGCCTGCCAGGCGCTGGCCAAGGCCAAGCTGCCGACGCGCCTGATGATCGATGCCAGCCACGCCAACAGCCTGAAGAACCACGAAAACCAGCCGAAGGTGATCGAAGACATCGCCATCCAGCTGGAAGATGGCGAGCAGCGCATCGTCGGTGTGATGGTCGAAAGCCATCTGGTCGGCGGTCGCCAGGAACTGGTGGAAGGCCAGCCGCTGGTCTACGGCCAGAGCATCACCGATGGCTGCATTGATTGGGACACCACCGTGCAGGTGCTGGAGCGGCTTGCCGCTGCCGTGCGCGCCCGTCGTGAGGTAAAGGTGTCCGAAGCCGCTTGAGTGCGGCACGTGTGTGGATGGCGGCCAGCGCCTGCGGGGGTGCGGCCGCGATCAGGGCCGGTCGGAGTTGGAGACCGGCCCGTCTGCACCGGCGATGCGCCTGGCGCTGCGTATGTGCGACAGCGCCAGGTACATCGCCGGGGTGGCGTGAGACCCGAACCGGCGATGGCCGCAGTAGATCCACGCCATGCGTGGATGAAGCCGCCTCGCTCACCGCCCCGCCCGTACTCGCGCCAACGCCAGATACATCGCCGGCGTGGTGTACAGCGTCAACCACTGGCTGACCAGCAACCCGCCGACGATGGCGATGCCCAGCGGCTGCCGCAGCTCCCAGCCTTCACCGTTGGCCAGCATCAGCGGCAATGTGCCCAGCAGTGCCGCCAGCGAGGTCATCAGGATCGGCCGCAGGCGCAATCGTGCCGCTTCCATCACTGCATCCTGCGCACTCAGCCCGCGGCGTTCGCCGGCCAGGGCGAAGTCGACCAGCAGAATCGTGTTCTTCATCACCACGCCCACCAGCAGGAACAGGCCGAGCAGGGCGATCAGGTTCAGTTCGTTGCCGAACAGCCACAGCGCCAGCAACGCCCCGATGCCGGCCGACGGCAGCGTGGACAGGATCACCAAGGGCTGCAGGAAACTCTCGTAGAGGATGCCCAGCACCAGGTACACCGCCAGCGTCGCACCCAGTACCAGCCACAACTGGCGCGAACGCAGCTGCTCCAGGCCACCGGCCTCGCCGGAAAGCTTGGCCTGCACCGAGCGCGGCAGCATCAGTTTGGCCATCGCCGCATCAATGGCCCGGGTGGCCTGTTCCAGGCCCACGCCCGGCGCCAGCGCGAACTCGATCCAGATCGAGGCGAACTGCTCGCTGTGATACACGCGGTCCGGCGCCATGCCATAGCGCCAGCTGGCGATGCTCGATAGTGGAATGCGCTGGCCGCTGCCATCGATCACCTGCAGCCGTGCCAGCGTGCCCGGGTCCTGGGTGTGCTTCGGGTCCAGCTCCATCACCACCCGGTACTGGTTGAGGCTGTCGTACAACGTGGCGACCTGGCGCTGGCTGAAGGCGTTGTTGAGCATGTTGGCCACAATGCGCAGGTCCACGCCGTGGCGCGCCGCTGCCTCGCGGTCGATGTCCAGCATCACCTGGCGCATGCCGGCCTCGCCCTGCGCTTCCACGTCCACCAGTTCCGGCAGGCCACGCAGCGCAGCAGCGACCTTCGGTGCCCATTGGCGCAAGGGTGCGGTGTCCGCTGACAGCAGCTGGAATTCGTATTTGCCGCTGCTGCCGGCGCCTTCCAGGCGGATGTCCTGGTCCACCCACAGGTACAGATTACCGCCGGGCAGCTTGGGCAGGCGCGCGCGCAGGCGATCGATCACCTGCTGGCTGGAGACACCGCGCTCGGCCAGCGGCTTCATCTTGATCATGATGAAGGCGTTGTTGACCCCGTTGCTGCCACCGATATACCCGATGATGTCCTCGATGGCCGGGTCGGACAGCAGCAGTCTGCGGTAGGCATCGATCTTCGGCTGCATCGCCTGGAAGGACAGGCCGTCATCGCCACGCGCGAAGCCGCGCAGCTGTGCGGTGTCCTGCTGCGGAACGATGCCCTTGGGTACCTGCTGGAACAGCCAGGCGTTGAGTGCGATGACCGCCACAAAGGCCAGCAAGGGCCAGCGCAGGTGACGCAGGCTGGCCTGCAGGGTGCGCAGATAGGCGCCACGCACGCGCTCGAACAGCGCATTGCTGCCGCGCTGCCAGCGCGAGGGTTGTTGCGCGTCATCGACGAACAGGCGCGCACACAGCATCGGCACCAGGCTGAGCGCCACCAGTACCGACACCGCCATCGCTGCTACCAGGGTCAGCGAGAATTCGCGGAACAGGCGCTCGACGAAATCGTCCAGGAACAGGATCGAGACGAACACCACGGCCAGCGCCAGGTTCATCGACAGCAACGTAGTGCCCACTTCCGATGCACCACGCACCGCCGCCTGCCAGCGGTCGGCGCCCAGCTCGCGATGGCGCGCGATGTTCTCCAGCACCACGATGGCGTCGTCCACCACCAGTACCGCCGCCACGATCAGGGCCATCAGCGAGAGCGTATTGAGCGAGAAGCCCATCAGCGCGATCAACGCCAGCGTGCCGAACAGCACCACCGGAATCGCCACGCTGGGTACCAGTGCTGCGCGCCAGTGGCCGAGGAAGCCGAGCACCACCAGTACCACCAGCGCGATCGCCAGCAGCAGGGTCACTTCTGCTTCGTGCAGGGTGGCGCGGATCACCGGCGAGCGGTCCATCACCAGGCGCATGTCCACCGTGCTGGGCAGCAGGGCGTGCAGCTGCGGCAACTGCGCCTGGATGGCATCGACGGTGGCGATGATGTTGGCGCCGGGCTGGCGGCTGATGATCAGCAGCACGGCGGGGCGTTCGTTGTGGAAGCCACTGGCATAGCGGTCCTCGACGCCATCGACGACGGCAGCGACATCGCCCAGTCGCAGCAGGCGGTCATCGCTGGCCTTCAGCGCCAGCTGGCGATACTGCGCTGCCTGGCGCAGTTGCAGCGGCGCTTCCAGTTGCCAGTGCTGCTGCGCGCCTGCGACCGCACCCAGTGGGCGCACTGCATTGGCGCGGCTGATTGCCTGTGCCACGTCTTCCAGTGCCAGGCCTGCGTGATTGAGAGCATTGGGGTCCAGCGACACGCGAACCGCCGGCAGCGCGCTGCCGCCCACCTGCACTTCGCCCACGCCCGGCACCTGCGACAGCTTCTGCGCCAGCACGGTCGAACCCAGGTCGTACAGCTGTCCCGGCGAGAGCGTATCGGAGGTCAGCGCCAGCGCCAGGATCGGCGCCTGCGACGGATTGACCTTGCGGTACTGCGGCATGCCCGGCATGCCGCTGGGCAGCTGGCCGCGGGCGAGGTTGATCGCGGCCTGCACTTCGCGCGCGGCCTCGTCGATGTCGCGGCCGAGCACGAACTTCAGCTCGATCTCGGTCTGCCCCTGGGTGCTGGCCGAGTCGATGCGCGAGACGCCGGGCAGGCTGCCCAGCGCACGCTCCAGCGGCGTGGCCACAGTGGCCGCCATCGATTCGGGCGAGGCGCCGGGCAGGCTGGCACTGACTTCAATGGCGGGATAGTCGACCTGGGGCAGCGGTGCCACCGGCAGCAGGCGCAGCGCCAGCAGGCCGGCCAGTACCAGCGCCACCGCCAACAGGAGGGTCGCCACCGGACGCTGCACGCAGGCCTGTGCCAGGCGTGCCACAGGGGTCATGCGCCGGCCTCGCCAGCGGTTGCCGGTGCTGTCGCGCGGCGACGCTGCAGACGGTCGAAGGCCAGGTAGATCACCGGCGTGGTGAACAGGGTCAATACCTGGCTGACCATCAGGCCACCCACCATCACCCAGCCCAGCGGCTGCCGCAGCTCGGCGCCCGAGCCGCTGGCCAGCATCAGCGGTACCGCGCCGAACAGCGCGGCCAGGGTGGTCATGAGGATCGGCCGGAAGCGCAGCAGCGCCGCCTGGTGGATCGCCTCACGCGGGCTCATGCCGCGCGTGCGCTGCGCGTCCAGCGCGAAGTCGATCATCATGATCGCGTTCTTCTTCACCAGGCCGATCAGCAGCACGATGCCGATCACTGCGATCAGGTCCAGGCTGCGTCCGCTCACCCACAACGCGGCCAGGGCGCCCACGGTCGCCGAGGGCAGGGTGGAAAGAATGGTGATGGGGTGGATGAAGCTCTCGTAGAGCACGCCCAGCACGATGTACATCACCACCACCGCCGCCAGGATCAGCCACAGCGTGCTCGACAGCGAACTGCTGAAGGCCGCCGCCGCGCCCTGCAGGCGCAGCTCGATGCTCTGCGGCAATGCCACCTGTGCCTGCGCGGCATGCACGGCATCCACCGCTTCGCCCAGCGATGCGCCGGGCGCAAGGTTGAACGACAGCGTGGCCGCCGGGAACTGACCGACATGGTTGCGCAGCAGCGCCGTTGGCCCCTGCTCGACGCGCGCCACCGCGCCCAGCGGCACGGTCTGGCCGTTGCTGCTGCGCACGCGCAGGCCGCTGATCGCCTCCGGCCCCGGTTGCCGCGCCGGATCGGCCTCCAGCACCACCCGGTACTGGCTGGCCTGGGTGAAGATGGTCGAGATCTGCCGTTGCCCGTACGCGTCGTACAGTGCGTCGGCCACCGCTTCCACACTCACGCCAAGGCGTGCGGCGGCATCGCGATCGATGCTCACCCTGGCCTGCCGGCCCTGCATCTGCAGGTCACTGGCCACATCACGCAGCGCCGGCGATTGGCGAAGCGCGTGCAACAGTTTCGGCGTCCAGGTTTCCAGCGTCTGCAGGTCCGGCGTGGTCAGGGTGAACTGGTACTGGTTGCGGCTGATGCGGTCTTCGATGCCCAGCTCCTGCACCGGTTGCAGGTACAGGGTGATGCCGGGAATCCTCGCCACGCGTTGCTGCAGCCGCGCCATCACCACATCGGCGCCCTCGCGCTCGCGATGTGGCTTCAGTTCGATCAGCAGGCGGCCGGTGTTGAGGGCGGCATTGTTGCCGTCCACGCCGATGTAGGAAGACAGGCTGGCCACGGCCGGGTCCTGTTCAATGGCCGTGGCCAGGGCAAGCTGGCGCTCGCGCATGGCCTGGAACGAGATCGCCTGCGGGGCTTCGCTGATGCCCTGTATCAGGCCGGCATCCTGCACCGGGAAGAAGCCCTTCGGCACGGCGAAATACAGCGCCACCGTCAGCGCAAGCGTGGCCACGGTTGCCAACAGCATCAGTGGCTGGCGCTGCAGTACCCAGCGCAGCTGGCGGTCGTAGAGGGCGATGATGCGATCGAACACGTCGCGCTTCGGGGTCGGAGCCCTGACCGGATCCGACCCGGGCGGGGTCAGATTCCCGTGGGGCGCTGACCCTTTGGCATGTGGTTTCAGGAAGCGCGCACACAGCATCGGCGTCAAGGTCAGCGACACCAGCAGCGAAATGCCGATGGCCACCGCCAGCGTCACTGCGAACTCATGGAACAGCGCGCCCACCAGGTCGGCCATGAACAGCAGCGGGATCAGCACGGCGATCAACGAGACCGTCAGCGATACGAGGGTGAAACCAATCTCGCTGGCGCCCTTCAGCGCCGCTTCGCGCGGGCTTTCACCGTCTTCCAAGTGGCGGGCGATGTTCTCCAGCATCACGATCGCATCGTCCACCACGAAGCCGGTGGCAATGGTCAACGCCATCAGCGTGAGGTTGTTGAGCGAATAGCCGGCCAGCAGCATCACCGCAAATGTGCCGATCAGCGACAGCGGCACCGCCACGCTGGGAATCAGCGTAGCCGGCAGGTTGCGCAGGAATACCCAGGTGACCAGCACCACCAGCGCGATGGCCAGCACCAGTTCCTTCTGTACGCCGCGCACGGACGCGCGGATCGATTCGGTGCGGTCGCTGAGCACGGTCATCTGCACGCCGGCCGGCAGCGTGGCCTGCAGCTGCGGCAGCAACGCACGCACCTGTCCGACCACGGCGATGACGTTCGCGCCGGGTTGGCGCTGGATGTTCACCAGCACCGCCGGGGTGGTGCCGCTCCATGCCGCCAGCTGGCGGTTCTCGGCGCCGTCGGTGATGGTGGCCTCACCGAACGCGACGGTGCGACCGCGCCGGAGGATCCGCCCCTCCGCGACGATCGTGTCGCCGCGTCCCGCGGCGAGGAAGCTCACGTTGAGGTCGAGCGTGGTCTGCCCCACCC
>Ga0134126_10005166_pt1 | contig 16308 bp, 16 predicted proteins | sample KB31752_FD_96881 | JGI IMG/M metagenome (GOLD analysis project Ga0134126, IMG submission 96881) | Terrestrial soil microbial communities with excess Nitrogen fertilizer from Kellogg Biological Station, Michigan, USA - KB3-175-2 | ecosystem: Environmental > Terrestrial > Soil > Unclassified ...
CAGCCTAATCGCCTGCCGGCAGAGGGCGAGCACCGCCTCAAGGGCGCCGCCATCGACCGCAGCAAGCCGCTGCGCTTTCGACTCGACGGAAAGCTGATCCATGGCTTTGCCGGCGACACGGTCCTGGCGGCGGCGTTGGCGTCGGGGATCATCTGCGCCGGCACCCACGGCGGCCGACCGCTTGCCCTCGACGAGCGGTTCGCGCCGCCGATTGCGATGAAGCGTCGGAGGGGAGCGGCAAAGCGTCAGGGCGAGAGCCTACCGATGGCACGCACGCCGGCGCTCGACGGGCTGAACCTGCGCACCGTCGGTCAGCGTGGAGCACATGGCCTTCTCGGCAGACTGACGCGGTTGCTGCCCGCCGGCGGCAACCGGCTCGGCTGGCGCTATGACGGCGATGCGCCACTGGCACCGTGGCTGGATACCCCGGCGCAGGAGACAATCGTCGCCGACGTCGCAGTGATCGGCGGTGGCCTCGCCGGCATGGCCGCGGCGCTGGACGCGGCAAAATCCGGCGCGTCGGTGGTTCTCCTCGAGAGCCGGCCGACATTGGGCGGCAGCGCCCGCCTGTTCGGCGCGACCGGCGACGAGGAAGCACCCGATTCGACCATCCAGCGCCTGTCCGACGCTATCGCCGCGGCGGCGAACATCCGGACGCTGCTCAGGACCGAGGCCTTCGGCGTCTTTCCGGGGCTCGTGCAGGCGCATAGCGTGCTGGTCGAGGGGAACATACCCGTCGGGCGGGTCATCGCGATCGAGGCTGGCGGCATCGTGCTGGCCAATGGCGCCGTGGAGCGCCTGCCGGTTTTTCCGGGTAACCGGCTGCCTGGCGTCGTGAGCGCGCTCGCCGCCTATGAGCGGGCCGAGCGTTACGGTGTCTGGATCGGCCGGCGCGCCATTTTCGCGACGGTGACGAGCATCGCCTATCGCCTCGCCGCGCAGATCAAAGGCGAGACGGTCGCCGTGCTCAAGGTGGCAGACAGCCGGATCAACCCTCAGTCCCGCTTTGTGGAGTATGGCAAGGCCTATGGCATTCCCCAGCTCCAGGATGCCATTCCGCGGGCCGCGCTGCCAGAAGGCCGATCATCCGGCGCTCTCAAGGTTACGCTGGCGCGTGTCGCGGATGGCAGCATCGCGCCGCTCGAAAGCGAACGGATCGACCAACTGGTGGTGGCCGGCGGCTGGCAAGCCGACCTGACGCTCTGGCATATGGCGGGGGGCGCAAGCCGCTGGGACGAACCGGAGCAGCGCCTGGTGGCCGAAGGGAGCCTGCCGGGTATCGCATTGGCGGGCAGCGTCGCGGGCTACGAAACGGCGACCGGCTGCCAGGCCAGCGGCGCGGCAGCGGCCGCGGCCCTGGCGGGCAAGGCGGCGCCGACGGTCGAGGAGGTTCGTATCGAGGCGCTCTACGAGACGCCCGACGCGCCGGCACCGATCGCGCCCCTCGAGGGCACGGACGCCGAGCCCGCCTATCTCGATGGGGGTGGCAGCCTCACCACCCGGCCCGGACAGCTTCCGGGCAAGCGACGGCGGCGCCAGGCCCTGCTGACGGACCAGATTCGATCGCTCAGCCTGTCGGATGTCGCGGCGGCGGTGCAATTGGGGATCGTCCCCGCCGAGCAGGCCGCCTCGATCGCGCAGGAGCGCTGCGTCACGCCGGGCGATCTCGTCGATGCCGGCCGGCGGGCGCCGCCTCTAGCTGCGACGGCCCAGCCGACGGGTATTCCGCCGTATCTCGCCGGGCGGTTCGGCGAGGGAGCGGTTGTCAGGGAAATCGAAGCCGCGGACGGCCGCCGCTTCGATGCCGGGTGTCTGGTCTATGCGAACGCCGATCGCGCCGATCCGCTGCAGGCGATCGGCGTGGTCTACGCGTCGGCGCCGTCGGGGCGCAGGCTCGCCCTCATCCAGCAGGGCGCGGCGCAACTCGCGACTGTTTCGGTGCGCGATATTTCCGGGCCGGTGGCGGCCCTAATGCGGGAGCCCCGGCAGGACTCCGAGGCTGGCCCGTCGGCGATGCTCGAAGACGGCACGAGCAAAACTGTGCCGGCAACCGGCAACGAGGCGGCGTCAGCCTAGAAGCTATGCCGCGTAAAGCTGTCGGCCGCCTCAGCCTCCACTCGACCGGCGGATGGCGGCGTCGCGGCCGGTACGCAGCGCGTCGGCATAGTCGGCGCCAAAGCGCACTTCGGCCATCTTGATGCCGACGTCGAGCCGCTCGGCGAGAATGGTGTCGCCGGGGGTTTCGCGCAACGCATCCATCGTGCGCGTCAGGTGGAATTCCAGCCTTTCGCCGGCATGGACCCAGGCTTCGTCGAACGCCTCGTTGAGCGCCAGGGAATCGCGGCATTCCCGCACCGCGCCCAGCAGATAGACGCCGTTGAGCGCAGCGAGGAGGCCTTCGGCATCCAGTCGGTCGGCGGCGTCCCGGGCGCGCCGCAGCGACCGGTTTACGTCCGAGGGCAGCTGACGCAGCCGCGGTTCGAGATCGGCGGATGCCGAGCGGATCAGCCCGCCGATGGTCGAGCTCCAGCGGCCCTGATGGGTCAGCTCGACATAGACGTTGACGGCGCTCAGCAGGCGATGGAAGCGCTCTATGGCGCGACATGCCAGATCGATGTCGGCGAAGACGCCGGTCTGCCGGATATGCGGCACGAGGTTCTGGGCCTGCGCGAGGATCGCTTCGACGAGAGGTGAAAACCCGGCGCGCTCCAGCGCCGTTTCGGTTTCCCCGCCGGCGATGCTGATCGCCGCGAGGACGATCCGCCCGGGTGCTGCCACCTGCCCCATCGCGGCCATCATGAGCAGGGCGCTGAGCTTGGCATCATGCCGCGGCATCGATTCCAGCGCCGCAATGAGCGCGCTTTCATCCTCGATCGCGTTGATGGCGCGGCCGAAGGCGATCGCCTTGCCGAACAGCGGCAGGCATTTCAGGGCGCCGAGCATGACCGGCACCCGGTCCCAGGCGTGTCCGGCACCGATCTGCGCCTTCAGCCGCAGCTCGGCATCCGATCCGGGCCGCGCCGCGGCGACAATCTCCCGCGCCCGCGCCAGCAGCGGCGGCGCAATCGCTTCCAATCCGCCGACGCCGGGGTCGCGGCCGGCGGAATCGAGCAGATCGGGCCCGACATCGCGCGCCAGCCAAATCCAGATGGCGCGTGCGTGCCGCTTCTCCAGCGCACCGTCAAACGCAAACGTCGCCCCGTCCTCGACGAGGACCGGCGCGATCGCCTCGAACAGGTCATTTACCGTCGCTGCGGCATGCAGCGAGGCATCAAGGCGCGGCGCTGTCGCTCGCAAGTTCGGCTGCAGCATGGTCCAGGTCAGCGGGGATTTCCGTCCGGCAGCCTATGCCAGCGCGGTAAACAAAAGGCTCTCCCGCATCCGGAAGAGCCTTGAGAATCAAGCACCCTGGGAGGCCGCGAAAGCGGCGATCAGCCCGCGCCGCCGGAAGCGGCCGCGGCGGGTGGGGCCATACCGGGCGCCGCCGCACCGGCCGGTGCGACCGGGGCGGTTGAAGCCGCCGCCGCCGTGCCGACCGTCCAGGTGCCGTCGGCGCCGCGGCAGGCCGTGCCGCGCTTGGTGTAGCTGTGGGCGCCGACATTCACGATATTGGTGAAGTCACGGCAGTCATTGTTGTTGACCTTGACGAACGGGCCGACATTGATCTGGCCGGTGACGTTCTGGTCGCCCGACCAGGTGCGCGCCGCACCGACCCGGCCGAACTGCAGCGCGAAGTACTGCGCGCTCGAGGCCTGCGACCTGTCGGTGTCGCTCATCAGCTTGAAGCCGTTCGGATCGGTGAAGGCGGAGATGTCGAGGTTTTCGACGCCGGTCGTTGCCACCTGCGACGGCGGCGGCATGGTGGGCGTCGTATCGACCGTTGTATCCGGTGGCGGGGTCGTGCCGAGCATCGGCTCCTGGCTGTAGTTGGACGAATCATTGGTGCTGCAGCCGGCAACGGCTAGCAAGGCGACGACACCGAGGGCGCGAAGAATCGGGTTCATGGACATCCTGGAGGCAGCGGCATTTAAGTTTTCATCGAACGCGGCAGTGTCTCTAACCGCGACCGAGACGTGCGCTGGGTAAGCGCAGCTCGGCCAGGACACCACCCAGCCTTGACTGTTTCAGTTGCAGCGTTCCGCCGTAAACGTCAACCAATTCCTTAACGATGTCCAAGCCGAGGCCGCTTCCCGGTGTCTTTTCATCGAGACGGACACCGCGTTGCAACACTTTCTCGGCCTCCGCCTGGGTCAGCCCCGGGCCGTCGTCCTCGATCTGGATGAGCAGCAGAGTCGCGCTCTCGCTGCGCTCGGCGAACATCGAGATCGCCACCTCCGAACGCGACCATTTGCAGGCGTTGTCGAGGAGATTGCCGGCCATCTCCTCGAGGTCTGCCTCTTCGCCGCGGAACCAGGGCAGCGAGGCGTCCGGCCGGTTGAAGGTTACCGTCCGACCGGGGTTGAGCTTGCCCATCACGCGGGCGAGGCGAAGCATGACGATCGTCGGATCGGCCTTGCGGCCGATGATCGCGGTTCGCGCGGCGATGCGCGCCTTGTCGAGATAGCCGGAAACGAGCGAAGCCATCTTCTCGGTTTCGGACACCACGACCTCGCCGAGGCGACTCTTGTTGCCGCTCGCCTCGTTGCGCAGCACGGCAATCGGCGTCTTGAGGCCGTGCGCGAGATTGCCGACCTGGTTGCGGGCGCGCTCGATGATCTGGGCATTGGAGCGCAGCAGCTCGTTGACCTCCTCGGCGAGCGGGGCGATCTCGCGTGGATAGCTGCCGGTGACGTTGCTCGCCTCGCCGTCGCGAACCTTTTCGATCGCCCGCCCGAGCTGGCCGATCGGCCTCAGTGCGATGCGGGCGACGATGAAGCTCAGCAGCGCCAGCATGGCGCCGACCGCACCCAGGACCTGCAGGGTCTGGCCGCGGAAAGCGTCGACGAGGCCCAGAATCTCGTCGAGGCTGCCGGTCACCGTGATGTCGTAGGTCTTGCCGGCGATCGAAACCTCGCGCTCGACCATGCGAATATGGATGCCGAACTCGTCGGTCATCGCCGCGGTCCGGTATTTGTCGACGTCGAAGGGCGTGGCAATGGTCGGCAGCATGCTGCCGGTCAGCGAGGGGGAAAGATTGATGACCTGGCCGGTCGCGTCGGTGATCGACCAGTACCAGCCGGAAGCGCTGCGGGCAAAGCGTGGATCGGGAACATAGATCTCGTCGCTCGAGGCATCGCCCGTATCGATGACGTGGCTGATCAGCGTCTCGGCGTAGAAGTCGAGGGTCTGCGTCAGGCTGGTGTCGAGGGCGTGCGAGTAGAGCTCGGTCAGCAGGAAGGCGGTGGCGACGAGCGCGACCACCAGCCAGCCCGCGGATAGCCAGAACAGGCGCGCCGCGATCGAGCCGGTCAGGCGCGGCCCGAGCTGCCGGAGGTCGCTCCGGCCGATGCGCCAGTCAATCTTCAAGGATCTGATAGCCGAGACCGCGGACCGTCTGGATGCATTCTTCGGGCAGCTTCTTGCGCAGGCGGCCGACGAACACTTCGATGGTGTTGGAGTCGCGGTCGAAATCCTGGTCGTAAAGATGCTCGGTCAGCTCGGTGCGCGAGACCACCTTGCCCTTGTGATGCATCAGGTAGGAGAGCAGCCGCAATTCGTGGCTGGTGAGCTTGACGGCCTGCCCGTCGACCGTGACCTTGCCCGCCTTCACGTCGAGCCGAACGGTCCCGGCGGTAATCTCGTTGGAGGCATGGCCGGCGGCGCGCCGGACCAGAGCGCGGATGCGCGCGAGGATTTCTTCCATATGGAAGGGCTTGGCCACATAATCATCGGCGCCGGCGTCGATGCCTTGCACCTTGTCGCTCCACCGGTCGCGGGCGGTCAGCAGCAGGACCGGCATGCTCTTGCCGGCGCGGCGCCATTCCTCGAGCACGCTGAGCCCATCCATCTGCGGCAGGCCGATGTCGAGCACGACCGCGTCATAGGGTTCGGTGTCGCCGAGGAAGTGTCCCTCTTCGCCGTCGAAGGCGACATCCACGGCATAGCCAGCCTCGGTCAGCGCATCCTTGATCTGCCGATTGAGATTCTTGTCGTCCTCGACCACCAGAACGCGCATTGCTCGTCTATCCCTTCCGGCGCCCCTGATTTACTGGGAACCGTCTATAGCGTTCAAGACCAGTTGCTTCGATTCGCCAGATGGACCGGCGACGTTCACAACATAATACGGTGTTCCGTTTTGTTGGCAAACTTTTACCGCCGAAACTTCCTTGTATTGATCGGAAACCCCGGCGAGCGCCTTGATCGCCGGCCAGGTCTTGATCTTGTGTTGGGCGATCAGCGCCTGGACAGCGCGATTGGCGAGGCAGGCGTCCGCGGCACGCGCCGGCGTCGGCTCCGCCACGGCCACATAAGCCAGCGTGCCCAGCACCACGGCGACATAGAGGTTGATCAGTGCGCTCACCATCGCCTCTGCCTAGCCGACCGTAGCTGAACCGCGAGTGAACATCGGGGCGCCCCGGCTGTCCAGCCCGGTCGGCGCCGGCTGCACCGGCTTTGGCGCAGCCGACGTCAGTGTCGGGCCGATGGCCGGAACGTCTCAGCCGGCCTTGGTGGCCGTGGACGACACCGCGGCGCTCACCGTGTTGGTGATGCCCTGGCGCAGGAAGATGACGGCGAGGCCCTGCATCAGGAGGTCGCCAGCCGATTGGCCACCGAGGGCGGGGATGGCGACGCCAGCAAGTTGGGCGATGCCGGCGACCAGCATGGCGGCGCCGACGATATAGGTCTTGTAGCCGGCGAGGAATCCGAGGTTCATGGCGGAGGTACCTTTCTGGGGTTGGGAAGGGGAAGATGCCGAGGCCCGGGCGGCGGCGAGGGCCAGCATGCGGATCTGGTCGACGCGACGGCTCCAGCCGCGGCCGAAGGTCGCGGTGATGGCAAGGCGCTGGAGGAAGCCCAGCCGGCCGTTGCAGAGCGCGACGATGATGCCGGCGACCCCGGTGAGAGCGATGCGCTCCTTGATAGCATTAAGGGTCTTCGGGCCGATGAGTCCGTCGGGCACGGCTCCTACCTCCTGCTGCAGCATGGTGATGGCGCGCACCGGGCCGGAGTTCACGGCGAAGTCGAAGACCGCCAGGTCGAGGCCGGTCGGCAATTGATCGGCATTGCAGCGGTCCCAGTAGAGCGCCCGGTAAATCCGGGTCGCTTCGGGCTGCCCCAGCGCGCGGACCTCGGCGACCGGCAGGTTCTGCCAGGGCGTGATGCCCCGCCAGCCGGCGAGTGTCCGCCGCGTGACGCCGAAATTGGTCGCGCCGCCGGGGTCGCGCGGGTCATCGGTGAAACCGCCCTCGAAGCCGAGCACGATGGCGAGGCAGGTCTCGAAGCGGGAGACGGGCGAGGAATCAGGCATGGAAACTTCCCTGTGCGGCAAGGCCCGGTCCGAGCGTCGAGCTCACCTGCGCGACGGTAAAGGAGAAGCCCGCCGGCAGGCTGCCGAAGTCCGCGATCTGTTCGGCGCTCGAATAGCTGGCCGCCGGCGTCGCGGCGGAAATGGTGCGGACCGTGGCGGCGCCGTTGATGATGCCGACCACATAGGCTTCCGGCGCCACGTCCAGCGGGGCGTCGGTGGTGGCCCAGCTATCGGTGTCGGCTCGGCTGCAGCGTACCCAGGCGAAAGTCACATCGCCGCTCGCCGGGTCCCGCCCCGCCGTCAGATGCACAGGCGCCAGCGGTAAAGCAGGTGACAGGTCTACCGTCGCGCTCAACGCGATACCTACCGCATCAGTGCGGCCGGCATAGGCCCGCAGATCGAGCGTCTCACCGAGCCAGTCGGCGGCGACCGCAACCGGCGCCGCGCTGGCATCGAGCACCATCACGGCGTTGCCAACCGCCGCGCCGCCGACGGCGTGGACGGTGCCGCCCTGCCCGCGCAGCAGATGCGTCAGCAGATAGGTCGAGGGCGCGGTGAGGGTGGCATTAGCAAAGCCAATGATTTCCCACTCGCCGCTATCGGACCGCACGGCAATGCGATTGGCGCCGCCAAGGACCGCAACCTCGTCGGCCGAGGCCAGATGCCCCCAATAGAGCAGGACCGACAACGCCGAAGCGTCGTCCCAGACCGCGACCGAACCGGCAGATAGTGGCGCCGCGAGGACGCCTAGACTGCCGCGCCCGGTGAGCGTCGTCAGCTTCGTTCCGCTGTCGTCGTCGGCGATCTCGACCGATCCCGGCCAGGGAACCGAGGCGGCCGCGAGCAACAGCCGCGAGGCGCCCGGCGCAGCAGGGTCGGCCGGCAAGTGGGCGGCGTCGACCAGCGGGACCGCCTTGGGGCTTGCCGCCGTCGCGGAGGGCAACGGCCGGTCGGTAACGATGGCGGCGGTCAGGTCGGGGGCGATCGCCTGCAGGCTCGCCTGCCGGGCGGTTCCGTCGGTAAGAGCGGTGACGACGAAGGGACCGTTGCCCTCGCCGCCGATCGCCAGCACGTCGCCGGCTTCGATCGCTGCGAGCGAGGGCGGCAGGGAGAGGTCCAGCGTCTCGCGGGAACCGGCATCGGCGGCGAGCAACCGCTCGGCTGCGCTCCTGGCGCCGGCAAGGTCGAGCACCAGCGACGTATCGGCGCCGCTGGTCGTGCCGCCGGCGAGGCGGACGGCCGTGACGCTGCCGTTGAGATAGTCGCGCTGCCGGTCGATATAGCTCAGCGCCACCCGCCCGACGGCCTCGCCGGCGTCGGGGCGCTTGCGCGAAGCGAGCGGACCATCGGTGGCAACGAGCGCATCGGTATCGACGGCGAGCGTGAGACGGGGTCGGGCCCGGGCGAAGATCAGGCCGCCAGCGCTGTCGTGGACGGCGAGCCCGGTGCTGTCGAGCGTCGATCGCAGGGCATCGCGAGCCGAGCCGACGCTATCCAGCTCGAGGCCGAAGAGCAGCGGCGGCGCCGGATCGGCCGAGCCGAGAGCGACGCCGAAATCGGCGGACACGGCGGCGACCAGCTCGTCGCTCGCCAGCGCGCCGAGCCGGCCGGTCAGCCAGTGGCCGGCGGTGTAGTTGCCGCCATCCGCCCAGTCGCCGGTATCGTTCGGGAAGGCAGGGAACGGCCGCGCGTCCCAGGTCCAGAGATAGATCCGGTCGGGATCGACCATGCGGCCGGCATAGGCGGTCGCCGAGGGATTCTGCGCCTCGGCGAAGCCCGGCGTATCGGGCCGCCACCAGCCGAGATGGGCGCGCAGGAACTGGCGCTGCGCCAAGGCGTCCGGCGCGCCGGTCGAGAAATAGGGCGAGGCGCTCTCGGCGCTTTTCGGGTCGGGGAAGACATTCGGCTGGTTCGGCCCCTTGTCGACCGCCGGACACCCCAATTCCGTGAGCCATATTGGTTTCGAACCCGGGACCCAGGCGGTGGCCGTCCCCTGACGGACGCCGCCGACACGGTTATGATGGGTATTGCTCCACCAGCTCACGAGGTCCTTGAAGCGCCACACCCAGGGCTCGCCATAGGCGCCATCGCCGATCGGCGTGCGGATATTGGCGATCCGGTCGGCAGCCGAGGCGTAGTACCAGTCGAAGCCCTCGCCGCCGGCAATATTGGCGCGCAGATAGGCGGTATCGTAGATGCTGTCGGCGATGCCGGCGTCGATATTGTCGGAGCCGTCGCGCCAGTCCGCGAGCGGCATGTAATTGTCGAGGCCGAGTGCGTCGACGGCGGCCGAAGCCCAGAGCGGATCGAGATGGAAATATTTGTCGGTGGCGGCGCCGGGCGGCTGATAGCCGGTGAACTCGGACCAGTCCGCCGCGTAGACGAGCCTGGTTGCCGATCCGACGACAGCGCGGATGTCGGTAGCGAGCGTGATCAAGCCATCCACGAACGGGAAGTCGTTCGCGGTGCCACGGATGGTGGTGAGGCCGCGCAGCTCGGAGCCGAAGATCAGCGCATCGACGCCGCCGGCGAGCTTGGCCAGTTCGGCGTAATGCAGCGCGAAGCGGCGATAACCCCAGTCCGCCGGGCCGGTATAGATGATGGTCGTGCCGGCGTCGACGAACTGGGCCGCGGTGGCCGAGCCGAGAAAGCCGGCGACCTGGCTGACGGCCGTGGCCGTCGTGTCCGGGCTTCCGGAAACGCCGGGCGCCGGGTCGCAGGTGATGCGGCCGCGCCAGGGATAAGCCGGCTGGCTCGACGCGCCGCTCAGAGGATCGGCCAGGGCATTGCCGGCCGGGATGTCCATCATCAACATCGGGTAGAGCGTGACGGCGAGGCCGCGCGCCTTGAGGTCGGCGATCGCGGCGAGCACCGACGCATCGGAGGGCGTGCCCCCATAGGCGGCCGCGCCATTGGCGTTCGAGACCACGCGGGCGGTGCCGCGCGATAGTCCGGAGACCGCCCATATCGCGCCTTCGACATCGCGCCCGGCCGCTTCGACCCGCGGGGCGACGGTGCATTGCCCGCAGCGCAGATCGTCGCCGAACCAGGCGACGACGAGCGAGACGTGCTTCAGATTGGGGCAGAGCGCCTGCAGCTCGTCGAGCGACACCGTCCAGTCGGAGACGTCCGGATAGACATGGGCATTCTCGTTGCCGGTGGTGCCGGGCGAAACGAGGCGCACACGGGCGACGGGATCGTAGCCGAATTCGGTCGCGCCGGGGATGACCGTCACCGCCGAGATCGCCGGTTCGAGCTCGCCGACGACGCGGCAGAGCTCGACGGTAAGATTGGGGATGCGATTGCCGAAGGGGGTCAGGTCGAGCCCCTCGAAGACCAGATAGCAGAGGCCGCGATAGGCGGGCGCATTGCCGCTTCCCTGCTTGGCCTCGATCAGGCTGTCCGCCGTTTGCGTCTCGGAGCCGGGATAGAAGCGATAGGTGATCCCCTCGAGGTCGAGCAGGTCGCCGTCGGCCCAGATGCGGCCGAGCCGGGCGACCTGCCCTTCGCAAAGACCGAGCGCGAAATTGGCGAGGTAGGTCGTCGTGGTCTGGGTCTGGGTGCCCTTGGCGCCCGAACTTTGCTGAGTCACTTCATCGAGTTGCGTCGCCCAGATGATGTTGCCGGTGAGCCGGCTCCAGCCATAAAGGCGCGGGATGGCGCCGCCTTCGCTCGAGCCTTGCAGGGTGATATCACCGGTTGGCGCGCTGGTCGTCGGCCTGGCGCCGAAGATCGAGGCGTCGATCGCGCTGCCCGCCAGGGCGCCGAGCGCCCGGCCGATGGTCGCCCCGATGGGACCGCCGAACAGGCCGCCGACGAACTGACCGGCTACCGAAAGCGCAAGCGTTGCCATCTAGACGGCCTCATAGGGTGGAAGATCGAAGCGCGCGGCGATGCGACGGCGCCAGTTGTCGCCCAGCGTCGCCTCGACGACGCCGAGCCGCTCCTGGGCGTGGATGAAGCGGCTTTCGCCGACCAGAATGCCGCAATGCTTCGGCAGCGGCAGGCGGCCGAGGCGGAACAGCAGGATCTGGCCGGCGGCCAGCGGCCCCTCGGCAGGCCGCAGCCAGGCGTCGGCGAGCGTTTGCAGTTCGTCGGCATGGCTCAGGTCGCGCCAGTCGGCGCGATAAGGCGGGAACGCCGGCGGCTCCTTGCGATAGAGCTCCCGCCAGACGCCGCGCAGCAGGCCGACGCAGTCACAGCCGGCGCCGAGCGTCGCAGCCTGGTGGCGATAGGGCGTGCCGAGCCAGAGGCGGGCCGCGGCGACGATCTCTTCGGAGGACGGGCTCATGCGACGAGCGGGGCGCCGTCATAGCGCGCGCCCGGCTGCGGGTAGGCCAGCACCACGTCATTGCCAGGGATATGCGGGAAGCCGCGGAAGTTGACCGGGTTGGCGAATTTCGCCTTGCAGGTGGCAAAACTCTTGTCGCAGCCCGCCGTGGCCGTCAGCGTATCGCCGATCGCGAGCCAGTCGCCGACCGGCGCGCCGAAGGAAAAGATGTCGGCGCTGCCCAGCCGGGCGTGGGTCTGGACCTGATCGGTGAGGCCCTGCCGCCGGCCGCTGCTCCAGGCGGCCGTGCCGAAGCCGAACCACCCGGCGGCAAAGCCCGACAGGCCGTCGATCTCGATCCGGTAGCGATCGCGGATGGCGGCGACGGTCGCCACGCCGCGATAGCGGGGATCGGAAAGATCGATACCGCAGCGGGCATCGCCCAGCGTCGCATCGCAGAGCGCGCCATAAAGGCGCCCCTTGACGGTGTTGAGCGCCTGCTGGCCGGAGCGCAACTCGGCGGTGAAGCGGCCATCCTCGCGGGTGATCTCGCCGATCGTCGCGCGGCTCACGAGGTCGCGGACGTCGCAATCGCGCCAGTTGACGCGAAAGGTCTCGACGAGCGCGCCGTCGTAGCGGCCGAGCAGGATATCATCCTCGGTGATGGCATCCGAAGTGAGGATGCCGACCACTTCGTTGGTGTCGATCTGCGCGCCGAGCTTGCTGGCGACGCTCGATCCGTCGAGGCCGCCGGTCGGCAGGAAGGTCGTGCCGTCGAAAGTCAGCGGCAGGTCATGATCGGTGAAGCCGAGCACCGTGCCGTCGCTGCGGGTCAGACGCCAGCAGGTCGCGAGCGTCGTTGCGCCGGTCGCGATATGGGCGGCGAAGGCGGGGTCGAGCGCTCTCATTCGAAAACCTCGATGAGCGGAATGGTGGTCGCGTCGGCGGCGTTGAAGCTGGTCAGCTCGACGTCGAGCGTGTCGGTATCGAAGCGGACCGGCACGTCGAAGAGGAAGCCGGCGGTGAGCGCGACGCCGTCCGCGGGGGCGCTTGCGAAGCTGACGAGGCCGGTCGAGGTATCGACCGTCCAGCCGGTCGTGACCTCGCTGCCGCCGACCGCGATCCTGACGCTGCCCGCTACCGGCTTGGTGATCGGCCTGAGGTAGGGATCGAAGTTCGCGCCGTATCGCTTGACGAGCTGGAAGGTTTTCGTCGTGCCGTCGCCGGTGCCGAGCGGCTGGTCGGTCGGCGTCGGGTTCGGCGTGCCGCTGGAGGAAAAATCCAGCGCGTCGCGCCAGCGGAAGCTGTGGAAGCGGCCGCGCCGCTCCTCGAAGAAGGCGAGCACCGCCTGCATGTCGGCGAGCGATTTCACGCCATAGCCGGCATTGTAGCGGTGGCGCGAATTGGCCCAGCGCGAATTGCGCTCTTCGGCGCCGCTCGACAGCGTCACGATATCGGTCAGCCGCTCCGGCCCGCCACGCGCGCCAAGCGCGATGTCGAGGGGGAAGCGAACATCATGGAAGGCCATGGGGGGTCCTGTGGAGAAGGCTGTGGATCTGCTTTCGTGCGCATTTGTCGTGGGGCCCTAAGGCCCCCTCACCCGGATTGCTGGCGCAATCCGACCTCTCCCCCAAGGGAGAGGTGAAGCAGAGGCAACGCCGTGCCCCATCATCACCTCTCCCTCGGGGGAGAGGTCGGCGCGAAGCGCCGCGTGAGGGGGCCTTCGGCCGGTCAGTGTGATTGCACCGGGCCTCTAGCTCGCCCGCGTGCCCCGCTTCACGGCGCGCAGCAGCATGGCGGAGACTTCGGCCTGGCTCTGGGTAAAGCTCTTGGGGTTTGGCGTGGTGACGTTGAAGTTGACCGTCACGCCCCCTCCCCCGGCGGCGACGCCGAGGCTGCCGTCGGGGCCGCGGACCAGGGGCATGATCGCCTCTGGTCCCGCCTCGCCGGCGAGCCCGGCGCCGCCACCGAGCGGAAAATAGGTCGGGGACGAAATCACCCCGCCCTTGGCGAATGCCTGGACGCCGCCGAGCGTCGGGTTGGTCGCGGTGAAGAGGTTCGACACGAACCCGGCGATGAGGTTGCTCACCGGCTGCAGCGCCGCCCTGAGGGCGATCTGCGAAAAGGACTCGGCGATCGTACCGAGCACGTTATTCAGCGACTTGCCGTCGCTCACCGCCGCGCGGAAGGCGCTGGTGATCGAGCGCGAGACGCTGTTCGCCAGCGAGTCGATCTCGCCGAGCTGGCTCGACACGCCGCCGAGCTCGGAGGAAAGCCCTTCGGTCGAGGATTGGGTGCCGTCAGCCACGATTTTGCTCCTTGTCGGGGAAAGCCGCCAGCAGCCGGTCGAGGGCGGCGCGCGGCGGCGGATCGGGGTGGGTGCGCCCGCTGGCGCCCTCGATGGCGGCGGCGAGCTCGCGCGGCGTCAGGCCCCAGAACTCGCGCGAACCGAGCCGGAGCGTGCCGAAGCCGAAGCGCATCGCGGCGTCCCAGGGGAAGGCGCTCACGAAATCTCTCCGAAGGTTGCTTCGAGCAGGCGGGCGGCGATCCGTGCCGCGCCCATCAGGCCGCCCTCGATATGGAGCCGGGCGAGGTCGTCGTCGCTGACCGGATGACCGGCGCCGCGCAGGCCAGCGCCGATGATGGCGGTGAGGTCCCGCGCCGAGACGCGGCCATCGGCGAAGCGCTCGGCGAGGCCGTTGAGATCGCCGGCCCCGAGCCGCGCCTCGAGCTCGGCGAGCGCCCCGAGGGTGAGGCAGAGAGTTTTTTCCTCGCCGCCGATTTGGGCGGAAATTTCGCCCCGGTGGAGATTGGCCATAGCGTCCTCAGTTCGCGGTGAAGGTGATTTCGCCGGCGCTGTCGAGCGAGAGGTCGAAGGTCACTTCGCCCGTATAGTCGCCGGAAAACTGCAGGGCGGTGATCTGGAAGGGGCCGGCCACGGTGCCGAAGCCGGGGATCACCAACTGCCAGTTGCAGATCGCCGCGCCGAAGAAGAGGCCACGCACCGCTTCGTCCGAGGCCTGGTCCTTGAAGATGCCGGAGCCGGAGACCGAAGCGCGCTTGATGCCACCGCCCGAGAGCAGTTCGCGCCACTGGCCGGCGGATTCGGAATCGGTCACATCGATCGAGGCCGCGTTGAAGCTGAGCGAGCGCGTGCGCAAGCCGGCAACGGTGGTGAAGCTGCCCGATCCGGTGGCATCGAGCTTCAAAAGCATGTCCTTGCCGCTTTGGGCTGCCATGATGGGTCCTTCTGTTGGCGCCGCCATTGGTGCCGCCGGGTGGGATCTCCCGCCGGTCATCCCCGCGAAAGGCGGGGACCAAGGGCTTGCGAGAAACGGAGATACCCGCTTTCGCGGGAATGACTCGGTGACCAGATTGAGCTTGGCCGCCGCGAATGTCTGTCGATTGGGTCCTAGCCCGCCGCCTCGGTGAAGAAGCGCAGCGTCAGCACGGCGCGCGCCGCGCCGGTCGACAGGTCGATCGTGGTATCGGTGCGGTCGAGGCTGGCGAAGGTGACCGTCAAGCCGGCAGGTGTCGGCGCGCCGCCCAGCAGCACGGCGGCCGCCGCGTCGGCGATCGCCAGGACGGCTTTGCGGCTCGAATCCGGGTGCCAGATATTGAGCGTCACGCGATGGTCGTTGGCGGGCGGCTGGTCGCCATCACGCGGCAGCAGGTCGTGCCGGGAGATGACGACGTAAGGGGCGACCTGGCCGCGCGGCGGCGCATCGAAGACGGCTTGGCCGATGAGGCCGGCAAGCGTCGCATCGGCGCGCAAAGCGGCAACCAGCGCGCCCTGGAGGGCAACGATTGGGTGGGTCATGGCGGTGGGTCCTGGTTGGGTCGCGGCTGCGGCAAGGCCCCCTTACCCGGATTGCTCACGCAATCCGACCTCTCCCCCCGGGGGAGAGGTGACGATGGGGCAAGGCCCTGCCTCTGCTTCACCTCTCCCTGGGGGGAGAGGTCGGCCGAAGGCCGGGTGAGGGGCCTTTTCCACCGCCCTACCCCGTGATCCCGCTCTCGCTCAGCGTGCAGCTCAGATAGGCGCGGCGGCCGTTGAGGTCGGCGGCGGCGATCACCTCGAGGTTGCGGCCGGCATAGACCAGCCGGTCACCGGGCGAGAGATCGGTGCGGTAGCGCAGCACGGCGGAATGGGTGATCGCGACGCCGCGGCCGTCGGCGGTCTCGGTCTGCCGGGCGGAAAGCAGCCGGACCCGGGCCCAGACGGTCGCCAGCGGCACATAGGTTGTGATTTCACCGCCTTCGGGTTCGGCGCTGACGTCGCGCTTGAAGAGTTGCACCCGCTCGGTGAGCGAGCCGAGCGGCGGCGGAGACGGCGTGATGACAGCGTTCACAGCCTTATGCTCCGGTAGGCGCCGACGATCTGGTCGAAGCCCGAGGGGACGACGCTGCCGGTGCCGGCCAGCACCACGGCGTCGCGGTTCTCGAACCAGTAGGCGACGAGCAGCAGCAGGGCCTGGCGGAGCGTCGCCGGCACCTCGGCCGGATCGGCGCCGTAGCCGGCGACGTAGTCGATCTCGACGCCCTGGAACGGCCGCAGGATCACCGCGTCGCCGAAGCCTGCCGGCAGGTAGAGCAAGGACGGCGCGGCCTGGGCGTCCCAGAGCACGCC
>Ga0134126_10005167_pt1 | contig 16307 bp, 11 predicted proteins | sample KB31752_FD_96881 | JGI IMG/M metagenome (GOLD analysis project Ga0134126, IMG submission 96881) | Terrestrial soil microbial communities with excess Nitrogen fertilizer from Kellogg Biological Station, Michigan, USA - KB3-175-2 | ecosystem: Environmental > Terrestrial > Soil > Unclassified ...
CGTGCCGACTTTCCGAGCAGGTCCGCTGCGATTTTCAGATCATCGACAAAGCGCCGATACTCGAGCGCCTTGGCCGCCTCGTCGGGCAATCGCAACAGGTAGGATGGATGCACTGTCACCAGCGCGTGGCGTCCGTCATCGAGGTCGATCAACCGCCCGCGGTTCTTGTTGATCGGCGTGATCTTGCCGAACACGCATTGGACTGCGGTGGCGCCCATCGCCACCACGAGCCGGGGCTTGATGGTGGCGAGTTCCTGCTCATACCAGGGCCGGCACGCCCGTATCTCTGACGTGGTTGGCTTCTGGTGCAGCCGGATTTTCCCGCGCGGGAAAAATTTGAAGTGTTTGACCGCGTTGGTGATGTAGACCTTGTTGCGATCGATGCCGGCTTCTTCCAGCGCGCGGTCGAGCATCTGTCCGGCCGGTCCCACGAAGGGATGGCCGGCGAGGTCTTCCTTGTCGCCGGGCTGCTCGCCGACCAGCATGACCGGCGCTGGCGCAGGGCCTTCGCCGAACACGGTTTGGGTTGCGTTCTTCCAGAGCGGGCAGGCGCGACAGGAGGCGGCCTCTTCGCGCAGTCGCTTGAGTTCGGTGCGGGCGGTCATGGTGTTTTCCTCGGATGGCGCAGGGACGATCATCGCTTTTGCCTTTGCAAATGAGGTGGGACGTTCGGGGTTCCTTTGAAGCCATTGGGATTGCTGACGAAAAATAGACGACGCGATCCCGATTGACTCTCCTTGCGTTGTTAGCTTTATATTAGAACATATCATGAACAAATGAGCCAGCTCCTGGTTTTAAAAATCAGGACGGCTCAACCGGATTTAAGAGGAAGCGGCGCATGTCGAGCGCACGCATGAGCACGCTTGCGACCTTGCGCCGGCACATCGAGCGGATCGAGGCGCCGGACGGGACGGCTGCATCTCCTCGTGTGGCGCTCGGTCATGCCGCGGTTGATGCGGTCTTGCGCGGCGGGCTTTCGGCGGCCTCCGTCCACGAGGTGTACTCGGAAGGGCATCAGAGCACGGCCGCGACCGGCTTCATCGCGGGGCTGGCGGCACGCGTGACGGCGCGGCGGCCGCTGGTCTGGGTGCGGCAGGATTTTTGCGATCTCGAGATGGGCGCGCTGTCGATGCGCGGACTTTTCGAGCTTGGTCTCGATCCGCGTTGTCTCGTCACCGTGCGCGCTTCTGATGTCGAGAGCGCGCTGCGCTCGACGGCCGATGCGCTCGCCTGCGATGCGCTGGGTGCCGTGGTGCTGGAAGTATGGGGGCAGACGCGACAGCTTGATCTCGTCGCGAGCCGCAAGCTGACGCTCGCCGCGCAAGCCTCAGGCGTCACCGGATTGCTGCTGCGGATCGCAGCCGCGCCGGAGCCTTCGACCGCCGAGACACGATGGATCGTGCGCGCGGCGCATTCGCCGCCGCAAACGGCTTTATTGCCTGCGGCGCTTTGGAGTGAGTGGGGGGCGCCTTGCTTCGACGCGCAACTCATCCGCAATCGTCATGGCCCGACCGGGCGCTGGATCATGGAATGGAAATGTGATGAGTGCCTTTTCAGCGAAGCGGCGGATCCTCAGCCTGTGGCTGCCACGCCTGCCCATCGACCGCATCAAGCGACAATTGGCGCGCAGCAACGTCGAGCAAGCTAACTCCCACAGCACGAGCGGTGCGCTCCCTCCCCCCTTGCGGGGGAGGGCCGGGGAGAGGGGTAGCCACGAACACCGGCGCCCGGGGCTACCCTCCTCCCTGGGGGGAGGGAACGAGAGAGAGTCGCAAGCGGGAGAGGTGAAGGGGCGTGAGGCTGCGTCGCGCGATGACATCCCCAGCGTCGTCGTCGCCAAGGACAACAACGCGCTTGTGATCTATTCCCTCGATGACGCTGCCGCGCGCTATGGCCTCTCCGCCGGCCAGCCGCTCGCCAATGCCCGCGCCATCTGTCCGCATTTGCAGGTGTACGATGCTGATCCCGTGGCCGATGCGAAAACGCTGGAAAATATCGCCGACTGGTGCGACCGCTTCACGCCGCTGGTCGCGCTCGATGCACCGGACGGCCTGTTCCTCGACATCACCGGCTGCGCCCATCTGTTCGGCGGCGAAGCCGCGATCCTGAAACGGCTATGCGATGCGATAACGACACAAGGTTTTACCGTCAGCGCGGCGATTGCTTCGACGTCCATTTGCGCGCGGACCATGAACCGCCATGTCCATGGTCATATCATTGCCGACGGCAAGGAGGCTGACGCCGTCGGTCCGCTGCCGGTGTTCACGCTCGGCGCCGATGACGTCATTGCCAATGGCTTGCGCCGCGCCGGCTTGAAAACCATCGGCGATGTCGCCTGCCGCGCCCGCCACGAGATCACCGCGCGTTTTGGCGCGGCCTTCACCACACGCCTGGAGCAGGCGCTTGGGCAGGGCGATGCTCCGATCAGCCCGCGCAAACCGCTGCCGGATTACATCGTCGAGCAGCGCTTTGCCGAACCGGTCGCGACCGAAAACGTAATCGCGGCGACGCTGTCGCGGCTCGCTACAACGCTGGTCGCCTCGATGGAGAAGCAGGGCAAGGGCGCGCGGCGGCTGGAGGCAGGCTTCTTCCGCACCGACGGCGTGGTGCGCACGCTTGAAGTCGACACCGGGCAGGCGGTGACGCGCGCTGCGATCATCGACCGTCTGTTCAAGGAGCGGCTGGACAGCTTGAGCGATCCCCTCGACCCCGGCTTCGGCTTCGATCTGATCCGCCTGTCGGCGAGCCGCACCGAGATCGTCGTGCAGCAACAGCGCGATCTCGATAGCCGCGTCCATGACAATGACGAATTGACCGCCCTGATCGACCGCATCGCGGCGCGGATCGGGGGAAAGCGCGTGGTCGTGCACCTGCCGCAGGACACGCATATTCCGGAGCGCGCGACGCTTGCGGTCCCCGCGCAGCATCATCTGGCCGCCGCGATATCGGCCGACTGGCCTGCGCGTGCGCAAGGTGAGCCGCCGCTCCGGCCGCTTCGCCTGCTTGACCGGCCGGAGCCGATCAAGGTGCCGCTGGCCACGGTTCCCGATGGTCCGCCGCATCACTTCACCTGGCGCCGCGCACGGCATGCGGTGGTGCGTGTCGAGGGGCCGGAGCGCATCGCCATGGAATGGTGGAAAGAGGACGGCAAGCGACTGACGCGCGATTATTTCCGCATCGAGGATGCCGAGGGCTTGCGCTTCTGGATCTTCCGCGACGGTCTTTATGAGAGCGAGCTGCGGGATGGGGAGGGCAATCCTGTGCCCGCCAACTGGTTCGTGCACGGGCTATTCGCATGATGATGATGCTAGTCATTGCGAGGAGCCGTTGGCTCGCAATGACGACGGAGTTGGGAAGTAGCATGAGCATTGAGTACGCCGAGATCGGCATCACCACCAATTTCTCCTTCCTGCGCGGCGGCTCGCATCCGCAGGATTATGTGCATCAGGCCAGTGAATTCCGCCTCGCTGCGATCGGCATCGCCGATCACAACACGCTCGCCGGCGTCGTGCGCGCCTATAGCGAGCTCGAGAACCCCGAAGTTGCGCACAAGCCGAAGCTCCTGATCGGCGCGCGCATCGTCTTCTGCGATGGCACGCCGGATATCCTGGTTTATCCGCGCGATCGCGTGGCCTATGGCCGGCTGTGCCAGCTTCTGACCCGCGGCAAACGCGGCAGCGAGGCCGACAGGATCGAGAAGGGCGAATGCCATCTCAAATTCGACGACCTCCTGGAATTTGCCGAAGGCCAGCTTCTCGTTCTGGCGTTCCCGCATCGCTTTGATGCGATGGCCGCGTCAAGCGTCCTGGGCCGCTTGAAGCAAAGCAGCGCCGGGGGTGTCTGGCTTGCCGCAAGCCTGCTCTATCGCGGCGATGACCGGCGCAGGCTCGCGCAACTGCATCGCCTCGCGCACGCAAGCGATGTGCCGCTGCTTGCGACCAACGAGGTGCTGTACCATCACCTCGCGCGCCGGCCGCTGCAGGACGTGCTGACCTGCATCCGCGAGAAGACCACGATCGAGGCCATCGGCACGAAGTTGCAAGCCAATGCCGAGCGGCATCTCAAGCCCGCGGAAGAAATGGCGCGGCTGTTCCGCGATTTTCCCGAAGCGATCGCCGAAACCTTGCGCTTTGCAGACCGCATCGATTTCTCACTCGATCAATTGAAATACCAGTATCCGGACGAGCCGGTCCCGCTGGGCAAGACCGCGCAGCAGCATCTGGAGGATCTGACCTGGGCCGGCGTCGAAAAATACTTTCCGCACGGCATCAACGAAAAGCTTCGCGCCACTTTACGCAAAGAGCTCGACCTCATCGCCGAGCTGAAATACGCGCATTATTTCCTGACCGTGAACGACATCGTTCGCTACGCGCGTTCGCAAGGGATACTGTGCCAGGGGAGGGGGTCGGCGGCGAATTCCGCCGTGTGCTATGTGCTTGGCGTCACCTCCGTCGATCCGACCAAGGTCGATCTTCTGTTCGAGCGCTTCATCTCCAAGGAGCGGCTGGAGCCGCCCGACATCGACGTCGATTTCGAGCATTCGCGGCGCGAGGAGGTGATGCAATATGTCTACCGCCGCTACGGCCGCCACCGCGCCGCCATCATCGCCACCGTCATCCATTATCGTCCGCGCAGCGCCATCCGCGATGTCGGCAAGGCGCTGGGGCTGACCGAGGACGTCACCGCCGCCCTTGCCGATACCGTGTGGGGAAGCTGGGGCGACGGCCTTTCCGAGATGCAGGTGAGGCAGGCGGGTTTCGATCCCAGGAATGCGATGGTCGTGCGCGCGGTCGAGCTCGCGTCCGAGCTGATCGAATTTCCGCGCCATTTGTCGCAGCATGTCGGCGGGTATGTGCTCACCCAGGACCGGCTCGATAGCTATGTGCCGATCGGCAATGCCGCGATGGACGATCGCACCTTCATCGAATGGGACAAGGACGACGTCGATGCGCTGCATATGATGAAAGTCGACGTGCTGGCGCTGGGTATGCTGACCTGCATCCGCAAATGCTTCGACCTGATCGATCGGCACAAGGGCGAGCGCTGGAAGCTTGCGACCATCCCGCAGGATGATCCCAAAGTCTACGACATGCTGTGCCGGGGTGAATCGCTCGGCGTGTTCCAGGTCGAGAGCCGCGCGCAAATGAACATGCTGCCGCGGCTGAAACCGCGCGAATTCTATGATCTCGTCATTGAAGTCGCGATCGTCCGGCCGGGACCGATCCAGGGCGATATGGTGCATCCTTATTTGCGGCGACGAAACAAGCAGGAGAAGGTCAGCTATCCTTCGCCGTTGCCAGATCATGGCGATGCCGATGAGCTCTACCGGGTGCTGCACAAGACACTGGGCGTGCCGCTGTTCCAGGAGCAGGCGATGCGGATCGCAATCGAGGCGGCGAAGTTCACCGCCGAAGAAGCCAACGGGCTGCGCCGCTCGATGGCGACCTTCCGCAATCTCGGCACCATCGGCAAATATGAATCCAAGCTGGTCGGCAACATGGTCGAGCGCGGCTATGATCCGGCTTTCGCGCGAAGCTGCTTCGACCAGATCAAGGGCTTCGGCTCCTACGGCTTTCCGGAAAGCCACGCCGCAAGCTTTGCACAGCTCGTCTATGTCTCCTCCTGGCTGAAGCATTATCACCCCGACGCGTTCTGCTGCGGTCTCCTCAACTCGCAGCCGATGGGCTTTTACGCGCCGGCGCAGATCGTCGGCGACGCCCGCAAGAACGGCGTCGAGGTGCGCGAGGTCGATGTGTCCTATAGCTTCTCGCAGAACACGCTCGAGGAGAAAGTTGGCGATCACTGCGCAGTCCGACTCGGCTTCCGCCAGATCGACGGATTTTCGTGGGCGGATGCGGATGAGGAGAGATTGAAGCGAATTCAGTCGTCTTTCCAGGAAGCGCCACTTGGACATGATGACGTTACATCGGATCGAGCAGCGGACTCGTACTGTACCTCGCCCCGCTTGCGGGGAGAGGTCGGAATTCAAGCGCAGCTTGAATTCCGGGTGAGGGGGGCTCTCCGCGAATCCATCTATCACCGTTTTCGCGGAAGCAGCCCCTCACCCCAACCCTCTCCCCGCGAAGAGCGGGGAGAGGGAGAAGAGAAATATGACTGGGCCGCGCGCATCGTGGCTGCGCGAGGCCGTCGCCCCTTCACCTCGCTCGAGGATTTCGCGCGCGACACCGCCTTGCCCAAGCGCGCGCTGATCCTGCTCGCCGATGCCGATGCGTTCCGCTCGCTCGGGCTCGACCGGCGCGAGGCGCTGTGGGCGGTGCGGCGGCTGCCCGACGACGTGCCGCTGCCGCTGTTCGAGGCGGCGGTTGCGCGCGAGCAGCCGGACGAGAACGCCAGGCCGCTTCCGCTGATGCCGCTGCCGGAGCAGGTCGTCGCCGACTACCAGACCATCCGCCTGTCGCTGAAAGGTCACCCGATGCAATTTTTGCGCGCGATGTTTGCAAGGGAGCGCGTCATGCCCTGCCGCGAGGTCTGCCATCGCAATGACAAGCTTTCGGTTCGTTGCGCCGGCGTCGTGCTGGTGCGGCAGCGGCCGGGCAGCGCCAAGGGCGTGGTGTTCATGACGCTCGAGGACGAGACCGGCATCGCCAATGTCGTGGTGTGGCCGAAGGTGATGGAGAAATTCCGCAAGGAGGTGATGGGCGCGCGGCTGGTCCTGGTCGAGGGTTATATCCAGTCGAGCCCGGAGGAAGTGACGCATCTGGTCGCGCAGCGGATGTTCGACCGCTCCCATGACCTGATCGGCCTCGCCAATGACGCCCTGCGCAAGGAAGCCGTGCCGGTAGGGCCGGCACTGATCGAGCCGCTCAACGACGACAGCCGCGACCATGGCGAAAACTCCCCGCAAAAAATCCGCCATCCCCGCAATGTGCGCGTCCTGCCGCGGTCGAGGGATTTTCATTAGGGCACATCTCGTCATGGCCGGGCTTGACCCGGCCATCCATCTCGCTTTCAAAGGCTCTTCCGAAGAAGATGGATACGCGGGTCAAGCCCGCGTATGACGAGTTGAATAAAATCAAAGGGAGAGACGCAGCATGCTGAAATCGATCGATCCGATGCTCAACGCGGACGTGCTCTACGCGTTGCGCGCCATGGGCCATGGCGATGACCTCGTGATCTGCGACACCAACTTCCCGGCCGATGCGACCGCCCGCCAGACCGTGCTCGGGCGCCTCTTGCGCATCGACAACGTCAGTGCGGCGCGGGCGGCGCGCGCGATTCTGTCGGTCCTTCCGCTCGACAGCTTTGTCGATCATCCCGCGCTGCGCATGGAGATCGTCGGCAAGCCTGAGGAAGTTCCGCCCGTACAGGCCGAGGTACAGAAGGAGATCGACTCGGCGGCAGGCCGCTCCCTCCCGATGGGTGGGACCGAACGCTTTGCGTTTTACGACCTCGCCAAGAAAGCCTATTGCGTGATCCAGACCGGTGACCGCCGGTTCTACGGTTGCTTCATCTTCAAGAAGGGGGTGATCCCGCCCGATGCAAATTAGGCTGTAACTGTTTCACGGCTTGATCGTGCAGCGCCGCATGGAACGGGCAACGCTTTGCTTTCGCTTTTCTTTCGGATTCGTTGACATTGATGGGGGCTGTTGCATACTCGAAACAGCCTCTGTCACCGGTCGTTTCTGCTCACCCTGAGCGGGACGCGTGTGCACGCGTCAATCAACACGCGTCACTCAAATGTCGGTGCTCGGGCTGCCGCAACGGCATCTAAACATCAAAATTCAAAATGCAGGGAGGTTTCCCCGTGAAACGAAAAGACCAGGATCAGCATCCCACTACGCGAGTAAGCCGGCGCACCGTCCTCAAGGGAGCAGCCAGCGCCGCCGCCTTGGGAACCACCGGTGTTCTCAGCGCATACCCCGGCCAGGCGCTGGCCGCAAACGACGTGCGCGCCAAAATCCTGCAAATCCCCGGCGTCGGCAAGGGCGCCCCGACGGACGCCGACTGGCAGAAGGTCGGTGCGCTATGCCTGGGTCCCACCAAGGCCAGCGTCAAGGAAGGCGAGTTCAAGGGCGTCGAACTTTCGTTTATGGGATTGAACAACCAGAACCTGCACAACCTTCTGTTCCGCGGCTTCCTGAAGCCCTGGGAGGCCTATACGGGCGCGAAGATCTCCTGGATCGATCTCGCCCAGGCCGACTACAATCCGCGACTGCAGCAGGCGATCGCGACCGGTACGGTCGACTTCGACGTTCTCGAGATGGGCGCTCCCTTCGAAGGCGACGTGTGCGGCAAGGGCCTCGCCTCCGAGATGCCGGACTGGGTCAAGAAGCAGATCGATATCAACGATTACGTCGATTACCTCAAGCCGCCGGTCGGGACCTGGAACGGCAAGACCTATCGCACCACGATCGACGGTGACTGCCACAACTTCAACTATCGGACCGACGTGTTCTCCGATGCCACGCTTGCGAAAGCGTGGAAGGACGCCGGCAACAAGAGCGCGTGGGGCGTACCGAAAACCTGGCAGCAGGTCCAGGTCGTCACAAAGTTCCTCAAGGGCAAGAAGTTCAAGGGACAAGACGTCTACGGCTATCTCGACGCGCCAAAGCCGTGGGGCGGCTTCGGCTTCTATTTCCTCGGCAGCCGCGCCACCGCCTATGCCAAGCATCCGGACGACAAGGCCTGGCTGTTCGATATAGACACCATGAAACCGCGCATCAACAATCCGGCCTGGGTCCGTGCCATCCAGGACGTCATCGATGCGCTGCCGTCGGAGCCCGCCGATCAGCTCAACGCCGACCCCAACACCACCGGCTTCCAGCAATTCCTGGCCGGCATCGGCTCGATGATCCCGTGGTGGGGCGACATCGGTCAGGTAGCGAAGGCGAGCGACACCTCCGTGATCGGCGACGTCGTCGGCTTCGACATCCTGCCGGGCTCGGACGACGTCTATAATTCCAAGACCAGCAAATGGGAGAAGCTTGCGAGCGGCCCGAACCATGCGCCCAATTGCGCCTACCTTGGCTGGGGCATTTACGTCATGGCGCGGGTCAATGGCGACGAGAAGAAGCACAAGGCGGCCTGGAGCGCCGCGGCGCATCTCGGCGGCAAGGATCTGTCGATCTGGACCGTGATGTATCCGTCCGGCTTCCAGGTTCACCGGGGCAGCCATTTCAATATCGACGAGTGGGTGGCCGCGGGCTACGACCGGAAATACATCACCTCCTACCTGAACTCGCAGCGTGGCTCCTACAACCACCCGAACCGGGCGGTCGAGCCGCGCATCCCCGGCATCTTCCAGTACTACAGTCTCGCCGAAGACGAGCTTGCCAAGATCTTCGCGGGCAAGAGCGACGCGCAGACCGGCGCCAACAACATCGCAGCCGCCTGGGAGAAGCTGACCGACCAGCTCGGCCGCGAGAAGCAGATCGCGCTCTACAAGAGTTCGTTCGGCGCGTAGCTGAGCATCACATCACCTTCGGCTGGCGCCGCTGTTGGCGCCAGCCGAAATTCTCTTCAGTGATTCCGTTACAAGCCTTCACGGCTCAAGCTGTTCCATCCGCGCAGTGTGCCTCCTCTAATGCAGAATTCACTACCTCTGGCGGATAAACGTCACGGCAAGACCCCACCGCGTCGCAAGCAGGTCAGGCACAAGAGTGCAGGGCATGCACTGATCGCCCTGGCCTCGCTGCTCCTGCTGGGCGTGCTGCTGATTCAGATCCTGCATGTGACCGGCACGATCGCGGTCGGCTTCGAGAACTGGCGGCCGATCCTGTTTGCCTATGTCGCCTGGGCCGTCGCGCTTGGCATCGCCCAGGTGATCGTGCGGGGCGAGCGGGGCTTGCGCGCGCTGTTCCTGCTGCCGGCCGTGCTGTTCACGGTGGCGGTCGTGATCTTTCCGACGCTGTTCGGATTCTACATCGCCACACTGGACTGGAACCTGTCGTCGCTCGAGGGCCCGCATTTCAACGGCCTCAACAATCTTATCGCCTTGTTCCACGACGACTATTACTGGAGCGCGCTCGGCAACATGGTGTTCTACACCATTGCCGTGCTTGGCGAGTATGCCATTGCCTTCGGGCTCGCGCTGCTCCTGAATGCGGAGATACGAGCCCGAAAGTTCTTTCGCGTGGTCTTCCTGCTGCCGATGATGCTCAGCCCGGTTGCGGTAAGCTGGATGATCGGCAAGTCGCTTCTGGAGTACCGCTTTGGCCCCGCGGCCACGCTGGCGCGGGATCTCGGCTGGGACAATCCTGCATTCTTCGCATATCCCTGGATCGCCCGCCTGAGTATCCAGGCGATGGATGCCTGGGTTTCGATCCCCTTCATCCTGATCATCCTGCTGGCAGGTCTCCAGGCGATGCCGAAGGAGGTGCTGGAAGCATCGAAAGTTGACGGCGCCAACGGCTGGCAGTCGTTCCGGCACGTGACATTTCCGATCATGCTGCCGGTCAGCATCACCGTCATCATCATCAGGATCATCTTCAAGCTGAAGCTCGCCGACATCATCATCAATGTGACGGCGGGAGGACCGGGCGGTGCCACCGACACGGTCTCGAGCTACATCTATCGGGTCTATCGCGACCGGTCGAATGTCGGATACGGCACGGGACTCGCGATATTCTATCTCATCCTGATCGTGGTCTTTCTGACGCTGTTGCTTCGTCTTTCCCGCCGCTGGACCCAGAAAGTCACCTGAGCTTTTGAGGGAGCTGCCCGTTTGGCCATTCTCGTTTCCGCCACGACCCCGGTCCGGAGAGCTCGCACGGCCATTCGCGTGAAGCGGACTCTGGGCCGCGTGCTGATCTACGGAGCCTTGCTGTTCTGGGCCTTCATCTGCCTGTTCCCGATCTATTGGACGGTCACGACCTCGTTCAAATCCGCGGTCGACGTGACGCAGGGGCATTTGATTCCCTGGCTCGACTTCCGGCCCGACTGGAAGGGCTTTCGCTCGCTTGGCCTGTCGCCGGATACGATCTGGGAGTTCTCCAACCCGCGCGAGGAATTCCTCAGCCGGTTCATCAACAGCGTCATCACGTCGGTCGGCGCCTCCTTCCTCGCGCTCTTGCTCGGATCGCTGGCAGCCTATGGGCTCAGCCGCTTCCGCTACAAGTTCGCCTGGATGAGGAACGACGACATCCTGTTCTTCTTCATGTCGCAGCTCATCCTGCCGCCGGTGGTGCTCGCACTGCCGTTCCTCGTCCTCTACAAGGCCCTGGCGCTGCTCGACACCAGGGTCGGGCTGATCATGCTCTACACCCTGACCGTGTTGCCGATCGTGATCTGGATCATGCGCGACCAGTTCAATTCGATCCCGATCGAGCTCGACGAAGCCGCGTTCGTCGACGGCCTCTCGGTCTGGGGCGCGTTCCTGCGCATCATCCTGCCGCTTGCGATTCCGGGAATGGTGGCGGCCTTCATCCTGTCGCTGGTGTTGTGCTGGAACGAATATTTCTTCGCGGCGCTGCTTACGAGCTCCGACGCCAAGACGCTGCCGGTGATGGTGGCGAGCCAGACCGGCTCGCAGGGCATCAACTGGTGGTCCATGGCCGCGCTCTCGACGGCCGCGATCGCGCCGCTGGTGCTGGTCGGCATCTTCCTCGAGCGCTACATCGTCTCTGGCTTGACCGCGGGCTCGGGAAAGTAGCCGGCTTCAAGCAACGCGCTTGCCGCGGCGCGCCAGATAGACGCGCGCGGCGTTGCCGCCGAAGATCGCCGCCTTGTCCTGCGCCGACAGGCCGCCCAGCAGCGCCTCGGCGGCCGCAAGCCATCGCTCGTAGCCGCCGGCGAGATTGACTACCGGCCAGTCGCTTCCCCACACCAGCCGCTGCGGCCCGAAATGCGCCAGCACATGATCAACGGGTTCCTTGAGGTCGGCGACCTGCCAGTCCGGCGCGGCCTCGGTCGCAAGTCCCGACAATTTGCAGACGACGTTCGGCCGTTGCGCCAGCAACGCGATGTCGGCTTTCCAGCCTGAGATATCGCCGGTCGCGAGCTGCGGCTTGGCACAATGGTCCAGCACGAATTGCAGACCGGGATGCTCATCCACGACGCGCACAAGGCGGGGCAAATGCCGGGGCAGCACCAGCGCGTCGAATACCAGATCATGCTTGACCATGGCCGCGAAACGGGACGCCAGCGCGGGACGCAGCAGCCAGTCGTCGTCGCTGATATCCTGGACCATCGGCCGCAGGCCTACCAGCAAATGACGCGTTGCCAAGGCATCGATGCGCGCGACCGCGTCGATCGCATCGAACTCGGCCCAGCCCATCACCCCACGCACCACATCGGCGCTTTCCGCGCTGTCGAGCAGAAAGAAGGTCTCAGCCTCGGTCGGCGCGGCCTGGACCAGGATCGTTGCATCGATATGCGCCGCGCGGATCAGGGGCTGAAGATCGGACAGCTCGAAGTCGCGATAGATCGGCGCCAGATCGGGCGTCAGCCAGCCATAGTCGCCGCGGCCAAGACGCCAGAGATGATGATGGGCATCGACTCTCATTGTGCCGCGTCCGATCGTGGAACGGGCACGTTCGCATCGAGCAACCGCTCCGCCTTCAGGTCGGCCCAAAGTGCATCCGGCACCCTGGCGAGCAGCGCGTCGACGTTGCGATCGACCTCCTCCGGCCTTTGCGCCCCCAGGACCAGGCTCGCGACGGCAGGCGCACCGATGGCAAAATGCAGCGCGGCGACCGGCAGCGCCACGTTGTGGGCCGCACACACCCGCTCGATCCGCGCCACCTTCTCGAGGATATCCGCCGGCGCGTCCTTGTAATTGTATTTGGCGCCGGGCACCGCGCCCGTCGCCAGAATGCCGGAATTGAACACGCCGCCGAGCAGTACGGCGATGCCCCGCTGCTCTGCAAGCGGCAGAAACTGCGCAAGCGCCGGCTGCTCCAGGAGCGAGTAACGCCCGGCCAGCAGCATGGCGTCGAACGATCCGGCGTTGGCAAAACGCACGCACATGTCGGCCTCGTTGACGCCGATGCCGATGCCCGCGACCACGCCTTCCGCGCGAAGCCGGTCGAGCGCCACATAGGCGCCGGTCATGGCTTCGCGAAAGCGGTCCTCGATGGCGTCGCGGCCGTGGGTCCACACATCGACGTCATGGATCAGGAGCAGGTCGATGCGGTCGATGCCGAGCCGGAGCAGCGACTGCTCCACCGAACGCATGGTGCCGTCATAGGAGTAGTCGATGACGGCGCGGTGGGGTTGCCCGCCTGCATAGCCGGAGCCGCTGCCGCGCGCGTGAAACGGATCCATCCAGCGGCCGACCTTTGTCGAGATGACAATATCCCGGCGCGGCACGCGCCGGATGGCGGTGCCGCAGCGATGCTCCGACAAGCCATGCCCATAGAGCGGCGAGGTGTCGAGCAGATTGATGCCGAGCTGAAAGGCCCGCTCGACTGCGGCAATGGCCGCGGCGTCATCCAACTCGCTATAGAGGTCGCCGAGCGGCGCGCCTCCGAAACCGAGCACGGAGACTTTCAGTCCGGTTCGACCAAGGTCGCGGCGCGGCAGCGCGGCAAGCGAAGTCATGTGGGAGAGTCCTCCAGGAACCTGTTGGCGAACCGCGCTACGGGTACATTTTTGGAGCTGCCGACAATAAACCGATCCCGGCCGGCCACAAGCCCGCGGCCATGCGCGGATGCTGCGGCGGTCGCGGGATTTCGCGCCGTGAAGGCTAATGGTTCTGAGGCGCGCTGCCTTCAGGAATGCTGCCTTGGTTATTCGGTGGCGCACTGCTTTGTTGGTTGTTTGGCGGCGCGTTGCTTTGTTCGTTGTGTGGCGGCGCGCTGTTTTGCTCGCGGCTCGCCTGCATCCAATTCGGCACCCGCAACGGCGAATTGTCCAGGTGGTTGACGATCCATACGCCGCCGAGCGCGATGACGCCCGCCAGGAAGACGTGGGGCAGCGTTTGCACCAGCGCGCCGAGAAGACGCGCGAAGGAAGCGAGGATCGCCGCACCTGCGGCCAGAAGCTCCATGCCCGCCCGGTAGAGCGCCCAAGCCACCGCAGCGATGATCAGGACCAGCAGGACTTGCTTCCATATTGGCCAATCCTGCCAGGGCACGGCCATGAGCCTTGTGATCTGGTCGACGGACCAGGTCCAGATCAGCTCGACGAAATGAAAGATCGCCGCAATGCCCTCATGCAAGAATCTCAAGAGCTGATCGAAAACCTGTTTCATGACCGCGACTCCGGCATTTCAACGGCTTTTGAATGCTCTGGATGCAACGTGGAAACGGGCGTCGGGTTCCGGCGGGTGCGCCGCATCAAACCGCCGGAGGCGCAACAACGTCGAGTTCTTCCGCGTCGTCATTTCAGGGAAAATGCGAATCAGCCGGAAAGGGAGTAATCTCGAATTCGTTGAATGGCCTTCACGGGGGTGGGGGTATGGCCAACTTGCTGGATTGTCGTGCCCAAGAGGCACTGTGCAGGATCCATGCGTTAACCGACGAGGAGCACCGGGACCTCTGGCTTTCGATGGCGGAGCGGTGGTCCTATCTCGCGAGAGAAGAAACGGCGGCATTCGGCTTTGGCGACGCCGAAGCCGCACGGCGCAGCGAAAAAGAGTAAGGCTGAAGTCGAGAGGGTAGCTGGCCTGATCAACGTCGGTGCGCGCTGGCGCGGTCGTGGGATTTTCGTTGACACAGACCGTCATTGCGAGCGACTTGTCCGCCGTAGCTCGAAGAGCGAAGGCGGAAGCGAAGCAATCCAGAGTCACCGGGCGAAAGACTGGATCGCTTCGTCGCGGAGCCTGTCATCGGGCCGCGCGTTGCGCGGACCCGTTGGCTCCTCGCAATGGCGGAAATCGGACATGAAATCCCCGCGCGAAATCTTGGCTGATCTCTGGCATCTCGCCGGCGGCGCGCCGTCCGCGCTCGATGCGGTCACGCTTACCGGCGCGGAGCCGGTGGTGCCATCATCGTTCCGTGTCGCGGCCGCGGCGCAGGCCTCGATTGCGGCGAGTGCACTGGCCGCAGCCGAGATCTGGAAGCAGCGCTCCGGCGAGGCGCAAGGCGTGTCCGTCGACATGGTCCATGCCATGGTCGAGTGCCGCTCCGAACGCTATTTGCGCCGCGACGGCAAGCCGCCGCCGCCGACCTGGGACCCGACCGCCGGCATCTACCGCACGCGCGATGCGCGCTATGTGCGGCTGCACACCAATTTCGCCCATCATCGCGCCGCCGTCTGCAAGGTGCTCGGCTGCGAGGTGGAGCGCGAAAAAATCCAGGCGGCGCTGATGGGCTGGGACGGCGCGGCGTTCGAGACGGCGGCCTATGCCGGCGGGGCCGTGGTCTCGCTGATGCGCTCCTATGACGAGTGGTCGGCGACGCCGCACGCGAAGGCGCTGGCCGCGCTTCCCGTGCTCACCATCGAGAAGATCGGCGAAGCGCCGCCGAGAGCCTGGCCCGCCGGCAATCGTCCGCTGGCGGGCGTGCGCGTGCTCGATGTGTCGCGAGTGATTGCGGCTCCCGTCGCCGGCCGCACGCTCGCCGCCCACGGCGCCGACGTGCTGCTGGTCTACGGCCCCCATGTGCCGGGAATCCCCTGGCTCACCATCGACACCGGGCGCGGCAAGCTTTCGGCCTTCATCGAGCTCAAGAGCGAAGCGGGCAGGGCACAGATGCGCGAACTGCTCGCCAAGGCCGATATCTTCTCGCAAGGCTATCGGCCGCAGGCGATGGCAAAGCTCGGCTTCTCGCCGGAAGAGGCGGCTAAAATTTCGCCCGGCATCGTTTACGCGACGCTGTCGGCCTATGGCCATGTCGGTCCGTGGGCTGGGCGGCGCGGCTTCGATTCGCTGGTGCAGACCTCGACCGGTTTCAACCATGCCGAGGGTCTCGCCGCCGGCGTCGAGGGCCCGAAGGAATTGCCGGCGCAGATGCTCGACCATGCCGCCGGCTATCTGATGGCGTTCGGCGCCATGATGGCTTTGGCGCGACAGAAGCGCGAGGGGGGAAGCTGGCATGTCCGCGTCTCGCTGGCGCAGACCGGCCGCTGGCTCTGGAATCTCGGCCGCGTTGCCAATGGCTTTTCGCAGCCTGACCTCAACGAGCAAACGGTAAGCCCGTTCATGGAAGACGTGCCCTCCGGCTTCGGCGCGCTCCGCGCCGTCCGCCATTCCGCGATCCTATCGAAGACGCCCGCATTCTGGGCGCGGCCCGCAGTGCCGCTCGGCACGCACGCGGCCGAATGGCCTTCTCCTCGCTAGCCGAGGCATGCGCTCTTAGCGGGAAGAAGGGCTGCTGGTCCTCTGGCTCATGTAGGCGTGTGGGCTGTAGCCCAATTCCGACCTGAAGGCGAAGATAAATGCGGAGGCAGACCCGTAGCCCAGTTCC